>CEPX01415119.1_pt1 | contig 15285 bp, 10 predicted proteins | sample 361361 | NCBI WGS metagenome assembly CEPX01 (sample SAMEA2619974, study PRJEB7988) | marine metagenome | biome: marine biome (ENVO:00000447); feature: mesopelagic zone (ENVO:00000213) & marine oxygen minimum zone (ENVO:01000065); material: "saline water (ENVO:00002010), including plankton... | reverse complement strand
GCTGGTGAAAAGAAAAAAGGAAAATATGAATAATCAAAATCCTTAAATATTTCTAGCCCTATTAATTTTCATGGTGAAAAAGAAGAAGACTAAGAAGAAAGTTTCTAAAGAGAAGGAAGAATCCAAGGAGGAAGTAGAATCTTCTGAAGAAAAAAAGGAGGAGACTCTTGAAGAAAAATTTGAAGAAGATGTGGAGTCCCAAGTTCCATTGGAGATGTCTGAAGGAATTACAGATACTTTGGATCAAGTGGACATGTCGGAACTGTTGCATCATAGAGGTGAAGGACCTCAAAAACAGAGAGCCCATTTGGAAGAGGAACTGGCAATGCAAGGCTGGAAACCTCCCGGCGAAGAAAATGGGGAAGAGGTTAATTATGGTGCTGTGAAGAAGGATTCTGTTGGAGAAAAATCTTATGTAGATAATCGCGAGGTAGAAAATTCTTCAAAAGAAGTTTATAAAACCATTAATCCCTATTCAGCAGAAGATGATGAGGGTTCTCTCTCCTACAGTATTGGGCAAGAAGTCGTGGAAGATCCCTCAAAAATAGGGGAGATAAGAAGAGAAAATCGCTCCCGTCTTGAAATTGGAGGATCCCAAAAAACAAATAACCTTAATTCTAACGTAGATGCGATGAAGGGGCATCGTCAGAACGAAAATTATGAATAGCTTTAAATAACTAAATAACTAAAGATTATCGAGGTGAAAATGGAATATCCGACAAGTTTCGAATCGATTTATACTGGAGGGTTCTCTGGTTTGAACCCTGATCATTCTGAATATTTTTTGGGAACTCGATTGGATCCTTCGAGAATCAGCACTTCCATTCTTCCAACGAATCCTAATCAATTGGAAGAGGTTTCTAAAGCTATTAAGACAGGACAAAAGAATGTAGAGGTTCAGGCTATAGGAATTCAAGGAGATACTGATCAAGCAATACCTAAGCAACAATTTCAAGAAATAAAGGCATTAATGAAACTCTCCGGAGTAAAACCTTCATTACACGGCCCTATTTTGGATGCTGCAGGTGTTACACAGAGAGGACTTAATGAATCTGAAAGGCTGGCAACTGAAAGAAGATTTGGGGAAATTGTAGATAAGGCGCATATCTTGGATGATGAGGGGAATATTCCAGTAGTTTTCCATGCATCTGCCGGTTACCCTGGAACAATAGTCTGGAAAAGGGACAAGGATGGAAAATTAGCTAAGGATGATGATGGAAAACTTATCACAGAGGTAGGTCATGTTATAGACCAGGAAACTGGCCAAATGAGACAGATTAGAGATACAAAAATCTTTAGGCCAGATAGACCAAAGGAGCTAATTGATAAGCAGGGGAATCTAACAGGACATGATTTTATGGCGGAAGATAAAATTAATTCAATAAACCGGACCGAATGGGATAATCAAATGATAAAGGTTTCTGAATTTGCAAAACAAGCAAGAGAGGTTATTGGAAATTCAGATGCTGAACTTGCCCCATATGCAAATATGCCCATAGTGGGGGAAGAAAAAGGACAAATTATGGTGCAGGATCCAGATTCAAAAACAAAAATTCCTTTGGGGGATGATCGTACAAAAAGAGCCTATAAAAATGTCCAAAGGGCAAGCCAATTTATGGAAAATGCGACATTGGCCTTTAACTCAGCCTTTGAAACAGCATTTAAATATGGTAATGAGGGGCAAAGAAAGTTGTTAAAAAAATTAGCTGAGGATTATAAGAAAGAAAATGAAGCAATTCAATGTATAAAGAAAGTTAAGGGGAAGAAATATGCCCAGCCAACCGTTTTCACACCCATAAAGGAAGCCGAGCTTTTGGATCAGTTTGCTGTTAGGTTGGGGAATATTACCCATAGTACAGAGGACAATAAAGGCAATTTAATCTCAGGGGCACCCCAACTTTATAGGAAAGTCGAAAATTTTGTTATAGATAAGACTGCAGAGACCTTTGGAAATGTTGCTTTTGAATCTTATAAAAAGTATGGAGAAGGTTCTCCAGTCATAGCTTTGGAAAATATTGATCCTGACAGAGGTGCTATTGTTACAGCAGACCAAATGAGAGAGACTGTTCAAAAGACAAGAGATAATTTCATAGAAAGATTGGTGAAAGAGAAGAAGATTGGTGAAAAGAAAGCTAAAAAAATTGCAGAAAATTTAGTTGGTGCAACATGGGATCTGGGCCATATTAATATTAACAAAAAATACGGGTGGACTGATAAGGAAGTTGTTGAGGAAACAAGAAAGATAGCCGATATGGTGAAGCACGTACATATATCTGATAATTTTGGTCACTCAGATAGTGATCTTGCCCCCGGAATGGGAAATGTTCCAATGAAAAAACATTTAGAAGAATTAGAAAAAAAAGGCATCTTGGGAAGGGTCAAAACTGTTGTTGAATCAGGAGGATGGAATAATATGATTAAAGGATCCGCATTCCCCCATATCCTGAAAGCCTTTGGTTCTCCTATTTATGGGATAAATCAAACAGGAGGTTATTGGAACCAGGCTTCTGGAACATTTGGAGGATATTTTGGAGGATATGGAACTATAAATCCTCAAATGCATCACTCAATTTATGGTGCAGGACTTACAACATTACCTATGGAACTCGGAGGGGCAATTCCTGGAGGGGCTTCCAGATTCAGTGGGAATAGTATGGCCTGAGCACATAACATTTATAAAACAGATTTACATACTTTAAAGAAGAGAAAAGATGGTGAAAAAGAAGAAAACTAAGAAAGGTATTAAGAAGGTTCCTAAGAAAACTTCCAAGAAGAAGCTAAGAGTTAAAGAACTCCCAGATTATAAAAGATTTGTTAAAGATTCCCTAAATACTGATAAGGTAGATACTCTTAAGTTAGTTAGTGAAAGAGAAATTGCGATGGATTTTTCCATGAAAGTTTACCAGGAATTCGATAGGATGATTAAGTCTGTTGTTCTGTTTGGTTCTTCTGCAAAAAATGTAGCGATGCCTGACTCAGATATAGACATCATTATCCTTATTGATGATGTTGAGATATCATGGGATGATGAACTTATTGCACATTATCGTGAAACACTTGGAAGAATTATTAAGAACAATCCCTACAAAAAAGCATTACATGTTAATACTGTTAAATTATCAACCTGGTGGGATGATTTGATGAGAGGAGATCCCGTAATCTTAAATGTTATTAGATTTGGAGACCCTTTAATTGATTATGGAGGATTCTTTACTCCTTTGAAAGTTTTATTGAACCAAGGTAAGATTAAATCTACTCCCGAAGCTGTTTATAGCCTTATTCAAAGAGCTCCTGCACATTTCCTTCGTGCTAAACGTTCTATGTTGGATGTGGTTGATGGACTTTATTGGTCAATGGTGGATGCAGCACATGCGGCCCTTATTGCGGCAAGTATTATGCCTGCTTCTCCCGAACATATTGCAGATGTACTAGAAGATGTTTTTGTAAAAAATAAGGTTCTCAATAAAAAAACTATTGAAGACTATACCTTGATCCATAAAATTGCAAAAAATATCATTCATGGTAAGAAAGCACAAATAGAAGGTAAACAATTAGATGATCTCATGTTACGAGCTGAGAATTTCCTAAAAATTATGAATCAATTGGTTCAGGACCTAATTGAATCTAAAAAAGAAAAATAAATTTATTCTTCGCTCCCTTCTGGAGCCCTATGCTTTTTATGATATAGTCCTCCAAGTTCCATACTTGCAGAGCTTAGTTTATCCCCGTCTGAGAAAACTCCTGCCAAATAATCGACAGCCTTCTCTGCATCGTAGTGTGGCACTGGACATTCTTCCGAAGTAGAATAGAAATTATGTTCAAGATATTCTTTTTGTTCCCTTTCTGTCACTCCCTTAAATGCAGTCATAACTCCAGCTGTATCAAAACCTGAAACTATACTATTATAAAGCGCGATGTTAAACTCTTCTTCTTCACTAGCCCCTTCTGGGGTTTCCAATAAAAGAGTTCTATATGCTGCATCAACATCTTCATTCTCAAGAACAGACATCCGAGTTCTCAAACCTGCTGCTTCGTTAGAGTATTTCATTCCAAGGCTTAAATGTTCCTTTCTTCCGATATCTCCCAAAACTTCCGCTAAATTAGCTTCAAGATTTCCATAGAATTGTGTTTCATATCTTCCACTAATCTGTTGCATAATTGCTTCTCTTGTTTCTGTATTTTCCTCTGATAATAGATAACCAAAAGAATTAATAACTGCAGGGTCTGCATTTGGTGCTTCCCTAGCGGTCTGAGCAATATAAGCCACTTCTGCTTGAGGACCTTTCTCCCTTGCTTGCTTAGCTAAAGCAACACCTTCAAAACCGTTTAATAAATCATCTAAAGCCATACATTAAATATGCTAAAACCCTTTATAAACCTTTCGGTTATGTTGTGACACTCTAGGGGTAACACTCATGTAAAAATATCTTCTTTTTTCCCTTCAGGAGTAGAAAGCTCATCATCAAAATCCTCGTTTATTATTTCTTCTAGTTCTTGCTCTTCCTCGTCCTCTTCTGGTTCTTCAGTCTCTTCCTTTTTTCCAAGCTTATCTTTGTAATACTCTTCGTCTCCTTGTTCAGATTCATCCTCTTCTAGTTCTTCTGTTTCAGGTTCTTCATTAACTTTTTCTTTAGGTTTCTCTTCTTCCTTGGGCACTTCTCCCTCTTCTAATCCTAAAACAACCTTAGAAATCTCTCTTGCTACATCTGCATTCACACTAATAGAATCAATTCCTTGCTTAACTAAAAATTCTACCATTTCTTTCTTGCTCCCCGCTTGGCCACATATGGAAGTTTCAACTCCCTGAGATTTACATTCACGTATTACTCTTGAAAGTTGTTTTAGAACTGCCCAGTTCATCTCATCATAGATATATTGAACATCATCATTCCCCCTATCTATTGCCAAGGTGTATTGGGTTAAATCGTTTGTTCCAAAGCTTATGAAATCTAGTCCCTCCTGACAGAGATCCTTGATTAATATTGCTGCTGCTGGTGTTTCAACCATAATTCCAAACTTAACCTTTCCTTCACATCCAACTTCTTTGAAAATCTCTCTGGTTTTCTTTATTTCATCGACACTTATTATTTGCGGAAACATTACTCCAAATTTATGCCCTGTCTCTGAAAGCTCTTTTATCGCGTTGAGTTCTGCTTTTAGAATCTCTGGATGCCTAAGTGAAAATCTTATTCCGTGATCGCCAAGCATTGGGTTATTTTCTTTGTCTTTTGGAGCTCCCTCGAGATTTGAATATTCGTCACTTCTAATATCGCTAGATCGAACCCAAATTGGTTTCCCGATAAACTTCTCAGCAATTTGCTTTAGCCCTGTTTTCAACATCTCTTTGTATTTGCCTAGTTCTCCATCTGATTTATATCCCAATGGATGTTTCCCCCCCATTGCTATCAATCCCTCTAGCCGGACAAGACCAATCCCATCCGCCTCTGTTTTTGCTGCTCTCTCTGCAAATTTTGGTAGATCAACCATAACCTTTATCTTTGTTTTAGTGGTGACAATTGGCCTTATCTCTACGCTCCTATTCTCTGCTTTCCCTGCGAAAACTTTTCCGCTGTTCCCATCCACCGTAATCTCCATTCTATCATCCAGTACATCCAATGCATCTTGAGCCCCTACAATCGCTGGGATTCCCATTTCTCTGGAAACTATCGCGGCATGTGCTGTGACTCCTCCTTCACTTGTGACTATGGCTGCTGCTTTTTGCATACTAACAACCATGTCTGGGTTTGTCATCTTCGTTACTAGGACATCTCCTTCTTTTATTTTTTTCAAATCTTCCATCGACTTAACAATCTTGACTACTCCGCTAGCAACTCCAGGGCTTGCTGCCATTCCTGCAGTTAATATTCTTCCATCTATTTCCTGTGCCTTCCCTCTTTCTTTTATTGTTGTAATTGGTCTTGTTTGTAAGATATAAAGACTGTCATCTTCTATTGAAAACTCTATATCTTGCGGATTTTTGTAGTGCTCTTCTAATTTCAAAGCATATTCTGCCAATTGTTTTAGCTCATAAGTCCGAAGAACCCTTTCCTTTGATCTTTCGGGAACTAATTCTACTGTTTTTGTCTGTCCGCCGGCCGTCCTGACCACAGCAAGTTTCTTTTCGCTTATTTCTTCACTGAGAACTTCCAGCTCAGAACTTAAAACATGTTGATCTGGTTTTATTTTCCCAGATACAATTCCCTCTCCTTGCCCCCATACGCTTTCTATTAAAATCTCATTTTTCCCATTGACTGGGTTCTTTGAAAACATTACTCCACTTTTGTCTGAGTTGATCATTTTCTGAACTACGGCTGCTATTGGCACCAGCCCCTCAAATCCCTTCTTCTTCCTGTAAAAAATAGATCTTGCTGTAAATATCGAAGCGAAAACTCTTTTTATTTTTTCCATTAGATCCGCGTTCCCTTTAACGTTTATGAAGCTTTCCTGCTGCCCAGCAAAACTTGCATCTCCAAGGTCTTCTGCGGTTGCCGAGCTCCTAACGGATACAAATATCGGCTCTCTTGCAGACTTTAGAATTGACAATGCCCCCGGAGAATCTTTCATTTGTGATAGGTCGATATTAAAGTGATCATAGCTCTCTCTTATTTCATCCTCAAGGTCCTTTGGCATTTTTGATTCGGTTATTAGTTTCCTGATTTCCTCTGCCTTTGAGCTCAGTCCAGAAGTATCGTCTACATTTATTTTATGCAAGATTGTTTTTATCTCGTCTTCTATCTTTGCTTGTTTTAGAAAGTGATTGAATGCTTTTGTTGTTACTACAAATGCTTGTGGAACTGGAAATTTGGCGTTGTACATTTCTCCCAGATTTGCCCCCTTCCCACCTGCGAGATTGATATCTTTTTTTGATAGGTCACTCAACCATAGAATATATTTATCACCTGCTTTCGCCATAGAATACCTTGGGGTAGGGATTATATAAATATTTGGTCTGCGTTTTCCAAGTTAACAAAAACAATGGTTACCTCGTTAATTTAAGATAAACATCCTGTACAGCACTCGGAAGTCTTTCTGAATTTGGAACCACCACGTGTCTTATTCCCTTAACAAGATCCTTATCCTTCTCGCTTTTGAGTTCTCTTGTTACCATTACACAAGGCTGTATCCCTTTTAATCTAGCTTCCCTTAGTGCCATTCTTGTATCTTGTATCGCGTACTCTCCATCATATCCTTCATCTTTCGGGTTGAAATCTGTAACATATAAAAGTAGACGGTTTTTGTATGGCTGTCTTCTTAATAATTCTGTTGTATGTCTTATTGCTGCTCCATCTCTGTTGCTCTCTTGCGGCCTTAGTGAGCTTATTCTTCTCTCTGTCGCAGGACTAAATTGCTCTTGAAAATCTTTTAAATTGAAAAAGTTTACATTGTCCTTTCCGTGCCCTGAATATAAAAAAACGGCATAGGGATCCTTTAGCTCTTCTAGCCCTAGGGAGTAATATAGAATTGTCTCTCTTAAAATATCCAAAGGTCTTGCGCTGCTATCGCCAATAAAATCTCCTGAAGATCCACTTATGTCTCCTAATAATGCTGTTGCCACACTTCTCTTGTTTTTATAAGTTCTATAATATAATTTTTCTGACGGTGTCTTGCCTGCTTTCTGGTCTGCTTTTGCTTGGACTGCTGCAGCATAATCCAATTCTCCGCTATGCCTTCTCTTTACCTTAGTCACCTCCCTCGGCTTTATCCTTCTGAAATGCTCCCTTACCCTTTTGATCGTTCCTTCTTTGTCTGAATATAAACCGTCTATGAATTTTCTTGAGCCTTCTTGAGCTTCTTTTTCTACCACAGTTACAAAGTCTCCGTTATACTTGCCTCCGTCGTGATCCCACTCATGATACTTTGCCCCTTCCGCTGTGGCCTCCATTTCTTCTATTGGTTCCTCTTTTGGACCACTTGATAACTTTATCCTTTCTGTAATCTCAGATTCTTTCTTGATGGTTGGGTCATCTTCTATCTCTGCCCCCTCTAGCATTGATGAAATATTATACGTGGCCCTTAATGAATCTTCCACCCTTGCATCTGGGGCTCCGAGCGTGTCTAATTCCTTTGTTGCTTTTTCATACGTTGTTTCTAGCTCCTCTTCTAAAGTTAACGAGGTTTTTTTTGCTAATGAATGATGTAAGAGCGCTTTCAATAATGGGCTTCTTTCTTTTGATTCGGACATTAGGAATACATTATTTGCTTCGTCCATGTAATTAACAAGTCCCGGGTATGTCTCTCTCAATCTTGATCCAACTCTTGCTAGCTCTGAAAGATAAAAAACCCTAGAAGCTAGCTCTGGATTTGGAAAAGCGGCTAAAACATCTTTTATTGTGTCTGCTTCTTTTAGCTCCAAATCTGGAAGCTTTCTTTCAACGTCCTCTGTATTAAAATCGAAGGTTCCAAATTCAATCATCCCACATTGATAACTTGTTAATACTTTATAGAACTTGGAATTTGCCTCCTTATCTTTGAATAAAGAAACCCTTGATGGAAGGCGAATTGTCTTCCCATCGGTCATTGGTATTGTTGGTGCCCCCATATCAATACCTCTAATCTCTAATGGCTCTCTACAGAGCGCATGTGCATATTCATTCATTACCCCCCTTATCTCACCAAGATTTACTTCCCTCTCGGCTACTTCTGTCAGGTCTGCCGGATTACTATCCACAACTAGCTCCACTAAAGATGAAGGAGATTGGGACTCGGAACCCATCTTTCCAAACCAGCTTCTAAGATCTCTATGCCCCATCTTAAACAACTCTGGCGTTCTATCGATAAGGCTTATTGTTGCTTCTTTGTATGCCTTCACCCTGTTCTCAATTACTTCCTTATCTAAAGATGCGGCCTCTGCTAAGTGTTTTGTGTCTTCGAAGAAATCTCTCGCCATGTTCACGGCAAATTCCCTCTGATGTTCTGGCATAGCAGCATATCTATAAAGGAGTTTTTCAAAAAAAGCGAGGGTCTTTGAATTCGATGCTAAGGGTGTGCCTTTTCCGGTTGGGACCATTCTTGCAAAATTAAACAGCTCGACATAGTCCTTTGCCCCCATCAGGCCGCCGGATTCTTCATCTGGTTTTATTGTTTCATTAATCCTGAAGGTCCCTTCTTGACATTTTTTTAGAGTAATTAGAAATCTTTCTTCAAATCCCCTAAGGCCCTCATATCCTCCCGCTTCGATTAAGCTTTCGAGCGCACCAATGTATTCTTGTGCTTTTTGTAAGGTTGGCCCCACTCCTAGGGCTATTTTTAAGTCTCCTGAAAGATCTAATGCTGCTTCTTTAAGCCTTGGAGATTCTGGAAAATTTTCTAATTTTTCCCATACAAATTCTGCTCCATCTGCCCCATATTCTTTAGACCTTGCTATTTCAAGAGCCTGCATAGTATTCTCTGCGTATGTTCCTACCCCGCACCTATTAGATCCCATTTCTGAATTTCTGAATTTCTCCAGGATATTTAATAGCCTTGTTTCCTTCCCTTGTCCAAGCTTTCTTGCTCCTCCGGCTGAAAGATTAAATCTTGCGAGCTCTTTTCTTTTTCTATCTAGAGACCCTGGCTGAGAATTTATTTTCTTTAAAAGATTGCTGAATGTTCCCAAATTAGACAATTCAATTCCTGGCACATCTCCATCTCCCGTTACTGCCTTTGTTAGATAATCCATCAAGTTGTCTCTCCCACGACTTTTTTTCATCACTAGCAAATCTTCTATTTCGGCTCGCCATTTCTCAAATGATCTTGGAAACTCTTCATGTCTCTTTTCCAGGACTAGGGGAACTCTTGACGTAATGCCAAGCACCTCCTTTTTGTGTTTAGATTCTAGAAAAGAAGACATCCAGCTATAAATTTTTTCTCTTCCCTCGCTACCAGCTAGTCGTTCAGAAGTAGAAAGGGCTCCATATGCGTTTTTTATGAAATGATATAGTGGATTTGGTAATTTGGGAATTAATTCCTTGCTAACCTCTTGATGGAATTTTTCTCCTAAAGCTAGGAGTCTTCTCCTCCCATCTACGCTCTCGCCCTCTACTAGAAAATCTGTGAACCTGCCTAGGCTTGGCGTATACCAGTTAGGGGCTTTTCTTTTTCTGTCATTCGCCTCTCTTGTTTTGCAATTTTCTAAGAAATGTTCTTCTAGTCCTACACAAGCTTCTAGCGAACTGACATCCATCTCCAGGCCATTCATGCTGGTTCTATGCGCTATCTTGCCAAGAAACCTAGATAAAACCCTTGGTCCATATAGCTCCCCAGAGGAAGCTCTTCCTATTGCCTTCACGGCTACATCGAATAACTTAGGATTTTTTGCTAGGCTAACATATGCACTATAATCATCTTGGAACCATGGGTATTTTTCAGAAAGATCAAACAGAAAATCTATCTGTGCTTCGGAAAATGACTTCTCGACACCTTCCTCCGCATGCTTTAACCTAACTTCCTTCAGCTCTTTTTCTTTGTTTGTTTGTCTTCTTCGGACCTTTCTTTCTCTTAGTGCAATCTTAGCTAAAGCTCTTACCTTGCTTCTATGAGACATTCTATCCCCTCGGGAAGAAATTCTCTACGACCTCATCCAGGGCTTGTGATAACTCTTTGTAGACATCGTCCGTATCTTCTGTTAAGCAGTTTACAACCGCGTCCTGACAAGCATCTCTTGGAGATATTCCTTCTTTAATTAGAATTCCTGCATCAATTAAAGTCCTTGTACTTGCTCCCTCTTGTAGCGTCCTAAAGTCTCCTTCCTTCATCCCCCTGATTCTTACTCCCAAATCTGCAAGTGCTTTAGCATTCTTGGCGTCAACCCCTGATTCTTCCATTATGATCTTTGCCTCTTGAGCTGGTTCTGGATAATTAAACCTATGTGTTATAAGCCTTTGTCTGCTACTGGGCTTTAGCCTTCTTGTAATATCTTGATAGCCCGGATTCCATGACATAGATAACATACATTCTGGATTTAATTCTGTGACATTTCCTGTTTTTTCATTGTAAAATACCCTTCTTTTTGGTTCCATTACTGGGTGCAATAGGGTCACAAGATCGGGTCTTGCTTCAACAATCTCATCAAGGTACAAGATTCCACCTTCTTTTGCCCATCTCTGTAAAATTCCCGGCAGGTAGTCTCCGCTTATCCTTTCTCTCCCCAATAAATCGTCTGAAGTGAGATCTTCGTGGCATGTTACAAAGAAAAGAGGTTTTTTGTCTTTTGCATCTTCGTTTAAAAGATATGACATATGCTCTATAAATCTTGTTTTCCCACAGCCCGTTGGGCCAATTGCTGCAAATGGAATTTTATGCTTATGGGCCGCCTTGAAAATCTTTTTTTCTTCTCCTGATTCTAAATAAAATGGCTCTTCGTCTATCGTGTATTCTTCTATTCTGTATTCTTTTCCGTTTTTCATTTTGATTAATAAGAGTTGTCCTAGATTCCCACTATTGGATCTCTTTTTGGACCCTTGTATGGTACGAAATCATGCCCTTGGATCATTGGTTCGCCTGCATCGATTCTCTTGAACATTTCCTGAAGAATTCTTTGATTCTCTACGTTGTCGTAATCTGTTTCATCTGCTAGGCAAGAGAGAACTTTTTCAGCATTTGTTTTGCCCATTCTGTTTCCCCCAAGATACATGAACGTTTGGTCACGATCTAGATCCATTCTTTGCCCTTCGACCCTGAAAACTCTTGTAATGGATCTTGCGAACTGCTCTGGAGTGTATAGCTTTAAGCTTTCATTATACTGCCATCCTGGTATTTTTACATCTACAACATGTTTTGGCCTTGGAGAAAGAACAACCCTACTAACAGGGTCACTTTCGTATCTTGCTAGCTGGTTACTTGTCTTAAACCCTTTAAGATCTCTTCTTCTTCTCCCAACCTTAAACAAAGTTGAGTATGTATCATGATTTGGATGTGCTTCTGGCATATACCAGGTCAGATCTATATATCCATCATTAATTCTATCTTCCACTGAATCGTCTGTTTTGGGTATTCTTCTTGGCATATGTTATTTTGTTGCAACTTGTTTATAAAGCTTTCGGTATTGTAACTATTCTATAGATACAACAGATACAAATGTTAACGCTCAAATAACATCTAAAATGCCTTACTCAACGTAACCGCCCTTCTGGAATTCCCAAAGCTTTGCATACTCTCCGCCTTCTGTAATTAGTTCTCTGTGTGTTCCTTTCTGCTCGATTTTTCCATCTTTCATTACAACAATCATGTCTGCTTTCATGATGGTTGACAGCCTGTGGGCGATAATAATGCTTGTTCGGCCTTCCATTAGCTTTTCAAGATCTTGTTGAATTTGCCATTCCGTTTCTGAATCCAAAGCTGAAGTTGCTTCGTCTAGGACTAGTATTTTTTTATTGGCCAATATGGCCCTAGCTATACTAACTCTCTGTTTTTCTCCACCTGAAAGCTTTACTCCCCTCTCTCCGACAATTGTATTCTCCTTTTCTGGAAACGTTGAGATTATCCTGTCTAGTTGTGCAAATTTGATTGCTTCCATTACGTCCTTTCTTTTGGCTTTTGGGTTCGCAAACTTAATATTGTTATACACTGTGTCGTCAAATAAAATACATTCTTGCGGCACGATAGACATCTCACCACGAAGAGATTCTTGCTTTACATCTTTTATGTTTTGCCCGTCTATTATGATCTCTCCATTCTCTATATCATACAACCTGTAAAGAAGTTTCACCAAGGAGGTCTTCCCACATCCCGAATGCCCGACGAAGGCAACTGTCTTGTTGGCAGGGATCTTTAGATCGAATTTCTCGAAAATCTTTCTATCTTTTGTGTAGCCAAAATCTACCTTATTGAACTCTATTCTTCCCTTCTCTATTTCTAGATTTTTTGCCCCTGTCTTATCTTTGATGTTGTTTTTTGTCTTTCCATATTCGAATAGGTCCTCCATGTCCGTTAAGGATCTGGAGATGTTTCTCATTGAGTGGGAAAAGTTTCTGATCGCTCCCAAATAACCAAGATAAGCTGTATAAACAAATGTTACTGTTCCCAATGTTATATTCCCTGCAATAAATTCTTTAATTGGTAAGACGAGAAGAGCCAAGAACCCAATGGCTACAAGTGCCTTTCCTGATATGTCTGCCCATTTCCAATAATACCATCCCCTAAGATCTTCCTTAAATGTCTTGTCAACAAATCCTCTGAATATCTCTTTTACATTTTTGTTCTTTCCAAAGTATCTCACAGAGTCTATGTTTGTAAATATATCTGCTAAATTAGCTTTTTCGCTATCTTGTGCCCTGTTAAATGAGATCCTGTATTTCTGATATCTTTTTGTCACAATTATAGTATTAATAAGGTAAATAATGGAAAATCCGAATAAGACTAAAGACTGAACCCAGCTAAAATACGCAAATACTCCAGATAAGATAAGTATCTGAACAATGAATGGCGCAACCTCGTGCGTAAGGCTCCCGCTAAAATTATCAACAGCATTAGAACAACGATTTATTCTTGAGATTAGACTTCCTGTTTTGTGTGTCGTGTGAAACTCATGATCTAAATCAAGGATATGGTTGAAATATGTATTTTTTATATCTTCGACAATCCTAGCTACCATTTTTCCTTGGAAATGAATACGCACCACATCAGTAACTATTCTCAACAACTCCAAGGATACATATATGACGAATAGAACTAGGAGGGTTTCTAAGAAGATATCTAGAGCTATTATCCCAGAGCTATATTCTGTTCCCCTATCTATGATAACCTTAAAAATGAATTTGTCAACAAGGGCCAAGCCTTGGAAAACCACAACCAAGAAGAGTGCTAAGAAGAGTTTGAACTTGTGCTTTCTAGCAAATTTCCAGTATTCACTAAGAACGTATCTGTAATTTACCTTTCTGTTGTATCTGTCTTGTTCTGTCATTTTATTGTTATCCTATAGTTTTTTATAGTTTGTTTGCTTTGTTAGTCCATGGAAGATAGCCTTTCGCGAAGATCTCCTGAAGCCAGTTCATCGGACATTTTTTTCCATAGATGTCTTGATCTTGAAGAGTCAGAGGATCCTCAAGAATAACCCTTTTATAATTCTTGCAAACTAGAGTTTTTAATTCTTTCTGAAAACCCTACCCTGTAATGATCTTCAGGCTATCTTCGTCTTCTAGTCTATGGTCTAGGCCGACTTTTTGATTAGGAAACTTTGCACTAGTCCCGCTAATAACCGCTTCCTTAAATTCCTCCAATATTTTCTTATGAATTCCCTCAATCGCTTCTTTTACTGTGGATCCCTTTTGAAGAATTATCGGCTCTTTCTTGTCTTTTGTATAAACTCTGATAAGCCTGCTTTCTTCCCATATTTTATCTTTAAGCTTCTCTAAACCTATCCCTGTAGATGTAGAAGTCAGGACTAGGTTCTCCTTAAATTTCATCTTTATCCTGTTAATATTCTTCTTTGAATCTTGTGAATCGACTTTGTTCCCAACTATAATCATTGGCTTTTCTATATTGGCCTTTTTTAGCTCATTAAAGATTGCTTCTGATTTGGTGAGTGGTTTCGTTAAATCGATCATGAAAATTATTCCATCTGTATTCTTTACAATCCCGATTAGCCGCTTCCCTCCTCCCGCATCCTCGGTTGCTCCTTCTATTAGTCCTGGAAGATCAACAATTTGGATTTGTGCTCCATTTAATTTTATTATTGCTGGGATTGGCTTTAGAGTGGTAAAATCATAACTTGCAACCTTTATGTCCATCCCTGATAATTTTGATAACAACGAACTCTTCCCAACACTTGGTCTTCCGACTAAGACAAATTGTTTGTCTCCTTGCCTTGGAACCCCTAACCAATCCTGGTGCTTTATTTTTGAGCGTGTTTTTGCTTTGCCTATTTCTTTAGTCAAATTCTTTCTAATCTCTCCGTATGGTCCGTTGTGGTAATCCGGTAGTCCTTCTAGAATTTTTTTAATTTCTTTTATTCTCGTTCTTCCAGTTAGGCCGATCAATCTTTCTCGTATTTTACGTTTTTGTATATCTGGTGGTAATGCCATGTTAGAATTATGTTGCGAATTAATTTATAATCTTGCATAGATGTCCCCTGCAGCAGCAGGAAGTCAAGCTTGGGTAAAAAAATTAAAAACAGAGACAAGTCTAGAGGCGCACAATTCTCTCTCTATTTCTGTTAACTTATCCATAAAAAAACTATGTATGGTGATTTTTTAAATCTTTCTATTATTCAAAGACCACGATGTCGCGTCCGATGAATTGCCCCGGCCTTCCCTCAAAGATTGGGCCCGTTACAACCTTCAATCCAGTTTCCTCCTCCACTAATGAACA
>CEPX01065702.1_pt1 | contig 15309 bp, 3 predicted proteins | sample 361361 | NCBI WGS metagenome assembly CEPX01 (sample SAMEA2619974, study PRJEB7988) | marine metagenome | biome: marine biome (ENVO:00000447); feature: mesopelagic zone (ENVO:00000213) & marine oxygen minimum zone (ENVO:01000065); material: "saline water (ENVO:00002010), including plankton... | reverse complement strand
AGTCCATGTAGCACCGGCTGTATAGACTGTAACCTTAAAAAGCCCGCCAGACACCGCGACGCCATTTTTGTAGATTTCCGTGCAATTGATGGTGCCGACGCCCTGGTCGCCGCCGGTCGCGCCCTCCATGACCAGGCCAGACACCAGGGTGGCGCGGCCAGACCCAGCATTGGTGCGGAGGTTGATTGTGTCAAAGTCGAGGTAGAGATTGCCTGTGCCGGTGCCTTTGAGCTGTCCGCCCGTGTTGGTCTCGCCCAGGAACGTGATGACCGGCACATTACCCGTCGTGTTCGCTTGAACCTGGATGTAGTTAACTTCTGATGCCACATGATTAACTCTAAAGGCAGTGGCACTAGCGCTATTCATAAAGTAATGATTACCACCTGTTGTTCCTGCACGATTATAAGTAGAGGCTACAAGACTATCCAAATGAACAATACCACCGGAACGATAGACGTTATAATTAGCGCCGTTTGTAGTATCACCAATATTAACCTTCCAAGCATTACCGTTTGCATAAATGCCTAAACTACTATTAGTTGGTTGAGTAGAGAGAATAGGATTATTACCAGACGAACCAGTTACTTGAATATATGTGGTGGCAGATGCAGTATGGTTTATTAAAAATTGTCTATTATTTTCAGAACCAGTATCAAAGTGATGAGCACCAGAGCCTTGAGTAATATATCTTATATAAGCATTAGCATCAGAACCTTGAACTTCTAGTCGTACCCCGCCACCAGTTACTGCACCTCTAACTTGTAAATAGTTAACTATAGTTCCTGCTTCATGACCAACCTGGAACTGTCTAGAAGCACCACCAGCAGTCATAAAATTAATATTACCAGTTCCTTTAGAGCGAATAGATATACCTACATTAGTCTCGCCCGTTGCATCTAATAATGCATCATTACCTGTTGCAGCTCCATACATTGTAAAGTAGTTTACAGAACTAGCAGTATTACCAATTATAAACTGAGTTTCATTAGAAGGATTACGGAATACATGTTGGTTATAATCACTATACCACACACCGGTACCTTTACCTCTCATCCATATTCCAACATTAGTTTCCCCTGCACTAAGAATAAAAGGTTGTTGTCCTGTAGTGTTACCATATACGCTTAAATAGTTTACAGCAGAGGCAGTATGCTTAATACTAAATACTACATTAGAATCAGTATCGGTAGTAAAGGTATGGTCGCCAGTACCGTCTGCTCTAAAAGTTAATCCAACAGTGCCTTCTCCTGAGGCTCGTATGGAAGGGTTGACTCCTGCTGGACCACCTTGTACATTTATGTAATTTACAGCAGAGGCAGTGTGAGAAACTCTAAATTGTTCACTAGATCCAGCTTCTGTACGAAAAGAAAGAACTCCAGAACCACCTGTATCAAAAAGAAGAGCACCAGCACCTTTGGTTAACAATCTCATTCCAGGATTAGTTCCAGTTCCTACCGTTTGTAAAGTAGGATTACCTTCAGCAGTGGCACCTGTTACTTGTAAAGACTCAACAGCAGAGGCAGTATGAGCGACTTGGAATTGTACATTGGAATCAGTATCTGTAGTAAAAAATATATCACCTGTGCCATCAGCTCTTATATTTAATCCTACACCTGCCTCTCCAGAAGACCTTATAGAAGGAAAGACGCCTGTTGAGCCACCAGACACAGAAACATAGTTTACGGCAGAGGCAGTATGAACAATTTGTGCTTGTGTGGTTCCTCCAGCCGTTCTTAGAGATATACTTCCTGTACCAGCGGTATCAAGGAACATATTACCATTACCACTTGTTAATAGTTGTAATGTTGCATCGGATTCACCACCACTTTGAACAATAGGTCCAGTACCAGTACCACCACCAGTAACTTGTAAATAGGTAGTTGCACTTGCATTATAGACTACTCTAAACCCTTCATCAAAAATTAAGGTTTCTGAAAGAGTATTAGTTCCTTCATGTAATACCAACTTACCATCATCATAGATGTTTGATGCATTAAGAGTACCAATACCCTGATCAGAACCTGTTGGACTACCAATTACTAGACCATTATATAATGCCATACGTTGACCAAGAGCATCAGAAATTCTCGTACCAAACCTTATGGAACCTGACTCAGAACCACCATTAGTAACATTGTCCGCAATGGTTTCAATATAGGAATAATAGATATTATCAGTTGCTACACTATCACGTCCTTGCCATGCAAGTCTACCTAGGTTCTCACCAGCTACAGGAGTTCGTTCTTTTCTAAACCTTGCAATCTGTGTACCATTGTCTGGCGAATCATCTTCCCAAGTCCAAAGGATATTTGCAGTAGGTGAACCGACATCGGTGTTGGATGAAATTGTAATACCTTTGTCACCAATATCATTTACACCAGTCTGAATGAATTGATCACCACCACTAAGGGTTACATTGTCTGCGTAAATAGTACTCCAATATAATGAAGACGAACCAAGGTCATAAGTACTATCGGCAATTGGAATGAGACTTGAGTCTGCCCGGCCAGTAAAGGTTATCGTATCAGTAATTGCATTACCAAGGTCCGTATCGCCTTGAGAGTCAAATAATACTAAGGCAGTCATATAATCTGCGGTATTATCATTTGCAGATATTGAGGAATCACCAGAAATTGTTAGATTACCATTGATATCCACATCACCGTTAAAGAATGAATCCAAAGCAACACCAAGACCACCATCAACGACCAATGCGCCGGTTGTGTAAGATGTTGAATTTGTTGCATTATTAAGATTAGTTATTCCAGTAACATCTAGTGTACCTGATGTATTGATGTTACCAGTTGTATCAGCAACTGTGAAAGCCCCATCTACATCGATACCACCATCAAGACTTGCAAGACCTGATGCATTGATAATACCTAGTGTAGAAATGCCTGTTACACCAATGGTACCTGTGGTGATTATATTACCAGTTGTATCAGCAACCGTAAAGGCGCCATCAACATCTATACCCGCATCTAGTGAGGCTAGACCTGATGCATTGATAATACCCATAGTAGAAACACCAGTAACACCTAGAGTGCCAGTAGTTATGATGTTACCAGTTGTATCAGCAACTGTGAAAGCCCCATCTACATCGATACCACCATCAAGGGAAGAAAGGCCACTGACATTTAGATTAGCAACCGCAAGACTTCCAGAAATATCAATGGTATCTGTATATATTGCGGCCCATCTAGAACCAGAGCTACCTATATCTACAGAACCTGTTGGTAAAATATTCGAATCCACACTTGCAGTAAAGCTTACAGTATCCGCAACATTATCACCAAGATCGGTATTTCCATTCACAATAAGATTACCGCTTGTGGTAACATTTCCTGTACCAGAAGCCACTGTGAATAGAGCACCATTAACATCGATACCACCATCTAACGATGCAAGACCATTAGCAGTCACTGTACCTAGTGTGACAACGTTTCCGTTAGTTCCACTGACCGTGAAGTTACCACTATCTACATCGATACCACCATTAAGGTTTACGAGACCAGTAGCTGTTGCTGTTGAAAGAGATGTATCCCCAGTCACCGAAAGAGTAGCACCCACTACCGTATTACCAGTTGAACCACTGACGGTAAAGGAACCATCAACATCGATACCACCATCGAGACTTGCAAGACCTGTCGTAGTAATAGTACCTGTATTGGCAATTACTATTGTTGAGGAATTGATATCAATACCACCCTCAAGATTAGATACACCAGTAACCGCCAAGGTACCTGTAGTACTAATATTACCAGTGGTATCTGCAACCGTAAAGGCCCCATCAACATCAATACCAGCGTCTAACGAGGCTAATCCAGAAGCATTAATAACCCCCATAGTGGAAATGCCTGTAACGCCTAGTGTACCAGCAATTACCGTATCACCAGTAGACCCACTGACCGTGAAGTTTGTGGTATCGACAGCAATACCACCATCAAGATTGGACACACCATATACAGTTAAAGTATCGGTTGAAGTTGCATTAGCACCGATTACTGTATTACTGGTAATTTGTAGGTTGATGGAATCACTAAAACCTGTCTCAGCATCACCACCTCTAAGAGCAGTAGAAACAATAAGTGTGTCAGTACCAAAAATACCCTTTATATGGGAATTACCTGTTATCTGGGATTGGTTGCTAGCATTTGCCACAGAAACTGGCGAAGCAGTAACGACTATATCGGTCATATCCGCCGATAGGTCGTTTGTTCTGCTTAACCAACCAGCAAAAGTGTCTGTCAGACTATTCAGCGCCGTATAAGTTTTAGACATTAGCCATCCTCGTTATTTCTCTTAACATATTTTTAATTTCTATAATATCATACCTCAAATTATCCACATCTTCTTTAACACTAGAGAGTTCTCTATCTTGAGATTTTCTCTTCTTATATGCTTGTAGTCCCGCGATATCCGTATTTAGTACAGCATTTGAATTTTCATCTCTAATATATTTATCCATAATTCTAAGCCGCCAACGCAATTGCTCTTATATCTGCCACCCTAGGTACTCTATGGTGGCCCGCACTTGTAAAGACAATCTTCATTGCGAAGTATTTATAATCATTATATAACCCAAGTCCATCGGTATATTCAAAAACACTATTACTATTCAAAAATGCAGCACCAGATACAGGAGCGGCTGTTGGCATTGAATATTCGAATTCTCTCCAACTATATCTATTATCAACAGAAGAATATGGATTGGTAGTCTTACCAGTCATTAAGGTCCAAGGTTTACTTGAGAAGTCTGCTGGGTCAAGACTATTCATAAACTTACCGTAAATATGCATATCAGAATCCGGAGGTCTATATGCAGTCAAATATACCTTAAGGTCTTCAGCATCCATACCATCTGATAGTGTAATAATCTTACTAATATACTTGGAGGTGGATGAACCAGCGGTTGTATCTTCGTTAGTGGTAACATTATTAATATCATACTTATACATTTTAACCGAAGCAAGATCAAGATCAATGAATGGTGATCCATATCTTGGAGTTGCAGCCTGGTTAGAATCCAAGGTCACAGTAAGATCGAAGCTTCTGGTGCCAGCATCGGCAGACCATTCATTACTTCTACTCTTAACAATAGACTTATTCTTATTAAGATAATTATTACGGTCAAATTCAAGACTGGCAGTATATAGAGAACTTGCATCTGAATTATAGAATTGACCACTTATCCCTGTCCAAGTATTCATAGTGGACGAACGATAGATGTTTGGCGCAACAAAACTTATATTTCTATTATCTACTGTCTGAATTGTTGCAACAGCTCTTGAATCCTCACCATTAAGAATATCACCAGCAGCAAAGTACTGACCAGCCGAAGCCCCATATGCAGTTGAATTATCAAGGTATAGTCTGGCATCATTATTAGGATCATATAGAGATACATTACCAACCATTGAACGGAAGTAATATCCAACTGTATTTGAATATTTTGGAACATCCTTAGTAGTTAAGTAAGTATTATTGGATACACTTAATATTTCCAAAACATCATAATGGGTTGTATTTGCACGGAAAACCATATGCTTACCGGCTTCAAGATAACCAGTGAAGTTAGTGTCTGTGCCAATGATTATTGTATTACCTTGTTGAACGTTAATAGTACCACCAGCCACCAAGGTTCCTGTGCCATCAGTTATCATATCAACCGAGGCTCCAGCAAGAGTGGTAGAAACTTGGAAATCATTATCATTTTTATTAATGACATAATAATCGGTATCTACACTAATACCTGTAGTGGTATTGATTGTGATAAATTTAACTCGACTATCATTGGCAAACCCATGATTATCCAATTCCACAAGGTTGCCATTAGCGGCATCATCAAAGACTACATTGGCAGTCTTCCAAACATATTCGTCTCCTTGGAAGGTTTCACTTACGGTATTAACGGTAAAGTATTCAGCATCCTTGTTCTTAAAGGTAATACTACCACTTTGTTGTGAGAAATCTGCTCTATATAGAGTATATTTCAGGTTCTCATCTTGTCTTGGAGTCCAAGCTCTATCATTTGTGGAAGTAAAGAGAGTTCCGTCATCAGTATCTTGGGTTATTGCAATGTTTTGTAAGACATCTGTTCCACCAACCTTAGCAACCCATACAGTATAGTTTGGATTATCACCATCAGGTTTAATAACAATAGCATACTCTTTATTAACGCTAAGGGTGACAGGAGATGGGAAGGTGACGGTAGTTGCTTCAGAAGCATCTACAGCATCCGCATTTACTTCATTTGACTTGAGATGGACAGACCCGTAAGGAAGAAGAACAGCGGAAGGATATCCATTAACAACTTCTCTAATATCAATAGTAACACCTAGATCAGCATCCTTTGTACTAAAATATAGGTCCAATTTAGTGATAAAAACTCTATTATCAGCGGATTCGGTGTCCTTGACATTATAGGTTTGTGATATAGGATCCTTATTATGGACAAGGATAGGATCATAATGGTCAAGACCTTCCATCGATACGTGGTAGGTTCTATTACCTGAAAGTATGAAGTTATATAATTGTAAATATTCAACATCGTTAGCAAACTCAATAGTATTAACTGTAATAGGTTCACCTGATGTAATAATTTTATCACCAAACTCTAATGATTGAATATTTACAACACCTTCATTTTCAAGAACTTGTTTATGTAGTATATTACATATTTCAGGATTAGGAGTCTTCCAACCTTCACTTGTGAAAATCATATGATCTTCTGAAACACTATATTCACCACCATTAATACTTACCATTCTCTGTTTATGTGGTAATTTATGATCATTCTCACCTAGTAGAGGTCTATGGAAGTCTAGAACGGTATTAATTTCACCATCTCGGCCAAGGAGTTTTTCACCAACCACAACATTTTCAATAAGTTTTAGAGAACCATCTTCCATAAGTACTTTAGTACCTTCTCGGAAACACTTATTATGAGCAATAAGACCATTTGCAATGTAAGTATGGTTGCCAGTAAGTTCTAAATTATATAAAGGTGTATCAGCATCTTCATCTCTAAATTCAATACTTTCAACAACATCCACACCATTTACCGAACAGATTTCATCACCAAGTTCTAGTTGTTTTATACCTAAATCTGGATATTTTTCTTGAGACATTTCTGCATTGCAAGACTTCCATATAACCGTATCATCAATATCAAGTACAGCAAATGGATGATCTTCTGTAACAAAGAATCCTATATCATTAATATTAACAAGTTGACGAGCACCAACTGTTGTATCGATAAGAGTTCTTACAGTATTACTATTGCCGCCAAGACCTATTAATACATCTCCAACTTCCACATCTTCGATATTTTTAAACATTACTGATTCTGGATCATCAATATCAGTAAAATCAATGGAACTATTATCCATTTTCATTTTTGTACCAGCCATGAAACAGAATTGAAAAGTGCCAGTTGGTTGTGGAGCCCAGTCAGCAGGTGTTCCAAATCCTCTTACATTCACCGTTTGGATACGAGGCCTTGGTGGAGGAGGATTAGCAATAAATGTACTTGCTGAAGTAACAGAAGTTGATTGTTTGGTCTCTTGACCAACACTTATTGTAGCAGGTTTGGTTGAAATACTAATGCCTTGCTTCTCAACAGAATGATTATATGCATTATAAGCAATAGATGCTCTTGTAATGGTATCCTCGACATTAGCATAAGAACTGACATCCAAAATCTCAAGAACTCTTTCGCCTACAAAGAAAGTTTCTTCTGGAATTCTAAAGATAGCTCTTACAACACCGTCACTATCAGAGGTGATTTGTGTATTATATGGAGCAGAACGTTTAAGAGCTCTTAAATCGTCCGTATCACTAAGATTAGACGAAATTGCAGGAGCAACATATGCATTAACATCTATTTCATCAAAATAGAAATACATTTGGGTTTCTGGGCGAACGCCAAAAGCAATAACCCTTATTTCCTTAGCTCTCATATAAGGATTGAAACGAATGTCGGTTACGAAATCGCCCACTTCCCGCTTGGTTTCTTCACCAATACTTGTCTGAATACCTCTTACAGTTGTGGTAAGGGTGCTTTCAGTAGTTGTTGTGACAAGGGTACCGCCAGCAGTTGTAATTCTATTGGTAAAATTCTCAGTATTTGTAATTTCTGAGGACTCTTCCTGTAGAGGAACAAATTGGTTCAAAGCCTCTGTAAATTCTACAAAGGGAGTTACAAGATCAATATCAAGACTTAGGCTTGGTGAATGAGTAGTATCAAAACCAAAATCATATTCTGGATCAACATACATCTTACCCTGATACTTGTAGAAATCAGTTACTGTATTTCTAGCAATGGTGGCAAAGGGTTGTTGTTTAAATACAACATCGGTCTTTGATAGTGTGGCACCACCAGTATACTCTTGTACATTAGAAGAACTTTGGACCTGTAGATCAACATCGAATTGTTCAATCTTAGGAGTAATAGACTTTTCAGCAATATCAATACCAGCACTGAATTCCACATTATTTACATCAGCAACCGAAAGGTCTTCGAAGGAATCTGTGAAAATACCATTCTTGAACCTATCATTACCTTCGCCATCAGTAATGAGTTTATCTTTGGCAGAGGCCTCAAGTTGATTAAGTACCGTATAATATTCAAGTTGTCTAATACGTTTATCAAGCTTACCAATATCCCTCATGGTATATCCACGAATATTTCGTTGAATAACCTTTGCGGTATATTCAGGTTTATTTGCCCTACCAGCATCGATTGAAGTAAGGGCTGGGTATGCGGGCACCTTGATATCAGCAATATGTAATACACCAGAAGGAATGACAGGAGGAATTGGATTCTCACTAAATTCGCCTGCGGTTACACCAATTTGTCCGTCCTTGTCGATATAAATTCTATCAACCCTTGGAAGATAATAATCATATGTAAAGGCAGTATTAAGGTTTGGTGCAAGGGTATATTGTTCGCCAGTAAAGGTAGGTGCCGTCTCAGGATCAGCAGTGGCGATTGTTGCACTACCAATTGTTGCGGAATAGGCTGAGGTTGCATCAGCATATGGTCTGAAATCAAGGGCATTCCGTAAATCAATCTTTTGAAGACCAGATTCCACAGTATATACTGGGATTTCTTCATAGTTGACAGGAGATGCTGGATATGTTATATAACTATCTACACTTGCATATCCATAGCCAGAACCACTCTGTTCGAAGACTTTTACCTTGAATAATAGGGTATCATCCGCACCAATGGTTAGGGAGTTCTTCTTTCGTACATAAGAAAGATTATAATAAGTATCTCTTGAATTTCTATATAGGTCAAACTGGTTAGTTACATCAAGATTAGTACCACTTGTGGTCTCTGAATACCCACCAGCAGAGTCCTTATAGACTGCTTCAATGGAATCAACATCAGGAAGACCTAGGGAGTAATAACCAGTGGTAGTATTTGTATGGGTATTTGCTGCGACCTTGACGAATACGGTATTCAAATCCTTTGTTACAGGAATTGCACCGACAGAAGTTGTTCCAACAACCTTTACATCATAATAGATAGTAATAGTACCGTCAGCAGCATTAACATCAGATAAACTCATATTGGTTGCACTGGTAACATTTACTGTTGCATCATCAAGATTTACAAGGGCCCCATTAGCTGCAACAAGAATGATATCGTCTCTCTTTTCAGTATCGGAAAGAATACCTACACCATATGTAAATTCTTCACCAGCGGATAAGGATACACTGGCAGCATTTGTGGTTAGGGTAGCAGTTGAACTGGTTGAATAATTGAATTCGAGGTTATCGATATCCTTAACACCCAGGGAATTTACATCATAAACCAAACTCTTGAATTGAGTATCCTGTAGTATGGCAGTATTTGCATTTAAAACAATATCAGCAGAACCACCTCCACCATCGTCCGTTACAAAGGCTTTAGCATCAGCAACGAATGTTACGGAAGTATTTGCCATACGTACATCAAAGAGGTATAATCTATATTGGCAAGTATCATCAGCTATAATTCCGCTATGGTATTCCCAACCACGGACTTTTGCGGTTCCTATTTGGGTTCCTACTGCGGTATTACTAGCAATAACTGTATTTGAGGTGGCACCATTCTGTTCAGCATTATAAATGTATACTGTTGAAAGATCATTATGTTGGAAATTGCCATACGTATCAGTGACAATAATATAGTTACCAATATTCATATTAAAGGATTGGGCTTGTGATGTAACGAAGGTATTTGCATCATTAAGAATTGGGAAACCCATATTACCAAAGGTTTCTATTCTATTACCACCAACATATCCTAGACCAGGTCCAATTTGTACCTTAAGATATTCAGAATCAAATTCACCATCCAGATATACTCTAAATGGATCCACAGTATAGTTGCCGGACTCTTCTACAGTCCTTCGTGACATTTCATCACCAATAAATGAATATTGGGTTCTCTCTTTTCTCTTGACAGCAACACCCTGTTGATATTCTACAAGTGTAAAGAAGGTATCATCAGCATTTGCAAGGGCAACAGTCTTTGTGGCCAAACTTGGAGTTAGTTGTAGTCGATCTGCACCAGGAGCATTTTCATTAAAATATCCCTGAGCATTATCTAATAGTGTAGTATCATTTGAAGAGGTAACAAGAGTTTCCGCTGTTTGGAAACCTACAGCAATAGAATCAGGTACATCAGAATACTTTTCGACAACAATACTCTGTTCATCAACTGCAACAAAATGTCCTTTTTGGTAGATAACACCATCACCAACAGTTAGTCCTACACCAAGTCCAACTGAATTAGATGGATCAACAGTACCAGCAGCGGTGACTGTGGTAATAACGGATGCCGTATCAAAATTCTCAATTCTAATGTCTTCTGTTGAGGAGAACTCCTTGAAAGATCCATTACTCTTGACATACCGAACATGGAGGGTATTCAAGGCTGGTATTTGGGATTCAAGACCAGTGGATACCAATAGAACCTTTGCCTCAACACCAGTTGTCTCACCTACCGCTCTTGCATCAATATAGCTGGACATGATAACAGGTTGTAGATCAGTTTGTAGGTCAAGTATCTTTACATACCCTAATGCATTAAGATAATTGAAGTTACAACCCTTGACAATTGTTCCTTCCTTGAGAATATTATCACCAAAACGTTCGACCTGATTTTGAAGAATAGTCTGGAGTTGTGTTAGTTCTCTTGCTTGTACAGCAACCGCAGGCTTAAAAAGAACTCTATGATAATTCTTGTCTTCATCATAGTCATCAAAATAAGGGTCTTGGTTGAAATTGGTATCTAGTCCCATTTATCTTTCCTCTTAAAAATCAAATATAATTTTTATTTTCTCGGTCTGGTCTGTAGCTCTATTTATTGGCAACATATTCTCAACAAATAGAATTTCGCCTGAATTATCAACAAGATCAGGATCAATCCTACTGGTAATCTTTGCTACGGCACTTGTATTAGATGTGAATTCATTAGTAATACTTAAGAAATCGTCTGATATTGCAAAAACACCCTTTACATTATTTAGATAAAAAGTCTTATCTAATGTGGAATATGCTTTGGTTGCAGTCACATAACCAGTATTTGCAGTTGTACCAGCACTGTTATCAAATGTATTTAGTAGCGTAGCATCTTCATATACCTCAAAGGTATCGGATGTAAGTGTTCTTACATAATAAGTAGTTGGCGCGATATCATAATCCAAATCAGTACCATTAAGGGACTTGAAGTATATTGGATCACTATTTGCAAATTCATGTGAACTAGTTGTCGTAACAACTGCTGGATCAGCAGCAGTAATACCAGATATAGGTCTTGTGACAACATCATCTATGGAATGTATATATCCAGATGATTGAGTTTCTGCTTGCGTTACATACATATCTTCTGCAAACCCAGTACCACCAATTCCACCAATAGTTCCTGTTGCCGTCACTGTGGCTGCCATTCTGGTGAGTTGATTGAAGGTATTAAAATCTTCACTAAGGGTAGAAATGGTTGCCGTTGCACCTGATTGAAGACCTCTTATAATGGTTCCTGTACTTAATACCCCATCAACATCAGTTAATCTAATTGTATTGCCAATTCTACTGGTCACTTCACCATTAGTACCACCTATATAACTCAAGGTTGGTTGAGTTTCGGTTGTAGTATAAATGTTTGCCACAACAGTATCCGTTGAAGGATCAAGGGTAAATCCATTGATATCAAAGGAAGTTCCATCGTGATCAATATCACTGGTGGTTGTCACATTATAATCAACATATAATTCCAAAGGCAAATCATGGCCGGTTTGTGGAGTCATACCAAATCTTTGTAGATTATCGTCCTTACCACTAAAGGATACTGTATTGGAGACCCCTGTATAACTATAAACGGCCGTATCTATTTGAGCAACCTGATTACCATTTGTCACATGACCGCCAGTATTTGCCACGCTATTATTTGCACTAGCGGTTAGATTAACGTCCGTATATACCTCGAAAGCGGTTGTATTAACAACCCTTGGATAATAGGTAGTACCTAGAGATAGATCGGTTGTAATATTTGCAAAGATAATTGGTGTGGCATTAGCCAAGGTATGAGCGGTTGCAGTAATTACAAGAGCAGGATCGGCTACACTAATACTTGTCACATCCCTTAGTATAGTATCATCACAGATATAATCAGTAGCCGCATAAGTTGCAGTACTACTATTCAATAGAACATCAATTGTATTTGCTGAAGCATCAACATTAATAATCTCACCAGTGGTATCCGTTGAAGAAACCGTTTCTGTATTTGCAAAACCAGCATCATCGTCCAGTGTGAGTGTCTGATACCTCCCTAGCGTGTAAGTATAAGATTTTATTAATGTATTTGAAGAGGAAGAAGTATAATTGACAATTGTTTCCCCATCAATGAAATTGGAAGCGTCTGAGGTTGTCAGTACAACCTCTACATTAGCATACTTAGGATTCTTAATTAGTCCAAACTTCCTGTATTCGTTCTGAATTGGAATAGTACTACTCTCGGTATTAGCAAAACTAGTTGAAACACAAACCTTATCGGAATACAATTCGTTAATAACATCAGAACCATGGCCACCAGGTGGTGAAATGATTGCTGAGACATCAGCTGAAGGTACGCTTTGTAGGGTACCTGTATTACCAACTACAACGATATCGGCATATGTATAGTTCTGTCCTTTATTGACAATCTCAATACTAAGAACACTATTACTGGAGGTATTAACACTTGTTATAGCAATTGCGCTTGTTCCATCACCGGTTATTTGTACTTGAGGAGCAATTTCATATGTAGAACCAACATCTGGAAGAGTTTCCCAAGCAGCATCTAGGGTGACCCTGAAATCGTTGCCAGGAGTACTATATGCCACAACATTTCGTGCTTGCCCGGCACCGGTACCTGATCTAATATAGATTGTACTTCCATTGTAGAAGTTTGTATTTGGACTTAATGGAGTATTTGGATCAACAGGCAATATATTATGTTGTAAAGTATCACCACCAACAGAGACCTCTTCAAAGGTTCCAGTAGCATATGCATAATAATTAGTACCGCCATCATTGACGATCATGGATTCAAGAGAACCTACAACACTATTTGCTGTGACATTTGCATCCACAATAACAGGAACATAATCGGCCGTGGCGAATTTAGCATAATTTGCTGCGCTAACCGTATACATATACTTCCATTGATATCCATCATTGGTCTGGTAGTATTCATCATCCGCGCTGGTCTCAGAGAATAATGGTTGATCGGAGGTATTAGCCCCTCCATTATTACTCATACATTTAAATACGTAGTAATTAGCTCCCTCTTGAGAAACAACAAAGAAATTGGTATCCTGCATTGCTTCGGTTCTATGATCGTATTGGGCATATACCTGATTAGTTGCCCATGTAACGTTTCTTATCATATGAGAGACATCATTGGAGGTAATTCTCTTACCAAACAACATATCATCATATAGGGAATAATGAACCTCTTGAAGAGCTGTATTTACTGTAGGAATAACAGTATCATTATCATAAGGCAAGCTCTTACTGGTAAATACATAATAAGTATCATTGTCTGCTTCGTCAACAGACTCCACAAATTGTTTTGCCATATGGGTTCTTAGATTGGTAGTAGCTAATTTACTCATTATTCCCTACTCTACTGTTAAACTGTCTTCGGTTGTCACGGCCATTTCTACATCTACTGCTTCATATGTATTTCTGATAACTGTGCCAAACAATTCTGTACCGGCGACATGTAATATCTTTTTGACAACATCTCTATATTTATCTAAAGATATACCAGTTTGAATGTCATACGAATATTCTTGATAGTATTTATTATCATGTATTTTCTTTACTCCGATATGGGAGTTTTCAGTAGTCCAATAACCACTACCAATACCTTGTGTTTCCACTTGTGAAGTTGCTGTAATAATATATGGATTATCATCATTTTGTAGTATAACTTCCTGTTCATCCAAATATCCATACCCTGAATCCACAATCTCAGCACCGGTTGCAGTACCATCAGCAGTAATGACAGTACCTGTAATAATGGCATTATCACCCATTGGAGAAGAGTCCTCATCAACATAGAAGTTGTCTACCGAGGCTTGAGCGGTACTTGACACACCAATAATAGGATCAACCATATTAAGAGAGGTATTGAAGGTTATTCTTCTCATTTTAATATAAGAACTTGTGGACTCAATAACAATACCAATATTAACACCATCCTGTTTGACTAGTTCCCCTACAGTAAACAACAGTAATGGATTGGTAAGCGTGATATCAATTACAAAATTCTTTCTATCAAATGCAGCAATATATCCATTATAGACGGATACAAACGGATCGGTATTATAATTGGAACCAGGATTGATACGAGTAAGAGTGGATATGGTACCAATAACAAATTGATCGAAGGTAAGAGCGTCATCTATAAGAGTATCAAGGTTGGCATATGGAGCCTTAGGAAATCCATAACCGAATAACATATTTAATTCAACATTCGCCACTGATCCACCGGTGGCAGGAAGAGAAAAACTTGGTGTGGTATAGAACCCAGAACCAGGTATATCAACTTGAATGTCTGTTATCTCTCCTATACCATTAGTAAGAACAACCGCTTCGGTCTGTTGTAGTGGATCGCCACCTGCATATCCACCACCAGTAAAGGACAATGAAGTACCATTGGAATAGCCATTACCACTACTGATTACGTTAGCACTTTGTAAGAAACCAACACCAGAATTGGACCCATCAATGGCAATATCTGTATATAATACGTTAGCAATGTTTCTA
>CEPX01064829.1_pt1 | contig 15335 bp, 13 predicted proteins | sample 361361 | NCBI WGS metagenome assembly CEPX01 (sample SAMEA2619974, study PRJEB7988) | marine metagenome | biome: marine biome (ENVO:00000447); feature: mesopelagic zone (ENVO:00000213) & marine oxygen minimum zone (ENVO:01000065); material: "saline water (ENVO:00002010), including plankton... | reverse complement strand
TGTAGGCGGTGGAGTTGGAGTGTAAGCGCCCTGCGAGTAATACCCACCCTGGCTATACGATGGCCCATAGGAGCCTTGTGAATAGTATGCTCCTTGGCTATAACCTCCTACATCACCCGGATCTCCTCCGTCAACTCCTCCAGAATCACCACCATCAGCGTCAGCGTCAGCCCTAGGCGCTCCTTCTGCGTCACTGTCAGCAACACCAGCAGCGGCAACCCCCGCTTCTCCCCCACTATTTGCCCCCATATTCCCGCAGCCCGGAGCAGCACTTGCGCCTGTTCCTGTACCTGTACCTGTGCCTGTGCCACCCCCACCTCCGTCCCCTCCACCGTCGCCTCCAGCAAAAACATTCGTTGAAAGAGCTACGAAGACAAAAAGAAAAAAGATTGTGAGCAAAGAATATAAAATTGATTTATTTGAGAGAGTCATAAATTTCATAATTATTTCCAATCGTTAACCCACAAAGACTCCTGATAATAATCAGTTAAATCAAGTACTGTATCCTTTGTTCCATCAGATAATTTGTAAATGACAAGACGCGGATCTCGTATAGTCTCAGAATCCACTTCCTGAAATGCTAGATATTCTCCACTAGGAGAAAACCGCGGCCAGAAGCCCGTTACCTCATAACGATCTTTGACTCTCGCTTCAAAAGGCTCCCAGGATTCTATATCTACAATCATCAAATCATTTACATTTGCTGAAGACCACGCTAATAATCTCTTATCATCTGAAACATCTAACTTCATACCTAGATAAGTAAGGCCACCCACCATATTCCAAACTCTCTCAACCTGACCACTCTCTAAATTAGCAAGATAAAGCCCGCTGTTTTTTAAAAGAATCACTGAATCTCCATCCGGGGAGAAGTGAGGTTGTGTTCCTTGTGTAATAAATCTTTCATTACCCTCTAAATCAGTCACAAATATGCCTGACTGCTCTACTCGCCTGCCAACTAAGTCAGATTCGCGCTCACCATTTAATGTTGCTTCAAAGGCAATGAGGGTTCCATCAGGAGACCAAACAGGATTTTTCTTGTCTGAATTACTTTTGGTTACCGGTCTTCGGTTTTCTCCATTTGAATCCGATACAAAGAGTTGGGAATAGTGCTCCTTGATTCCATCTCGATCAAAAACACCGAGAGAGAAAACTGCCTTCCTTCCATCTGAAGAAAGAGAATAGTTAATTAAGTGTGATGGAGTTTTGTTATCAATTAGAATTCTCTTTAAGGATCTAAATTTAGGATCAAATGAGTAAATAGCTTCCGGTTCACTAAAATTATTGGGGATCAAAGATAAATAAATTGTTCCACCAGGACGAAAAAATTGTGGAGCAAACCAATAGAGGGCCGCCCCAACTCCAATAACTAATAGTAGTATTAAAATTAACTTTGCTACTTTCATTTGATTACTAACATGCTCGCATGATTAAAATACTCTCGCAAGTAAAAATCTAAAAAAGAAAGGGCGGCAGCTCTGGGTTGAGCTGCCGCCGTCGCCTTGCGACACGAAAGATCAGTTGCTGCGGTCCTTGGCAGGACCGTGATCTGCGACTTGCTCCTGGGAACCTTCTCCCGGGGCCACACGCTCCGGCCGGCCGAGCTCGGCAATGGAGCCATTCACGTGAAGCTGGCGAAGGGCTGCCTCGGCCGCTTGGTCGTTTCCGACATATACGCCTTGGCTCCCGAGCCAGACGAGGACCAAGATGTCCTCGCCTTCCTTGGGGATTCGCATGGTCGCGATGTGAACGGTGCGCTTGTGCCCATTGATGGTGGGTTCAATGCGCCAGACCGAGAGCTGGTGCTCCGAGCCAAGTACCATCGTTCGATGTTCGCCGATGTCGAACCAGCTCTCGTCGTTACCCGGCTTCTTCCCGTAGCGGCACTGGCCTCCACAGGCGTAGTCGAACATCACGTCGCTAGCTGCGCCGGTTGCCCACTTTCGCCACCACGAATCGTCGGCATCGGCCCTTTTCACCACCAGCCTCACGATCGCGTGCTTTTGACGATCGATGAACAAGTGCAGGCTTCCGCCGGAGTAGCGGCCGGATGCCTTCGCGTTGAAGCGTTTGGAGCAGACGAAGTTTATACCACTGCCGTGGTCCCCCGCAATTGAAACCGTCTCGTTACACGGGGTCGTCCCGGCAAGAGCCGGCGCGCCCATACCGACCATCGCCACGAGGGCGATGAAGAAAGTTGCGATCGTCCTCATGACGATACCTCCAATTTCAGGTTTGCAGAATGCTGCAGAAGCAGCGTTTAATCCACAACAATCCTGGCATGGATTGCAGATTTTGTCAAGTGAAGGGCCGTGGTTAAGCCATTATTTGGGGTTTTTGTCTATCAAAATTTGGAAATGAAGGTATTGTAGAAACTCTGCTTTTCTAGGAGATTCACCTCGAAAGTAAGCACAGACTTTTCTTCACTCTCTGTTGAAACTACTAACTCACCTTTGTTACTAACCACAAAAGAAGGAGCGAAATTGGCAGCGTAGATCAGAAAACGATTGTTTTCTGCGGCACGAACCTGTGCAATATTCTCAATCTGGTGGCGCAAAATTTTTGAGTCGTGGAACCACGACTGCGATGCAACATTTACTAAAAGATTCGCTTCATTTTCTACAAAACGATTGTAAAGAGTTGGACTCAACAGCTCCGAGCAAAAGAGTGCGCCGACTTTTGCATCATTGTGAAATGCCGGCAGCTCATTTAGAGTTCCTGAGGTGTATGAGCGGTGCCTAAGCGCGCGATCAATTGTATCGCCCTTGCCAAGCAATCCTCCAATCAGTCCGTAGAGTGCCGGAGTGTACTCGCCTTGTGACACTAGTAGTTTTTTATCTGATTTCGTTTCCTCTCCAGTAGAAGAATTAAAATAGGTAATGCGAGAAGATACTTTTCCAAAATCCTCTTCGCGATGTGAATCTACTATGAGCGTGTCCCCAGCAATACCTCTTAATTTATTTAGTATATTTTTCTCTTTTGCCACTTTTATAAGAGAAGCTTGTTCCGGAAAAACAATAACGTCAGGATTTTCCCTTGCGGCTTCTTGAAGAAGATTCATATGAAGCTCAAATCTTCTCTCTCTTTCCTTATCATCCGGGAAAAGACGGGCTTTGTGATTTGTATGAATTGCTGAAACTGTCACTTCGCCACCACTCTCCCCCCTAGCTATCACACCAGACGAGATGCCAAAAAGAATAAGGAGTGAAGCAACTGCTAAAACAGAAAAGGATTTGTTTTCTGAGATTAAAATCTTAAAGATAAGCGTATTTGAAAGTACTGCCAGAAAGCTAAGTAAAAATACTCCTCCGAAAAAAGCATAATCAAGAAGGAAATTATTGTTTGCGAGAGCATAACCAAGAAATCCAGTTGAGAAGTAGGGTAGGAGGGAAGCTCCGTCGCCAAAAACAAAAAGTGAAAACGCCGTCATTCTGAAGAATTCAAGCAGAGCCCAGATCAAAGGGAAAAGAAGTATTGTTGAGAACCAGTTGAAGCGGAGTATCCAAACCAAAAACGCAAAAACTGAAAAGAATAATGAGAACACTAATGATGTGAGAGACCAGTTTAGAAATACTGTAAATACTCCGAAGAAACCAGACTCTATGCCAAGTCCATCAAGTGGAAGTGCGTGCCAAAACCAAAATAAAAATGTACCTGAAAACGCAAAGCCAAATAAAAACCCGTCTATAAGGGCGTCCTTTTTATTGCTGTGTTCCTTTATAGAATAGAAAAGCGGTACTATTGCGACAAGAGATAGCCACCAAAAGAAAAAGTGGTTTAAGCTAAGACCAAGAAGAACTCCGCTTACGATGAGTATCGTAAGTCGAGATACTGTATTCATAATTAAAACTCTTCAAATGTTGGAACGACATTCACAACTACACTCTCTGAAATAGGACCACCAGCAGTTGAGCATGCCAGAACGTATGTACTCTGTTGAGTAATAGGAGCCGTGTCTTCTGTTCCACTTTCTCCTGTCTCACTAAAGCTCGGCCCAGTAACAGTACATGAACCGGGAGTTACATTCTCTGCTACCCATTCAATTTCTGATGTGAAGCCGGGCTGGACCAAGGTTGGATCAGCTGTAATAGTAATTTCTGGATTTAGAACTGTCACAGTCTGTTGAGCCTGCCCACCGTTTGAACAAACAACTGTGAACTGTGTTGTTGATGTAGGAAATACTGCTACAGCTCCTGAGGTAGCTCCGCCTGTAGAGAAATTTACGCCCGAGCTTGAGGTGGAATCAAAACAGGTCCACTGAAGTGTACAAGAACCCCCGCTGTTTATTGTCCCTCCACAATCATTTGAAAAAGTTGGAGGAGTACACAAATCACCTGAATGCGGTGTGCCGCACGAAGCTGGAATTACCGCACCAATTCCACCTGGAGATAGAGCTGAAAAACCAACCTCAACCGAGCTAACAGGATTATTGTGAAAAGAAATACCAACAATAGAAAAAACAGAAATAAATACTACTAAAATAAATAGTGCCGGTAGATATCTTTCTTTAATCATTGGATAAATTATAACAAAGAGCTAGAAAGTTTCCGACCGAACAAGTGCAAGGTTATCCTTTATAATCAAAATCATATTCTCAATCGCTCTACCCGCTATTCCTGAGTCATTCCCGGGATTTGCCCTAGACCACTCCTCTTCAGTCAGGCTCTTCGCCTCTGAAAGAGCCTCTTCAAAGAACCTCTTTGCCCTCTCTTTAAGATTGAGGTTCATTAAAGCGCTTCCAAGAGTCGTCAAAAGCCATGGGTTTTGGGGCGCAATTGCCAATCCCAACCTTGCGTATTCTTCTGACTTATTAAAATCTCCCTTGCTGAAATAGACCCACGCTAAATCATTATATGCTGCCCAATTTCTGTCTTTAACAGAAAGATAATGTAGGAAACTCTCTTCTGCTTTGTCAAAATTCCCAGCATAGCCGTTTATAAGACCATGAACATAAAAAGAAGATATTACATTGTCGCCATGACGCTCCACCTGCTCATCTATTAATCTGATTGCCTCGTCAAAATCCCCTTCTAAAAAATAAATGCGAGCGAGTTGGTGCTTTGCATATAAATGATCTTCGCCTTCTTCGAGAGCTCTTTTGAAATATTCTCTGGCAATATCTAAATTATATTTATTTCCATATCCGAAATATAGATTTCCTCTCTCAAAGTAGTCAACTTTCATTACCTTTGGAGAAAAGCTAATTATTGCCGAAACAATTAGTATTAAAAGGACAATTTTTATGCCTCTTTTATCCATAAATTTCTAGGATTATCATTTTGTACAAAGACATATTATCATACGCCTAAATCCAAATACTATGTATACAGACATTGAGGAGAAAACAAAGAGTTTAAAGGAAAAAATAGCAAAAGAAGTATTTGTTTCTGGAGATAATGAGAAAATAATCGGCCCAAACGGAGAGAAGCAAAAATGGTTATTTGACTTCAGAAAAATATTATTTGACCCAGAGTCTTTAAATACTATTGCAGAGCTTTTTTGGGATATATACAAAGATCAATACCCTTTCCAAATTGGAGGACTTGAAACTGCTTCAATTCCAATATTCTCTGCAATAGTTACAAGAAGTAAAGATTTCGGGAAGCCCATAAATGGCTTTTTTATAAGAAAGGAGCGCAAAAGCACAGGTCTCCAGAAAATAATTGAGGGTAAGCTAAATAGTTACCCTGTTATTTTAATTGATGACTTAATTAATACGGGAGGATCAATCAAAAGACAGCTCAGCCTTATGGAAAATGAGGGTGTTGAAGTAAGGAGCGCTTTCTCAATACTCTGTTTTAGGGACAAAGAATTTTATCCTTTTGATATATCTTCGCTTTTTTCCTTAAAAGACTTCAACATACCGCTCTCCGAGAAAAAGGAAAAAAAGAAAGAGCTTCAATTTGAAGTTTTGTGGCACTTTAAAAATGAAAATCCTAATTACTTTTATACAAATCCAAAATCTCGTCCTGCCTATGCTTTTTCAGGAGTATGTTTTGGAACTGATGACAAAAAATTTGTAGCACTTAATAGCTCGAGTGGAAAAATGAAGTGGGAATATAAAGTTGGACGTACCTCAAAAGGTAAAAGTATATTCTCTTCCCCCTCAATACATAAAAACATAGTTTACTTTGGAGCATATGATGGAAATGTTTATGCTCTCAATACAGAAAATGGAGAGAGAATTTGGAAATTTACAGAAGCAGATTGGGTTGGTTCTTCTCCGTATGTGTCGCCAGATTTAAATTCTCTTTTTGTAGGGCTTGAGTTTGGACTGCTTAAACAAAGAGGCGGAATTGTCTCCCTTGATTTAGAAAGTGGAAAGAAAAAATGGCAATACACCTTCAAAGGACTTGCTCATTCAAGTCCTGCTTACAGTAAAAAATATAATGCAGTAGCAATTGGCTCTAATGATTTTAATGTTTATCTTCTGGATGCTAAAAACGGAAAGCTTAAATGGAGTTTTAAAACTGGCGGAGAAGTGAAAGCTTCTTTTAGCATTGATGAGGATAGAGGAAGAATAGTTTTTGGTTCTCACGATGGAGGCTTTTATGTGCTTAATATAGAAGACGGCGCTCTTATCTTTAAATATCAGACTGACGATATAATTTATTCAACACCGCTGATGTATGACGGTGAGGTAATATTCGGCTCTTACGATAAATATATTTACAGCCTAAATTTAAACTCATTTAAATTGTCTTGGAAATTTGATGCTGGAAGCAAAGTGTCGGCTGACCCTATTGTGGTTGACGGCAGATTCTACGTTGGCGCTCATAATGGAATTTTTTATGTGCTTAATAGAGGAGGAGAAAATATAGGTGAATTTTTTGCAGGAGAGAGAATAGTAAATGCGGCTAGATATGACGAATATAAAAAACGGCTATATTTACCCACTTTTGCGGGAGAAATCTACTGTTTAAAGGAGAATGACTTGACAAAACCTCCAAAAAGTGCTTAACTGTGGCCACGTTAACACAGACACGGAAAGGTAAGCTATGTGTTCTTTAAAAAAGGTGGCCACCACCATCTTGGCAGTGGCAGCAACTTTGTTCGTGGTATTTGGCGCGCACGCCTCGACCACTGACGTACTTGGTCGAGACGGGTGCACACCCTACCAACTCAAGATCGGTGACCGCATACACACAACCAACCGAAATGGCACCATGGAGCTCGTCTTTGCGGGCGTGGAAACGGAAGGTTCGCACGCCGGCGAGGCTCGGTTCAACGCCACATGGAAGGGTGACAACAGATGGATCCGGTACCAGAAGTCTGACAGCCTCAACATCACAGCTGTCTACCGTCCGGACAGTGGCAGACTAGTCGCGGCTTCCAGGCGCACACCAGCTATAGAATTCTGGCCGGCACACCTAGTCACCGGACAGGTTCTACAGCCAATGGTGGAGTACGTCTATAGCTGGAACTACGGCTTCTTCACAAGGGGTTCGACCACCCGCACCCTCGAGAAAGTAGAAGTTCTGAACTGCGAACTTATCGAGATCGGGAGCGGGCAAAAAGTGCACGCCCACCACATCAGAATAACTGACAGAAGACATATGGCGGATGGCAGAAAGGCCAACCGCCCACGCGTTGAGTCATGGTGGGTTGTGGAAGGTGTTGGGAAAGTTAAGGGGGTAAACAAAGAGTTTCCTCAGAATAACTTTCACATCAGCTTTGTGCAACCAGTCCAGGGTCGCGATAACCAAGGAGAAGGGGCCCAGACCCGAAGCCCCCAAGAAGACAGGGGTCAGTAACGACGACGACGGCTCGTCGCCCTAAACAAGGCTGGCTAGCCCAGCCGCCAACACAACCGGCGCACTCACGATGCGCCGGTTCTTCTTTTTATAAAATCAAATTATAAAAAATTACCCCTTCTTTATCTCGACTAACTTTCTCCAAAATTTTACCACTCGGACTTATTACCGCAGAAGGACCAGTCTTCATAGAGTGGAGAACATAAGAATTATTTGAAATAGCTCTAAGTTGTGAGGCTCGAAGATGAGCTTTTCTCGCTAAATAACTACCAAAATCGCCAGTATTCCCAGAGACTATTATTATCCTCGATGATCTCTCTTCTTTTAAGAGAGATCGAACAATAAAGGGATGAAATCCCTCACTACATGAGAGTGCTGGTATATTAACCCCCCCTGCTTCAGTATTAATAGTTAAGAGAGCTGACTCTCCTCTTTCGTAGCGCTTTGAAAAATTCTCGAGCTTAGGAAAAATAGCGTCAATAAATTTTGGAATTGAGTCAGAAAATGGAAATAGACTTTCCTTTTCAGAAATTGATATACTTCCATCTTCATTAAAAGACGCCGTAACTAAATACCTTTTACTATCTCTATCCAAGGTCAAACTGCTAACTATAGATCTTGATTGAAATGGTGCAAGCAGTGATAATTCTACATACTTTTTATTTAATTCACTTGTTTCTACGTTTCCAAAATATTGCCCAGGGAGCAGGAGCAAATCTACATCTTTATCGGGATAGAGGCTTAGTACAGAAATTGTTTTTTTGTGTAGCCCATCAAAGTATTGCTGCCCAGGACTACTAATAAAATTTGGCTGAACAATAGCTATATTAATACTTCCGATACTTATTTTTCCATTTTTAAGACCGTCAATTATAGAACCAGTGATAAAAAGCATCATCAAGATTAGTGCAGGCGCTAATATTAGGAGGATTCTTTTTTTGCTACTTAATTTATAGAAATGAGATCTGTGCTTGAATATTAATAAAACAAGAATATTAAAAGAAACCACAATAAATGTAAGTAGAAATACATCTCCTATAAATGCAAATTGTCTTAGAGATTCTTGTGGAAGTAACGCTTCGCCAATGTGTCCCCAAAATAAACTGAAGCTAAGAAAGCCAAGTAGCAACTCATGTATAACAAATACAAAAGGAAGGTAGAGTAGCCGGGCTAAAGTATTTTTTGTGCACAAATACACAACTGTAAGTGATATTCCAATTACTAAGGCACGAAGCAGTATATAAATTAGAATTGAAAACTTTATTGAATTTATAACTGTCGTGTCCAAAAGAGCATTTATTGATTCTATTGAAAGCAGTGGAAAACTAAATGTGAGAGTGTATAAAAAACTAAACACAAATATTACGGTGACTAATTCTTTTTGTTTTTTGATAGATTCCAACAATAAAAAAATTGGTACAAGAGAGATAAAAGACAAAAACCAAAGAACATCAATCCAATGAGAAATTCCAATTAAAACCACTGAAGACAGTATTAGAAATTCGGCATTAAGTTTTTGAAATATCTTGGATGGGTTTTTTATATTTTCCATCCGATTTCGCGAAGTAAATCACCCATTCGATCGTCCACCCTTACCATGTTAAGTGTTGATCTTTGTAGAGTATTAGTTTCATCTTCACCAAGTAATCTTAGGAAATTAAAAAATGATAAACTACGATCTTCATTTTCAAAAAGCACATCCAACAAACTTTTAACATCTTCGGCGCGATCTTCATGACCTAATGTTGTTAAATTTGACAAGAAAAGACCATAAAAATATCTAGTATAAAGATCTGGATTTCTTCCCTCTACAGATCCTGACAACTCGCTAAACTCCTTCATGGCACTTTGGTAAGAATCCTCAGCAATAATCTTGTTTTCTTCCTTTCCCTCAACAACAAAAAGGCCGGCATATATATTGCCTTTTAATCTGAATGTAGAAATCCTTGTCTGCGGAGATAAACCACCTCTAGCTACGCTCAAATCTTCTTGGGAAATTGTATTTTCGAAAGACTTATTTGCCTCAGTAAGATACACTTTGAGTTGGTCCAAATATATAGACCTCTTCTCCTGGCCTAGTTTTTTATCTGGCCCACCAAACCTATCTTCAAGAAGTCTGTTTCCGTACCAAAAAGCAACCCTATACAAACCTTCTATTGTTGGAAATAATTCATTTGCAAAATCATAAGCTCTTTTGAGTCCTTGTTCTATACCCTCTCCTTCTTTAAGAAAAGAGCCCCAAATATTGTCCCCCGAAAATATCTCTCTTCTGGCGAATTCCTCATTATAAGTACCAGAGTATACATCTAAAGCATATATTATCGATCCAGCTCGATAACGGCTTGGATATTCTTCTTGAATTGATACTTCTTTGAGGACCTGAACTCCTTGTAGTGTTTTATCAGTAGAAATATGCGCTACTCCTAAATTTATTTTCGCCAAAGCTTCTTCGGCTGGATTATCTGACTTTCTCACCGCTTCTTCAAAAAGTGCCACCGAAGATGAGTCGCGCTTTAAAAATAAGTCCCTACCTTCGTCAAAAGAAGAAGCAAATTCACTTATCTCTTTCTTATCCTTACTAAAAGGCCCCTTTATGAAAAAATATATCCCTCCTAATATAACTAAAACCAAAGCAAATATTATTGCAACAATTAAATACATCTTTACAATTCCTTGAGTCTCTAAATCTCGTTCTGGTAATTCGTCCATAATTTTAATTAATTAAAGCTATACCAGCTATCTTCAACTAGAGGCAGGCCAGCGTCTCCCCATCCACGTATTCCATTTGCGCTCCTTTTTATATTAGAAAACCCATGATGTTCTAGATAGTGGTAGGCAACACCAGCAAGAGCCCCTCCTGTACAAATTAATACTATTTCCTTCCCTTTTCTTGGAAGTCTATCTTTTTCAACCGAAAGAAGGTGGATTGGTATGTTTATTGAGCCTTCGGCGTGCGCTTTAAAGTATTCATTAGGAGACCTTACATCTATAAATATGTAGTCGTCGCTATTTTCTTTGAAATCTTCATAAAATATCGTAGGATCAACGTCATTTATAGAAGGAGATACTAGAGCAATGTTTTTTAGTGGAGTAAGGTAAATAATCGTACTTGAAATAAGAACCCCTAAAACAAATATAGAAAGGAAGAGCGGATATAGCTTAGGATTATTAAACTTTTTGCTCGCCTTCATACTACTTTCCATTTAACACCAAGAAGAAATTGTCTCCATCCTCTGAAACCAAAAAATTTTCAGACTCTGTTTTAGGATGAAATACCTCTGATTCCTCCCGATATGAAGAGATGTTATGAGAAAAAGACTCTTTTTTAACTACTGCTCTATTTTCAAATGCACCAACCTCTTTTGTAAGGACAAATAAAGGAGTGCCTTTTCTAAGGGTTCTCGCACGAACTCCCTCATAATTGTCCCCAATCACAAACCTGTGTGTATCAACTGCTTCTACTTGAGCGCCTCCTGAAGACATTATCTTTGCAAACATTCTTAAACCTCTCTTAAATGCATACATTCCGGTGACTTCAACTTCTCTCACTTTTGGCTCCCTTCTAAATCCATTGTATTCAAAATCAACTCCAAGAATCTTTTCCCCCACCTTAAGATCCTTGAGCTCTTTGTGAAGTATTTCTCCACTTGCTCCAAATCCTACTGCAACTTTTACCGATCCTTTAAAACAGCAACCACCACCACCGTCATCGGAATCACCCCCAACTCCATCACAACCCCCTCCGCCTCCACTGCCTCCGCCGTCGCCTCCGCCGTCGCCGTCGTCGTACCCTCCTTGGCTATAGTATGAACCCTGTGAATAATAGCTTCCTTGTGAATAGTAGGAGCTTTGTGAATAGTAAGAGCTTTGTGAATAGTAAGAGCTTTGGCTGTAATAAGAGCCCTGTGAATAGTACGAGCCTTGTGAATAATATGAACTTTGTGAGTAATATGAGCTTTGGCTATAAGGAACATCGGCATGAGCAACAGAAAAAAAGAAAGAATCTTCAATTATCTCGCCATCTCCATTTTCTCTTTCGTCGCCATCTGATGATGAGTTCGCGATATCTCTCAATTTCTCTTCAGCAGAAAGACCTAACACAGTTGCACCAAGACCCAAAAGGCCGAGTGACAACATTCTTCTTGTTTTTGCTACTTTTCCTAAAAGCATATTTAAATACATTATATATTCCCAATGCTTTACAACAAACTATCTTAATATTGGATGTGGGATAGTGTTTGGAAATTTAGACTTTTCAGAAACCCCCATCAAACGACTAGCGCCTAAAGTTATATTCTTCTCTTTTAAGTAAAGCGGTACCAAAGCTGGAACAATCGTCTTAAGCACGACATAATTCACGCCTTTTAAGAACTTTTCTGAAGCAAAATATACATATATTTCATATTCATTTCCCATATCCCTCAAGCGCTTTTTTATTGTTTTCAACTCTTCAATAGGACTCTCAATTGAGCTCTTGGAGCTTTCTAATTCCTTGATATCCTTCTCTTCTCCTTTAAGAAACCAATCTATTTTATTTAAATCGTCTAAATTGCTCCAGAAAAGAATCCTCTCCGTTTCGTCAAAATTTTCTTTATCTAATTTTCCCGGAGAAAAGATATTAGGCTCAAATATATAGTGGGAAGAGAGACTTTTCATCAAAGAGTACCTTATAGCCTTAATAGCAGAGCCTGCACATCCCAAACCAACGCTTACAAAGTTACTAACTCCATTGTTTTTGATTATCACACTTGCATAAACAGGTATCCCAACATCCTCCGTTGAGATATCGAGTATTGAGACTTTGAGAGATTGTTTCTTTAAGTTTGAGATAATTTCTCTGATAAAAACATCTTCTATTGAACCGATCTTGACTCTTTGAGGAGTTAAAAAATTTAGCCAGTGTATCAAAAATGCATCATTTACAATTGCCTTTCTTAGTGAACGGAGAAGAGCGGAGTCGTAATCAAACATACCTGAAGCAGTGTAAGAATTTGACTCCCTTAGAAATGGATCTATCTCATCATTTTCTAAATGTATGTCGTAATTGCTAAAAATTAATTGTGACGGAATAAAAGACGTTGTGTTTGTGGATATATTTTCTCCAAGCGTCCAAGAAATTGGAGCTCTGTCTCCATGGTGAAGATCCATTCTCTTTTCAATTTGTTCCTTTGAAAAACCTGCTAATTTATTAGGGTTTAAAAAATCCTTACCTTTATCTTTAAGAGCCTCTATTGAGGCTCTTAAATCCTCCTTTTTTACTTTAAGAGCTTCGTGCTCTAAAAAAGAGCCGATTGATTTTGATATTGCCTCATTCGAGCTAAAAGATACCGAGGGTTTGTACAAGAAGTCACCGCAGGAAACATTGGCTATTATGGGAGAGTTCTGTTCTCCCCTTCTCCCAAATATATTTACTTCTAAGTTCTCAATATGGAGATTTTTCTCAAGATACCTGAGTAAGTTTGGCCAATCATCAGCCTTTAATACCTCAAGTTTGCCGGAAAGAGCCCTAACTAAATTGGCTAGGTAATTAAATATTTTCTCACTGTGATTTTCCCTTATTTTAAAACCCCTATCCGCCTTTTGTTTTTTAAGAGTGTCTTTGGAAGTTATTTTGGAAACTAATACTGGTGTGACTACTCTGTCTATTTTTTCATCCTTGTTCATTATATAAACTACTCAACCACGTCTATCATCTCCTCTATTTTCTCAATGAAATATTCCTCTGTTCTCCATCCAAATTCAATAGAATGAACATCGCCGTTTTTCGTAATTAAAACTGACGAAGGCGTGATATCTGCTCCGAGTGTAAAGAAGTTATAAATTTCTTCTTCATCACCTCCTAAAAACACAGGGTAATTCACATCAATCTCTTCTATAAATTCTCTGCCGGCTTCTACTGATTCTCTGTGTGGTCTATGAATACCAATTATCTCTAAATCTTTATCATAGAAGTCGCGTTTCAACCTTTCTAAAACGAGTGTCTCTTCTTTACAAAAAGAACACCAAGCAGCCCAGAAGTTTATTATCAAATGTTTTTTCCCCAGAAACTCTGACATTGAGTGCTTCTCTCCAGAGAAAGTTACGAGTTCAAAGTCAGGTATTGTTGCAAATCTATACGGCTCGCTTCTAAAATTGCCGTAATAGGAAATTGCAAATACCAAAACTAGTAATAGAGCTGAAGCCAGAAGCGTGTACTTTATATTTTCCTTATACTTCTCTATATACATTATTTTGAATTCTATCACGCAAAGCTTATTGACCTCTTAATATTTGCATTGCTCCAGTCTAATTATCTGGTACAGTTTTTCTGTACACAAATACACGCCCCCGTAGTTCAAGGGATAGAATACAAGTTTGCGGAACTTGCGATCCAGGTTCGAGTCCTGGCGAGGGCACCAGAATTTGACTTGTCGGCATTTGACCGACGGACGAGTGGGCAGCCCGCAGGACTGCCCATTGGTTTTGCCCCACAACAACGCCGTTTTTTGGCGTGCCGCCTGTGGCGGCACGCAGGTTTTTCTCGCCGAGGCGGAGGTTCGAGCCAAAGATTTCTTTGGCGCAGACCTTTTTCGCAAAAAGGTCTGAATCAGAAGCGATTTCGTTAAGACGCTGAGCGGTTTTTAGCCAATCTTGGAAAGGTTCGAGCCAATCATTCTGCTTGCGTGAAAGAGAAGTGATTTTTTCTTCAAGCGACTTCTTTTGCGAGAGTAGTTTTGCTTTTTCCGTGCGATACACACTACGCTCAATATCCTGCTCCAAATATCCGTCAAGAAGTCGCTGGAGTTTTGTTTGTATAGTTGCGATTTTCTCCTCTTCCTCTTTCACGCAAGCAGTCAAAGACTGGGCGGAATTTTTGTAGTCTTGCGAAGCAAGTCGATTAAGTTCGTCCGCCCAGTCTTTGGGCAAAGAAACTTTTTGAATGAGGCATGATAGTTGCTTGTCTAATTCTTCCTTACGAATACAGGGTTCGGGACATTTGATTGATTTGTGTTTCTTCGTGCAGTGATAATACACATACTCATGCACATTACCGTTCTTTTGTTTCTTGACTCTGTATTCGCCCGTGATCATCATGCCGCATGAAGCGCAGGAGATAAGTCCGCAAAAAGGTTGCGGTTCATTTTTGGGTTTGCGCTCTGGCTGACCACGTTGCTTGAGCATTGCCTGCGCTTCATCAAAAAGTTTCTTTGTAATGATTGGCTCGTGCTTTCCTTCGTGTATTTCACCACCGTATTTGAACAGACCAACATAAAACGGATTGGAAAGGATAAAAGCCGCTCGCGTCTTGGAGATTCTCTTTCCGGAACGCGTGGTGATATTGTGCTTCGCCAAAAAGTCTGCAACATCTTCCAGCCGCATATCACCTTGTGTGTATTTTTCAAAAGCCAAGCGGATAACTTTTGCTGATTTCTTCTCCACAACGATTGTTTTGATGCGTGGGTCATTCAAGTATCCAACAGGCGCTTGGCTTGGAAAGATACCCATGCGAACTTTTTGGCGAAGGCCTCTTTTCGTGTTCTCGGAAAGAGAATCGACGTAGTATTTGCTTTGGACAAATGCCATCGACAATGTGAACTTGCC
>CEPX01169934.1_pt1 | contig 15337 bp, 12 predicted proteins | sample 361361 | NCBI WGS metagenome assembly CEPX01 (sample SAMEA2619974, study PRJEB7988) | marine metagenome | biome: marine biome (ENVO:00000447); feature: mesopelagic zone (ENVO:00000213) & marine oxygen minimum zone (ENVO:01000065); material: "saline water (ENVO:00002010), including plankton... | reverse complement strand
TCTCTTAGATCAGATTTTTTTATCTTCATTTATAAAATCCTTTTTAGTATTGTAGTATTGCTTCATCAAAGCGTAACGTAAGTGCAATTTCTGTAGCATCTGATGATGTGTAATCTAAATCACCAAAAGTTGCATTTGTCATCCAGCAGCCCTTAAGGTCCCAAAGCTCGACGACAGTACCTACTGGATCTAGTAATTTAAGCCTTAAATCTCTCTTGTAGAAATCAGCATAACCTGATCTACCAGAAACTACTTCAAAATTAAGCCTAACCCACTCCATGACCTGCTGTGCGCCAGATGGTGCAATAGGATCATAAAGTGTTATACTTAATGTTTCAAATGCATGCTTACCTGATAAATATCTCTTTGTATTAATCCAGTCAATCGTGATTTCTTCAAAGGTCACCGTTGGGCGATTCGCAGTCTTAGCTAAGAAAGCATCAACACCCTCTATCTCAACGATCCATCTAAATTTTCTCTTTGGTTCGAATTTATTGGCGAGCATTGTACTTGCTCCACCAGTAACACCTAATGTTTCAGCCATAATTTATTTATCTCCGTTATAAATATTTATAAATAAATATTTGTTTTTATCTAAAATTCTGCACCTGCGTTAGTAATTACGAAATCTAGAGCTATTACCTCAATTGCTTTCGTAGGCTGTAAGAAGATTTTGCCTCTTATTATGTTGTTGTCAACATCAGCCTGTGTTGTTGTTGATTCATCAAAAATAACCTTGTATCTATCTATACCTGATTGAGCTTGAATTCTTTCCATAATTGGATTTACAAGATCAGAGAATCTTGCTAACGTTGCAGCTCTATTTGGTTCAAATAGAATTAAGTTAGCTACTGCCCTAATTGCTCTTCTAACTTCGATTAAGAGCCTTCTGACATTAACTCTATCAAGTGCACTAGCGTTTTGTTGCAATGTTCTTTGCCCAAATACTACTGCACCTTTATTCACAAATGATGCTATAGGATTAATATTTACATCCTGTAATCCATCCCTATCTAGCAATGTTGGTTCTACACGAGCACCTGTTACAGACTTGAGAGCGCCCCTGTTAAAGCCTGCTGGAGCAAACCAAGGTTGCGCTATATTGTCATTAAACGCATATGCGCCAAGAACAGCCACTGAAGGTGGAACTTGAACAATAGTACTATTTGCAGTATCCAAGATGTTAACATCTGGGAAGTATGCAGCACCAAAGTTTGAATCAAGTCCTCGTTCAGAGTGCTTTTGTATAGTTTCCTTTACTGATACAGACTGTGCTGATGATGTAACTATATTAACTTGTCCATCATAAAGGTGTGGATCCATGATATAGAATGCGTCAAATCTGTCTTCAGTCTTTTCCATAGCGTGATCACTAATCAGTGGCTCAGTCATTCCTGGTGTAACCAATATATTAATGTCAATATCATCTGGATTTGTTAAGATATCAATTGCTTTCTTATATGATCCAACTGTTGGGCCGAGGGCCTGCAAGTTAGCATTTGCTGCTTCTTTAACAGCCATACCATTGTCAAGATTTAATGATTCTTTGTCAAAAGCATTGACACCATCAAAGCCGCCCTGTAAGAAGAAACTAAACTTAGTAACATTTGCTTGCGCAGGTAAATCTTTTATTAAATTGAATGAGCGAGTACCTGCAGTAAGATTATCAACTATATTTGCTTTTCTCTTATAGGTCCATTCTTGAAGCCTGCCTTCATCTGCAATATCAGCAGTTGATCTGGTCACAACTTGTATATTCTCCAGTGAGAACTTATTGTTGTGGAACGTATCAGATGCAGTTAAAGGTGCCTGTGTACTTGCAAGTTCCTCATTTCCATAGAATCTTGTCCATGCAACAACATAAGACTTATTATCAGGTCTTGCACCACGTTGGCCTTTCTTATTTAATTCATCAGCATCACCAGGGGTATCGAATTGTACACCCCAGTAAAGCTTACTATTTGATTCTTTCTTTGTGCCCTTACCGACAGCTAATGATTCTCTATAAATTAGCGGTGGAACTTGTGCACCCTCTAATTTATCCTGGAGTAATCTATTCAAGGAGACCCCAAGACCCTCTTGGTCATCTGGAGCGAAACCAGAACCGCTGTTGACAAGTTCAGCTGGTGCTTGCAATGCTGCTATTCCAGATGAAGCTGAAGTGAATAAATGCTTTGGACCAGAAAATCCTACTGGAAGTGCTGAGTCACTTATTGCACCATTTTTCAATTTAGATGATGGGACAACTCGTATAAATTTTGAAACATTGTTATATTCGCCTTCAACAGTCAATTTTTGTGCATCAACTAGTTGATCAAAATCAAAATATACTTTTTTATCACCAATTCTTCTACAAACATAATTTGGTGAATTTCTATCTATATTCAAATTATTGAATTGCTCTAAAACTTCTGGTTCTTCATCAGTATCATCAAAGTTTCTAACTTGTAGTCCGAATGAACCAAAATCTGTTTCATCTGAAGTACTTCTCCTTAGACTAAAAATTGATATTTTAAATTTATCATTTGCCCAAACACCATCTGATAGTGATTCAATCTTGAATAGCTGTTGATTTGCACCACCAAACTTTTGTGAAATAACAAATGGAGAAGTAGGTGTTGTATACCTTTCTTCATAGTTTTCATAGTTTGGTCTACCAGATTCACCAGCATTATGTCCCATAATACCAGTCATTATAAATCCAATGTTTGAATATGTTGTATCTGGTGAGTCTCCGTCTGAACCAGATGTCTCCATCACAGCTGTTCCAGTTGCGACAAGTATAGTCTTAGGAATATCAAAGCTTTCATAAAGCATATATCCATGTTTTCTTACATTTAATGGATCTCTATTGAAAACTTTACCAAAGTAATTTTTCTGTGTTGTATCAAAGCTTGCAGTTATATGCTTTGGATAATCTGTTGAGTCAAGATGGCCTGTTACAACCATTGTAAATTGTCCTGTGTCGTATCTTACTGTTCCTGTGACTGCTTGGACATCTCCTTTTGGAACTGAAGAGCCTGAGCGTGGGAATGACGATGAAAGCATCAATCTTGTACCTGATGCTGCAAAAAGTACGCCTCTAATAATCGGGGTAGCGTGAATAGTGTTTTGCACACCTGCGTCTGCCAAGTAAGTAATACCAGCTTGAGAAGAACTTGCAAAGTGACCTAAGAAGTGAACTCTTCCTCTACCACCTGGGTCCATGTTGGTCATCAACGAGGTGTCAGTTGAGGATGCACTTCTGTTTTGATCTAGCTGGTGATTGAATGCTGTTTCAACAGTTGCACCACCGCCGACAACAAAACCAGCATTTGTTACTTTTCCTGTTGAAGAACTTCTTTGTTTACCGTCACCAGCACCAAGTGCTCTAACGTATACAGCCGATTCAGCATGTGTCAAGTACTCCTGTACTGCATATGCACCAAAGTTATTAGAATCAACGCCTCCAAAAACTTCAATAAATTCTCTAAATGATGCTAGTGTTACTGGAACAAATGCAGGCCCTTTTTGTGCTGTACCGGCAACACCTGCTGGTGTTCCAAACGGCTGTGCTGGGCCAGGTGCTGATAAGTCTATTTCATTTGTGTAAACACCAGGACTTTTAAACTGTTTTGCCATCTACAATGATTCTCCTAAGTCTTTATTTAAATATATAATTTTGAACATTTTGTTATTCAAATTGAACTCCTGCTTCAGTAATAATAAAATCGACAGCAACAAATTCTACAGTTTTAGTTGGCACTATGAAAATACGCCCATTTAATCTGTTATTATTTTTATCTTCAATCGTATTATTTGTCTCATCCATTACAACTTTGAATCTTTCTATACCAGCCTGTACTTGTATTCTTTCTAGGATTGGTACAACTAGATTCTTAAATCTTGCGACTGTTGCATCAGTATTGGGTTCAAATAATATTGAATTACCAACTGCTTTAACTGAACGCCTGACTTCTATTAATAGTCTTCTAACATTAACTCTATCAAGAGCAGTTTGAGTCGCTTGTAACGTTTTCTGTCCGAATACGACTATACCCTCTCTTGGGAATGATGCGACTGGATTGACAGCTGCTTCATATAATCTATCTCGATCATCAAAATTCAGCCTTAAATCAACATCAATAACATTGGGTAACCCGCCTCTATTGAAACCAGCAGGAGCAAACCATGGTTGTCCTACTCTGTCATTAAATGAGAATGCACCCAATACAGGAACACTTGGGGGTGATACAATTCTTTTACCTGTTTCACTGTCTCTTGTGACTACATCTGGGAAGTATGCAGCGGCAAAATTGTTATCCATCCCTCTTTCCTGGAATTTTTGAATAGTCTTTTTAATATTTGGTTTTTTGGAATCACTTTCAAAAAGCCTATTAGAAGAATCGTCAAATTCTTCTATATCCATAATGTAGAATGCATCAAACCTATCTCTCATTTTATCAGCTGCATAATCAGTTACCAAGGGTTCTCTGATTCCAGGTGTGACCATAAGATTGACATCTGTAGTGTCTGGATTAGATAATGCTTCAATCGCTCTTCGATATGATTGAATACCTGCATTTTTCAAGTCTGTTCCGCTTTGGTCAGCACCTAGCGATGCGTTTGAATAACTTGAATTGGCGCCACCGTTTGTTGCGGTCGAAGTTGCTTTATCATTTATTGCAGCCTCATCACTATCTGTAATATCAACGCCATCGAATCCTCCGTTTAAGAAGAAACTAAATTTTGCGACAGTAGAAAGTCTATTAAATGTTAAATCAATAACACCTGCAGATGATGGTGGTTGTGCAAGTACTTCAGTCATTGATTTAGTTTTTGTGAAATCCCTATCTCTTTCGTAAACAAATGTTTTAATAGCATCGTTGATACTACCTGTTGCTAAGTCTGACACGGTGCCAACTTTGCAATTAACGTTGTCTAATGTAAACTTGTTATTATTGAACTTATCTGCAGTTGAACCTGTGATAAGTGCATCAAAGTCACGTGAACCTAAGAATTTTGAATATCCATCAAACAAAGTATTAAATTTACCAGATTTATTTGGTTTTGCCGCAGAGCCTGATACTCTTTGGAACTGACAACCCCAATACAGTCTCTTATCAGATTTTTCTTTATTTGTTCCTATTTCATTCTTTGTGAGTTTCACTCTCATTGGAATGGGTGGAAGATTACAACCTGTTAACCATGTTCCACTGGTGTCTAGTTCAGATAAAACAACTTCAGTATCTGATTCACCGCCAGTGCTGCCTGAACGGTGAACTAATCTATTTGTTCCAGTATCATTTTCTGAGTAACTAAACTTCAGAAGTTCATACCCCTTAAATCCACATGGAAGTGTTTCAGGTGGGACATTTCCTTCTTTAAGATCAGCAGATAAAACAACTCTTATTGTTCTTGATATATTTGGATACATACCCTCTGTTTTAACTCTTCTTTCATTTTCATCTACTTGATCAAAATCAAATACAAGCTTTTTATCACCGATTCTCATTCCAATGAAGTTTTCAGAATTTGGATCCAAGCTTAAATTTGGGAATGATTCAAGAATGGCAGGACTCTCATCTGAGTCATAAAAGTCACGAACTAACAGTGTGAATGAACCATACTGATAAGTTCTTGAATTTGATTTTTTCAAACTCGCAATTGAAATTTTATATTTGTTATTTGCCCAAGCACCATCAGATATTGATTCAATTCTAAATAAATTATACTCTTTTGTACCAAATGGTTGTGATAATACCCATGGTGATCCTGGTGTCTTATATCTTGTATCAAAACGTCCGTAAGCATTTAAAAATGTTACAGAAGCATCATTACTCTTTCCCGAGCCTGATAATACTGCTACTCTTTTTGATGTCGTTTTTGCAACATCAGGGTCTACTGCAAAGCTTGCATATAGTAAATGCTTTTCAGACCCAAGCCTTTCTGGGTTAGTATTAAGAATTTTATCAATATAATTAGCATTATCTGGATGCAATGAAGCTGTTAATACTCTACATCCACTCCTACTATCATCTGTAGCCCAGCTTGAATCTGCTGATGATGATATGAAAATTTTAAATAAATTATCTGAATTAATTCTTGCATTGTTAACTGCTGAAGCTGTTGCAAATGTTGCAGGATCTTTTGCATTGTCTGCATAATCTGCAACAATGATTTCTGTATTAGCTTCAGCAAATATCATAGCTCTAATAAATTGTGCTGCACCAGTTCTAGTAACGGTGTCTCCAGCCTCTGTAAGCATTGGATAATTTGTGCTATCTTGTTCACCATGGTCTGCACCAATGAAGAACGTTGCACCTTCAGCAGCTACATATTTTGTAGCTGATCCTGTTGCGGACGAATCACCTGCATCTCTTGTTACTGCAGATGGTGAAAGTTTAAAACCTGCACTCTTAACTGAGCCGTTCGAATTTACTGTATTTATATGATCTTGCGTTGTAACAGCACCTGCGCCTAATAACCTAACAAAAATACATGTTCCGCCATTCGCTAGATATTCTCTGATTGCTAGTGGAGCGAAATTAGATCCGTCCACTTTACCAAATTTATCTACAAAATCTTGAAATGAAGTTATTAATGTCGGCGCGAATGCCGGCCCTTTTAAAGATGTTCCAATGACGCCACATGATGGACCTGTTGGAGCAGCTGCTCGAAAAGGAACATCAATTTCTCTTGGAAAAAATCCAGGACTTCTAAAAACCTGTTCTGCCATTTATCCAATATCTCCTGATTATGTGTAAAACTTTACGGTTATAAATATTTAATTGATTATCAATATTCACATTTTATTGTAAATTTATGATAGATATTTTTTATTTAAAAAATTTATCAATCTCAGCTATGTCACCTACGTAAATTGATGTCTCTCCTACTCTTTTTTTAGCAACCTTTTTTGAAAGTTTTGATGCTGTTTTTCTTCTTTCTCTAGGCCTTGTGACTGGTATATCAGTTAAATCTTCTATATCACTAACATTTGGTCCAATGAATTTTTTATCGCCCAAAGGATTTTTTTGACTTAAATCATCCAAGTCAGTTATGTCATCAATCATATAATATGAAAATGCAATTTGCGGTTGTGAGGTAAATTTGTGCACAATATGCTCTTCACCTAGCTTTGTTTGTATAGAATATGATGGAATTTCAAAACTTATTGTTGTTCTAATAATTCTTTCCGTATCAGTAAATTCATCTACATTGCTTTCATTTGAAACACTTGATCCTGCGAAGGCTACAAAATAGTATCCTTTATTTGTTTTTATTCTCATTGTATCAATTGAAAAATCTTCAAATTTATTAAAAATTGTATGCTTGATCATATTCATTTGTGTCTGATATTGTGCCCATACACTTACTTCAAATTCAACTTTATAGAAATCAGGATATGGAATTTGATATATGTCAACTATTTCTGGTTTTTGTCCGGTTTTTAATTGCTTTCCTCTAAATACAGTTCCTGAAAATGCACGTGCATCAGATCTTCTAGATGTTTTTCCTTGTATTTCATTAACATTATCACTATCTTTTCCGATATTAATCCCTACATTGCTTTGATTTATCAAGCCAACACTATTTCTCAAGTTTTGATAATTACTATTTCTTGATGATCTTTTAACTTTAAATATTAAAGATTTAAGAGCTGGATTAGCGGGCGGAAGCTCTGTACCTCCAGGCTCTCTATTTATATTTAGTCTTCTAATGGTTATAAGAGGTAATATTAAAGTTCCATTACTATCTCTTAGAGCTTTACGTTGCCGTACAAGTGCCCACCTTTCACCAGTTGCAAAAATTACAGGAACTTTTTTAGATATGCTTTTTTCAACAATATGTGCATTTATTGCTTTATCAAAATGATCAAAGAAAGCTTGATCTAAATCTTGTAATTCTAATGTAGGTATATTTTCATCAAATGTTGGTTCACCTAATCTGGGGCTATCAGATGTACTATCTTGTAATAAAAGTGGTGAATCAAAAGTTTTAATCGGCATATTTTATTTATTATTTATAAACTCTTTAATACTGTTTAAATTTGTTCCAATAGAAATTTGTTGAAATCCCTTTGTTGACATTTTAATTATACTTACAAGTTCTAAGTTATCATTAATTACTGGGGAACCAGATGATCCATATGTAGATGGCAAAGTAAATATAAAGTTGTTATTTTCAATTCCTATATATCTTCCATTAAAAACTAAAACATTAGTTGGTGAAAAAATTGATAATGGTGCTGAAAGGGTTGAAACTTTTGAATATTTTTTTGGATAATTATTTGCAATTTCTATTTTATTTTTACATTTGCCATTAACAATTTCCATCAAACAAAGATCTTCTTTGTTGTCAAATTTAATAACTTTGACATCATGTGTTGAACCATCAAAAAGTACTACTCGAAATTTTGTTAATACACTAGTTTTACTTTCATCTATTGGTAAATCTTCAAGCATTTCTTTTATATCACTTTCAGGAATTTCTTTTTCTTCACAAAAATGTGCAACAGTTAAAATTATTGATTTTTTTTCATTTAAATCGATACATGATCCTGATGCAGTTGATATATCTGTTATAAATTTTGTACCTAATGTTTCTATAATTAATTGCTGTTTTAAATGTGTAAATACATTTACTTTATTTTTTATATTTTTATCATTTTCTATTGAAAAATTACATGAAGATAAAAGTGTAAAAATTAAAATTAAAAAACTTAATTTTAATAATTTAAACAAATCCATAATTATTAATTATAGATTAATTGTCAAAAGGTGATGTATTTTTATTGGATGTTCCTTCTATCTTAGCTTCACCACCTGCTAATGATGAATTTCCACCATCTTGTAAAGCTCTCTTATCATGTGATTGATTTCCGCCTTGTTTTCCTCTAGATTGCGTAAATGTTGATGCTTGTTCAACAAGCCCTGTCCTAAACTGGCCTTCACGTGCTATTCTACACTCTGCATGGATACCAGGAATATTTTCTTGTTGCCCATAAATATCTTTTGGTTTTGTTAATTTCATTATTTCATAAAATCTTTTACCATACTGAACAAAATCACCTTCTCTTACAACAATATTTTTATCTGAAAGATCTTTTTTATGAAAGAATACAGTTATGTCATAAATTGAATCGATTCCAAATTTTGTTGCTGTAACTGAGGATTCTCCTCTATATTCAACAAGTGTCTCTATCAAAATTGGTGTTTCAAATATTTTTTCATCACTTTCATTATATAAATTTATACTAGTTTTTTCTTCACTTATAGCATAATAAATGATTTCTTGGCCGACTACGTCTTTAATCAGTTCTTTAGTCAAATCGTTGATTAAATCTATTTCTCTATTTGTTACGAATAGTCGTCCCACTTAGTAGCCCTCTTAGTGCATTATTATTGGCAAATTAAATGGTACATATTTAAGTTGCTTATTTAAGTTTTCTGCCATCATCGCATCTTGTTCTGCAATTTTATCATATGTCATTGAATCAAGTAATTCTTTCAATTCTGTTTTTAATGTTGTTTGTTTTTCTTGCCCTTGAGTAACTAAATCAGTTCCATTAAGAGTTAAGTCAGTCCCAGGTATAGGTATTGTACCAAATTTTGATCTAATCCTACCTAGTAATTCTGTACATAATCCAAGTGTAAATTCACGTATCCATTGTCTTGCGATTGAATTAAGTTTTCTATATTCAATATTACCAAAGGGAACGTTTGAAAGGTTACTGACGCCCTCCAGCTGCCCACTACTTATGTCTTCATCAAACGGGTCAGGTCTCTTTTGGAATCTTATCCACAAATTTTTTGCAGCTGAATTTGTAGGTTCAGGAAATATTCTTAATTGATTATTAACCACTTCATAAGAAAAATGTGATCTTCTAATTCGTTGACTTTGCTTCAGCTGCATGCCTCTCATGACATCTTCCCATATTGGAAGAACATAAAATACTGTTTCAGGTGTGAATGATTCAAAACTAAATTCATTATTTAAGTAATTAATCGCAGTTGTTGAATCAAAAAATCTAAATGCTGCAGCCGGTTCAAAGTGGAATATTTCTCTAATAATAAATTTGCCACCATCCCATCTTGTACCATATTTTGATGACATAGAGCTAGACAATAAGCTGTGCAAATTATAATCTTGTTGGCCTGACATGACACTGATTGATCCAGAATGTATTGTTCTATCACCACCAACGCTTGCTTCTGTTGCAAATGGTGATGACATTCTTTTCAAAAATTCTTTTGTCATTGCAGGATATCTGTTTTCTTGGCCATGAGGGCCCGGAAATGCGCTTCCTGATGTTAAACTTCCTGTTGGTGACCCTAAGATCCCACCGAGTGTTGATTTAGCCTGATATTGATTTATGATTGATGAATATTCTAATGTTGATTCTTCAAAACAGGCCCATACTTGTTTATTTGTTAATTCAACACTTAATATATCATCACCAAGTTTTTGCTTAACAAATGTTTTTAAATTATCTGCGTCGGCTTGAAATGCATCATCACCATCATATATGCCGAATGGTGTTGGACTAGTTGTGTTTAAAAATGTCGCCATTAAGTTGGGACTCCTGTTTTATAATAATTATTTAAATTATCATCGACGGGATTAAATATCTTTAATTTTTTGAAATACTAACTTATTTTAAGTTCATTGATTTTTTTTTACGTGCTATAAATATCATGGTTCTGAACCAGTTAGTGGTGTCATGCTATGGCTCCTTCTATCACCCCGTTCCCATTGTTGATTATACTTGGGATGGCCGGCGTCAGGTGCCGAACGGGGAATGCCCCACCGCATATCATGTGGTGTGCCTCCATTATATATAACTTCAACTTGCCCTGGTGATAAGTAGAAATCCCACACAGTTACTTCATCCATCCACCCTATATACATACTTGATGGCCCAGAGTTAGGATCACCGGCATCCCAACTACTATCAAGCTCCATAGCAAAATTAAAATGATCATCTGATTCAAGCTGGCTGGCGGCGCTATCTGGAAATATAGAATCCGTCCCAGTAACAAATTTACCATCGACATATAAATAAAAAAAGCTTCGGTGAGATACACCTGTCGCATTGGCTGTTGATGCATGATTACCTTGCTGATATACCCATACTATATGATTCCATTGGTTGTCTGTAATCTTAGGTGACCCACGAGACATTCTTGCATCCGCTGTAGAAGATGTTTCAAACCATGAAGCCCACCCAGCTGTCGTCGCAGGCTGCTGGTAGACGTGACCACCTAATTTATTGATCGATGATGGGCCCTGGTTCTGCATAGACCAGAAGTAGGGTGTGTCGAAGAGGGAATCGCCAGCATGATTGGGCTGGTCTGCATGTGGATGGCCAACAGCGACATCATCATGTATCACAGTCTTTATCCACATTGATATAGCAAAATAATTTTTATCATATAGTTCTGCAGATAAGTCATCAACTTTTATATATTGGTAGTCTTGAGTCGGTGGTGATGTTACAAGATTAAAAGAATTTGAAAAATATAAAGAATATGAACCAACAAGTGGGTTATCACCATCCCATATTGGAGACCCGTAAATTGTGCCATCAAAACTATTACCTGCTTCAGATACATCAGTCACTGTTGAACCTGAACCATCTTCAAAGTTCCAATACAATACAGGAGGTCTAGAATAAAATAAATCTTGATTTTGTGTGATGTCGGATACTAAGTACCCTGGTTTATGTCTAAAAGGATTAATTAAAGCCATTATTAATTCCCATGACCAGAAAGTCCGTCGATCTGGCCGCTTGCTGTTAGTGGTAGCGGTGCACCTCGATCTTCCCATGGGCTATTTGCTGTTGCAGGATCTCCACCTGGAACCCACCTAGGGATACCATTCCGCAAATCAGGTGGTTCACCACCATTATAAATAACTTCAGCTTGATCTGGGCTTATCAAAAAATCCCATATAGAGATTTCATCCATTTTACCAGCATAATAATCTCCCGGGCTGGATGGGTTCCTTGGCGTATCATTGCCAAGTGGGCTAGAAGTACTATCATACTCTGCTCCCAAAGTAAATTGTTCTTGCCCATCATAAGGCCGGGTAGTGCTGGTTATTTTATCGCCCCCCTTCCGCACAAATGCTATTTTACCATCCACATATGCACGATACGTTGGGTAGTGATATGTTCCTGTCGCTGGTGTAGCAAGATCTCCTCTTTGCACTACCCAAATAACGTTATGCCATGCTTCCACGGCCGTAAGCTGGTCTACTTTATCGTTCTTCTTCCACCCGGTATCATAAACTGCAGGCCTTCCTTGGTAGAGCCCGCCGAGGAGTACGTTTGTTGAACCAGAGTTTATTGCCCACATAAATCCCGCATTGGATGAGGTATCATCATCTTTAATCCACATTGAAATTGAAAAATAATCTTTATTACACAAGTAAGACGTTACACCTGCATTGGAGGCGAATGCGTTTGCGCCGCCTCCACCTGTTGTATTATCACATACGACAAACTGATCAGTACCATTGAACTCAAGGCAGTAATTTCCACGATCTGCAGTATTAAGTGATGCTGATTTAAGTGCTGTATCCGCGCTCCAGCCGGGAAAATTATTACTAGAAAGATTCCACCCATCATTCGGTGATTCACCATCAACATGACCCATAGCATCAGTTAATGTCGTACCAGAACCATCTTCACACATCCAATAAATAAGTGGTTTTCTACTATATGATCCTGCAGCTGGAAGTGACAGATTGTTCATAGTTGTTGCAGATAGGTCACGTAATGAGTTAAAAATGGGCATTAATCTGTTGTTATCCTGTTTACATAACCACTTAACAAAATTTTATTTGTTGTACCTGCGAAAGCTCTAATTTCAACACCGCCCCATGAAATCAGACCTGGCACAATAAGCATAAGGCCTGATTTGCTTGGTACTGTGACAGTTATTAGATCATCTGGAGATGTTACACCGCCAAATTCTATTGTTAATGCTATAGAACTAGTATCTTGATTTGTTGCATATATCCAAACTTCATCTTGTTTAGTTGTGTTGCCCTGGACAATGTGATATCCATCAGCTCCTACATGGACAAGTGTTCCTGGTGTTGTAGTTGCAGCTACTTTTATTTGTCTTCCGTTTTTACTTTGACTTAATCTATGTTTACCGAATGTTGCCATTATATTCCTCTAGCTAAATACTTGTACTCCGATTGGGTCAATGCCTGCGCCCGTTATATCAGTTTCTTTTACATCAAATGATCTATAATATAATTTTCCATCATCTTTTGTATATAAAACTGCATTACCATCTGCTGGAGTACTTGGTGATTCTGATTGTTCAGCAGTAAACCATATTGTTTCTGCCTGAATGTAACCCAGTGGGAGACCCGCTTGTGCATCAACATCATCATCAGTTATAGCCTCAAGCCTCTGGAGGGGTCCTGCGCTTTGATATGTCACGTTTCCTTTTCTATCAAAAATAAATATCATTTTTTACCCTCGCAACGTTTCTGTACCGAAAATTATAAATCCCATGTCTGCATTGTCTTCTGCCATCATTTTGATTTTATCACCCGGCCCCATTAACAATTCTGAAGTTATTAGTGCAAGTCCAGAGTCAGGGATTGCCTGTAATGGTGTTACAAACACAGGTTTTCCGTCATCATCAGCCGCTTTTGCTAAAAATATTACAAACTGGTTAGCACCAATTGCTGCCGACGATGCTCTGGTATTTTCAGTTATTATTATTAAATTTATTCTAGTATTAATCTTCCTGACCTGCCCGGGTATTGATGTTGGTACTGTATATAATGTTGATGCTGCATCAGGAAAGTTTGCCAACCCAGCTGTTGGCCCAGAGCCCGCTGCAAGAACTCCAGTATATTTGCCAGGTGCCGCACTTTCCTCAGTTCCAAATATAGCATAGTCTAATTGTTCACCGTGTTGGCAGTCTGCAAAAAGACCTTCCCCACTGTTAAAAACCATTGCACCTTCTGTGCTTTCAGTTCCTTGAGCTAGACCTGGTTCAAATCTGAAACTTGCCGATGGATCTATAATTAAAGCTTGTGGTAAAATTCTTACTAAATTTTCAGATATATCTCTTGCATATACATTTATATTTGTTGATCCAGCTTCTGTGCCAATGGCAGGTGTTTCAGCTTTGATTGGATCTTTTCCTCTTCTACTTTGGAAGATCATTGAACTTATTGTTGCCTTTACATTGGGCCTTGATGATCCAGGGAAGTTTCCAGGAACAATATACATTGATGAAGTTGAATCATTAGTCAATGATCCCCTTGCTAGAAGTTTTGGAAGAGAAAATCTATCAGCCATAATAGAATATATATTCTAACTTGTTATCATTAGATAATAAAAAAGGGCCCTGGCTAAAAAGCCAGGGCCCTGGGATGTGCATCTAACTAATCTTTAAGATTAGATGATATCGAGATCAAGAACTGTAACAGTTCCGTAGAAATCTGCACGAACCATCTTCTTACCGTAGCGAGTCATTACACCTTTGCGAGGTGTGAAGTCTTCTGGCTCAAAGATTGTTGGTGTCACGATGAGTGGCACATAAGGTGCGTAAACGTAGCCAGTCTCTAGGAAGCTACCGCCCTTATACCCTACTAAGACCTTATTTCTTGGGAAGTAAGGATCTTTGAAGAGCTTGAATCTACCAGCGACTGTTCCGACGCCAACAGCGCCGATTTCTGCTGGATAGCTAACTTGCCCATCACCGATCTTAAGAACAGGTTGATGTAACACAGAAGCTTCGATGATAGTGCAAACATCAGGTGAAGCCACCATGAAGTTAGCCTGCCCACGAAGTGTTTTCCTGTGGATCTGGTTTGCTACATCAATAACTGTTTCAACAAGTGTCTCATACCACTCACGGACAGTTCCTGTGAATGCAGGTCCTGGGTGGAGTGTGGATGTACGAGAAACCTCTTTACCAGTCTCTCTGTTAACAAATTTACCTGGTGAACGTGACCAGAATAGATTAGCACCCCGAGCCTCATTGAGGAGGTCGTTTATGATCTCACGATCAATTTCTAGTGCAATTTGCTCAGATAGGATCTGAGTTAGCTCAACTTCAGCGTCTAGGTTATGGTAGGCGTTGAGGTCTTGTGCTAGCTCTGGAGTCCAACGAGCTCTGAGCTTTCTTGTCTGTGCTGTCACAGCGACAGACTGGACTTTGATGTCAATCTCCGGGATTGCAGGAGATGGTGTAGCAGCAAAGTTTGACTCAAATGAAGGAATAGTAAGTGTACTACCTTCAGTAGAATCAACGTTGAGGCTATCAGCGACCACGAATGAAGCTGTTAGGCCCTCTGTTGAAAGAGTCGTGGCTGCATC
>CEPX01013258.1_pt1 | contig 15346 bp, 11 predicted proteins | sample 361361 | NCBI WGS metagenome assembly CEPX01 (sample SAMEA2619974, study PRJEB7988) | marine metagenome | biome: marine biome (ENVO:00000447); feature: mesopelagic zone (ENVO:00000213) & marine oxygen minimum zone (ENVO:01000065); material: "saline water (ENVO:00002010), including plankton... | reverse complement strand
TAAGAAGGATGTTCAATTTAGATTTCTAACAGGTGATGATGAGAATGAGATCAACATAACATCTGATAGACGCAGAAAGATGATGGCAGGTGGTGTTGGTAGCAATATAACGACAAGACTTCTTCATCAGATTGCATCAGTAGACGGAATAACAGACAAGAATAAGCTTAATACATTTGTTAAAAACATGCCCGCACAGGACTCTAGAAGACTTCGTAAGTACGTTGATGATCATGAGCCCGGTATTGACATGAAGGCCTGGATGGCCTGTTCTAGTTGCGGAACAGACTCAAAGGTGTCCCTTCCTCTCGGAAGCAATTTTTTTTGGCCTGAATGACACCTGGAGAGAGTCATTTCTTGAGCAGGCATTTTTACTGCAATTTCATCTAGGAATGAGCTACACTGAGGTCAAATCACTTCCAATAGCGTATAGGGAGTGGTTTATTAACAGGCTAACTAGAGAGTTTAAGGAGAGGGCTCAGGCACAGAAGAAAGTTGCTGAAAGAAGGCCTGGCTCGCCACGAGATATACCAATGGGAGAGATGGGTAGATCAGTGACTTCTGCCCCTAAACGTTTTAAGTGATACTCAATTACTGAATATGTATCTATAGCGCAAACGAATGACCTGGGAAGTGTGATAGGTGGGAGACGGAACCAATAGAGAACAGATTGAGCTTACAAGACAGCTGCAACGTCTGCTTGGTAGCATAAACTCTGAGCTGCACACACAGCTGCAATACCAGACGCAGATAGCTGCTGCAGCGGGGGCGGAGGCAGATGAGCTCCGTCGAAGGCTAGGCGAAGCTAGAGAGACAGCTGGCAGGCCGATTCGAACTGGAGCTCCGCAAGCAAGTGGAGAATTCAACGCTCTCGAAATTGCCGCCGGAGCTGCTAAAGATGCTATGGCTCGCATTCCAGATGAAATAAGAGGCGCTGCAAGAGCGCAAAGAGACATCACATCACAATACAGAGATGAATACGGAAAGATCCTATCAGACTTTGGCGGTGGTCTTGATTACATGACATCTGCCACAAATGATCAGGCATCAAGACTTGTGGATGTGACTGAGAGCACTCTGAAACAGTTCTATGATTTCACAACTGAGGGAACTGAAGCTCTTGGGCAGCCTCTATTCATGTTATTTGATAACTATGATGATCTCATGCGTGACTTTCAGCATATCACAACTAAGAGAACAACTGACACATTTGCTGTTTTATCAGATGAAAATGAAAATCTTGCAGTTGAGATGCGACTTCTTAGCAAGAATCTATCATTAAATGAAGATCAGCTAGCAACTTTCGTTTCAAGGGCGATATCCATTCCGGGTAAGACGATTAATGAAATGTTCAGGGAGGTCCAGGGATTCGCTGACCAGGTCGAGAAGCAGACAGGCATCTCATCCAAGATGATCGTGGGTAATGTCGAAAAGATAATCAGAAGCACAGAGACTTTTGGAAATGTCACAGTTGAGGAGGCAACAAGGATAAGTGCAACTCTGACACAGGTGGGCATCGACTTCGACTCACTCAACGGAATCGTCGGTCAGTTCCAGAGTTACGAGCAGGCGGCAACAGCGGTTGGAAATCTGACATCCGTCTTCGGTGTTAACATCGATGCAATGGAGATGATGATGCTCGCCAATGAGGATCAGGAGCAATTTCTCCATAGAATGAGGGAACAGTTACTAGATGCCGGAGTTGAGACAGAAAACCTGACGCTCGCACAGAAACAGCTTCTAAAGTCACAGCTCCAATTCGGTGACATAGAGGCCGTTGAGAGATTTCTTGATCCGTCTGCTGCGATATCATCATTTGAGGAGCTGCAGCAAGCCACAGATCCCACAGCAATAAGTGAGGATCTTGAGAGCATGATAGATGACATCAGGTCTCTTGATGATGCAGTGATGGTTCTTGACAGATTTAAGATGTCCATGACCGGTCTCGTGGGCGCAGAGATGTCACGTGACATGACGAGATTTTCACAGAATTTCTCTAGAATGGCGGGCTCATCAGGAGACTTCATAGAAAGGCTGACAGGGGTGTCACTCGATGCTGTTAGAAATAAGATGGAATCTGAACTCGGAGACCTCGAGCAAACTCTCACGTCTGAGATTGGAGGTGCTATAAGTGAAGTACCGAGTGCTGCGGGATCAGCAGCTGATTCTGCGACGCAAAGTTTTGAGAATCTTAACAGAACTATCTTAGACATGAGTCAGTCATCGCTCCAGAGGGGAGAAAGTATCCGCGAACAGGTTCAGAGCATGTCCGATCAGGTGATCATGTACAGTCGTGCTCTGGACTCAGTAGTTGATGCTTCATCTTTAGGTTTTGAGAATCTTGACAGAACTATCTTAGATATGAGTCAGGGAATGCTTCATGCAGGAGACACTGCACGACTGGTGTGGGAGGACATGCTCGCTGAGGGTGAAATAACTCAGGATGAATTCAATGATGCTATCACCACTAATATGGATGAATTTTTAAGAAATGCTGGAGATGCTGGCATAGAGGTAGCAGAGGCTTCTGCTGATGCAATGCTATCAATCGCTGAAGAAGTTAACTCTGCTCTAGCTGCTAACTCTGAAATGACTGATAGACAGTTTAGAAATATGGCTGACTCAGCTGGATCACTGCAGCAAAGTCTTGCAATACTGTTTGCTCAATCGGGTGATGAGATGCGGGAAGCTGGCAGCAGTGCTCAAGCGGAATTCATGCAAAAGTTTAATCTCACACAGCTACAGATGACAGCACTAGCGCAGTCAGAGGCAGCAAAAAGAACTGTAGTAATCACAGAAGAAGAAAGGTCAAAAGAGGATCTCCTTGAGGGATATGCATCTGCAGGTACATCATTTGCACGGATGGTGGAAATGGGTCATATTTCAGCAGGCCAAAGTGCTGAATGGGCAGCTGCTCTTGAAGACCCAGGGCAAGTAGCAGATATAACAGCCAGTGCGACACAAATGAGAATAGATGCACTAACAGAGAGACCAGAGGCAGAGGCTGCAGAACTAGCCACAGCAGCGAGATCAAGACCCACAGAGGGAGAATCTGGGGCGATGGCGATGCTCACTCAAAGGCTAGAGACGATGTTTGCAGCAGGAGGAGCAGGAGGAGCTGGTGACAATGTCTATAATATCACACTTGAAGTAGACGGCACGGCACTCTCTAGCGCGATTGTGCGGCATCCGGTTGGAGATGGAGGCACCATTTCGATCATTCCGTCCAATCAAGCGTCGGTATAACTTAGCATCTAATATAGAGAATATCATGAGAATAATAGATAATGTTAGAAATAATAAATTTTATCGGCAAATCCTAGAGGGTCTCTCTGAGGAGGAGAGAAAGTTCATTGAGGATGAGACTGAAAGTCTTGTGTCAAATTTACAATTTCTAACAGATGATATCCACTCGAAGCTGTTAGATGAAGAGGGAAGAAAGGCTTTGCTAGAATCACTCGATGAAATAATGCCGGACAAGGAGACTTAAAAATGTCAAGAGAGACCCTAAAGGACTTTCTATCAAAGATAGAATCTACTGAGTCATCTATTTCGTATATCGTGGATGATCTTGATGGAAATGGTTTCATCGCCCAGGGAGATGACCTTGGTGTGGATCCAGGAACAAATAAGCATCTTTTAGATTTACAAACTGACTCAACTGGACTATTGGGTGATTATCTAAACTTTATAGTCGATCTTGTTAGGCCAGAGTCTGCATTTAAGATAAAGAAAGGAAACGTTGGTGCTGCATCTTCTAATAGGGGAGATGTATTGGTTCCTGCTGAAGATCAAGGAGCTGAATCACCGTTCGTCAAACAGGGAACGACTCTCGGAAATGAGATGACCAAATATTCAAATAGCGGTCAATTCGATAATACAACAAATAACTTAGGTGAGATAATTGATAAGACAGGGCATGAAGGAAATTCACACAGCCTATTGTCAGATATCGAAGGTCAAAGCATATCAACAGCAGGAAAAACATTTCCTGTTGAGCTCTCTTCTGATACTATCGTCCAAGAATCTGTAAATCAGATTCTAGGATTCAATAACAGATTCAGCTCAGATAATTCAGACAGAAAGGCATTCACGCCACAATTTGATGACTCAACCACGTCAGCTAGTGATATCGATGCAGGATCAAATCTTGCAGGTACAACGACATCACAAAGAAATTTTGGACAGTATGACAAGGAATCATCACAGATAATTCAGGATAATCTTAAGAAGGTGGGCGCATCTTTAATGCTCAAGGCAGCAGGGTGGGATAGGGAAATCACACCGGGTGAAAGTCCTGATCCAGATAGCTTAAATGAGGAGTTTTTTCTAAATGATGCCAATGATGATAGACCGTTCACTCCAAGACTAATAGATCCTTCAGTGCTTAGAGCCAAAAGTGCAAAAGGCGGACCAGAAATTGGTGAAGGAGCATTAGCAGGAAATTCGACCAGACTAGGAAGAGGTGATTTTTTAACACACGATGATATAACTAATGCATCAAGATCACATGGTTCGACATACACCGCAGAAACCATGTTTAACGCAAGAAATTCAAGAGAAATAATTAGAGCACAAGCAGCAGCAGCTATTATTGCACTATTAGAGGCTTCTAGGATATTATTTGGGTTATTAGGAACACTGCTCCTGGACAAGGATGGAGTGCCTCACTCTATGCTGTCTATGTCACCGGGCCCATATTTACTTGGAAAAGGTCCCAACGCCTCTCTTAGTGCAAAGTTTGAGCTTTTAAAAAGGCTTGTAATAGCACCTACTGATTATCCATATGATATTTGCGTTAATAGAGGGATACAGGTGCTATTCACAGATGACAATGAACCGATTGAAAATGGCGAGCTAGGAAGCAAGAAGAACATAGTAAGTGAGAGCCAGCATATTCAAGAATCACCAGGGTTTTGGTTAGCAATAACTAGAACAATCCTTAGGGCTGCAAATGACATAAGTGATATCTCAAAGTTAGAAAAATCGGGATTATCAAATACAGCTATAACACCACTGTATTTATCTCTTAGTGAAAATAAACTAATAAGATTTTTGAATGTCGCAGCAACAATTGGAAATATCAGCTTTAAGATGACAGGTGGAAATAAAAACTTAAGCTCAATTAATGATCATGTCGGCCCATGGAATGTTGATAGACTTGCTGACGGCCCTGCAACACGTATTTCTAAGAGCAGAAGCGGAAATGGAACAACATCAATGTCTCTCGCCTGGAGGGGAAATTCAGTTCCTGCTGTCTATCTTGTTCCAAAAAATATAATTGCAACAGCAATCAGTCTAGGTACGCTAGGAAGCGGTGTAAATCCGGTAAAGGGAATAATGGGTTCAACAATCATTGAAAAAGCGTACCTGGATTCAACAATGGATGGCTCTGACGCAAGAATACCGGGAGATATAGTTGAAAGGCTTGAAAATCTTCTTGATGCAGAGTATGTGCCATTCTATTTTCACGATCTTAGAACAAATGAGATAGTCACGTTTCACGCATTTCTTGAATCTCTTTCAGACAGATACTCTCCCAGCTACTCGGGTGGCTCACCCGGATACGGTAGAATGGATTCAGTTAAGACTTACTCAGGAACAAAGAGAAGCATAAGCTTCACATTTTACGCTGTTGCTACATCAAAAGAAGACTTTAATGAGATGTGGTGGAAAATAAATAAGCTTGTAACACTTGTATACCCACAGTGGACGCAGGGAGATAAGGTAAAAGTCGGTGAGGATAGCACGTTTATCATGCCATTTTCACAGAAGTTGGCGGCGTCACCGATAGTTCGATTGCGGGTCGGAGATGTCGTAAAGAGCAATTACTCTAAGTTTAATCTTGCTAGGATGTTTGGAATAGGAGACGCTGATATATCTCCAGCAGTAAGCGATGATGTATTAGGAGGATTTTCAAGCTGGCTGAACAACGCTTCTAGCAGGATCATGGACGGATTAATAGAAAAGCTATTTTACCCTGTTTTCGGTTCACCGTTAGCCTATGTAGGTCTGTCTCCGGGTGCTGGAAGAGCAAATAGAATGGCTCGTTCTTTTGCATCACAATTTTTAATAAATGGATTTGCAAATCCAGTCGGATTGCAGCTGATCATGGCCAGGATGAGAGATCCCAACTCAATTAGAAATCAGGTGTCAGCTAATGCAACTGTTGCAGGAGTTGCTCAGTCAGCAGCCTCAGCTCTTATAACAAGTGATTTTGTAGCAGAAGAAAATCTATTTGGCTATCATAGATTTGAATTTCACTATCTTAGGGCATCAATGAACGATGGATATGTTTTAGAGGAGAGCTCTGGCACAAGATTCAGGGTTACTAGACCATTAAGAGTTATGATAACAGGTAGATCAAGTGACTACATACCCACTCATAAGGCTGGAACAAGTAAAACGTTCAGAGGTCCCAGAAAAAGCGGCCAGCAAATTAATAAAACGATGTATAACGTCATGATTGTCGACTCCGCAGCTCCTCTTTCTATGCTGGGAAGTACATTTAGGGTGACGCATGCAGACATCATGCCAAATCCCAACTTTTTATTCAATACAGCTGTTCTACCAGCTTTTGGTCTTGCAATGGCAGCAGAAGCAGCAGTTCAGGCAATAGCTAATGAGGCAGCTGTTATGGCAGGTGTTCCTGCCGATACTCTTGACGTAGCACCGTCTCCAGCAGCAAAGTTTATGGATTCTGAAAATAATCCCATCGTTAAGTCATTTGAATCAGCTAGAGGAAGAGGACTTGCAGGCGCAATCACTTCTCTTAGCTTTAACTGGCTTGAATTTCCCTGGGAGGTAGACTGGAATTCACGCGCGCCGATTGCATGCAAGATAGAAGTAAGCTTTGATGTGATTCATGATCTCCCACCAGGCCTTGATCACGCAGGATTTAATAGGGCACCTATTTATAATGTTGGCGATGTTATGGAGTATGTCGCAGGAGATCCATACAATGATAATGGGCTTGCATCAAAATCCAGATACACTAGTGAGGGCAGGCTGGGCAATGTTTCTAACAATGTTGATGCAGAAAGTGATCGCGTCGTAACTGAACTTGAAAAAGTACTTCCTAAGGATTAATCATGGCAACAAGCCGATATTCATTTGTACCCAAGATATTAGGAAGAAAGCTATATGGAACAAGCACAGGTGCAAGTAAAATTTTCTTTGCAGCTGATTCTGGAGCTCTTCGATATGATACGACTATCCTCAAGGAAAATCAGAGACTGGATCATATCGCTGCACAGATATATGGATCATCAGGCCTCTGGTGGATAATAGCAGCTGCATCAGGAATAGGATGGGGATTGCAGGTCCCACCAGGCACAATAATAAAAATTCCAACAGACACAAATCTTGTCTTTGAGCTTTTGAGATAGCAGTGCCACTCACATCACTTCAATCAGAGATAGAGTCTCTTATTAAATTTTTTTCCTTGACTGGCAGGGGTGATCTAATTTCTATAATCACCGGAGATAAGACTAGCAGCTTAGATGCAGCTCTCTCGATTATAGGGTTTGGATCTGAATCAGATAATTCTCTAACCGGAATGTCAACAGAGCAAAGAGAGCAGCTGATAATACTGCAGGAACTTATTTGTGATACAACTGAGGGTGCATACACGACTCATGATATTGCTTTTGGAACTGGAAAAGAGTACATTGAGGGGTTTGAAGAAGATATAAAAAATTTTATTAAGGTGTATTATGAGCCCACATCTGAATCAAGTGTTATGCCAGAGCAGCATGGCATCAAATCAATGTGTCGAACGTGGAAGAGAAGTCCCGACCGAGGACAGCGTGAGTCCAGCGCTGCTTTAACTTCACCAGAAGTAAATGATGAGACCTCCTTAAGTGATCCCAGTAGATATCACCATCCGTCTCTATCTGCGATTGTTCTTTCAAATCTCAGTCTGGGCCCACCTACGAGAAATGCTGACGCAGTTGCATTATTTGCTAATGGCATGCCTACATTAGAGCTTTCTAGATGTGTACCTTTTATTAACTTAAGATTTGTCTCTGTAACAACAGAGTTGCTGAGTGAGAGAACAAAGCAGCTATCATTATTGAGATTTTTGGGTGAGAGCGCAACAGGTGAGGGTTCGGGTGATAATATAGGATTGAGTAAGGCACTACCAGACTTGCAGTCCACGGGAATAACATCAGAATTTGGATCAGAGGAGGGAGCAGCATCTGCAGGAATGGAATTATTCACAACTCCACAGACATTAATAAACGCAGACATAAATAGGGCTGGTGGAAATTCATCAGGAAGAGTATCACAAGTTCTCGATCCCTTTAAACCCTTGATGACGCTTAACAGCGTATCAATTACGATACAGGGACTAGGAAGGGCGTTGCTAAGCTCAAAGATAGCAACTGTTCAGCTAACGTTGCATGATAGGTCAAGATTGGCTGATATCGCTCCAATAGTCGCTATAGATCTTTTTGGGATGACTAGCGTCTTGCTTGAGTATGGTTGGTCACATCCTGAGGGAAATCCTACATCTAATAATCCGATTGGAAGATTTTTAAATAGCCTGAGAAGCAAGCAGTTATTTAACATCACATCTTCTAATTACACAATGGGTAATGATGGTCAGGTAAAAATTACATTACGGCTAGCCGCAAGAGGAATGACAGCGTCGACCATGGTGCCTGCTGCAACAGGTGAGCTATTTCCTACTTCGATATTTAAACCTATGCTCACATCTGCGATAGCAAAGAGCTTACAAAGCATTGATGAGACAGATGATACAAGGCTAAAGGAGATAAGAGATAGCATAAGGGTTACTCTAAATAATGCAAATTCACCTAGCTCAGTTGTGCCTAGATCACTATTTCAGGAGTTTTTAACTGCAATCAACGACAAAAGTTCCAAAGGCACTACAGCACTTGCGAATGTCATAGAGGATATGATTGGATCAAGCGGTCAAGAAGCAGGACCAGAAGCGAGCGGATTATACGCTCTTAACGAGTCACTCACAAGTGCCTTCGACGACAAGGCCTGGGCATTGATACACGCCGATGCAACTGATGACTTTCTTCCGGATGATACAGTGAGTGCGGAAATATTTCCAGGGCAATCTTCTGGAACACAAGGAAGAAGGTACGTTTCTCTTGGAAAGCTAATAATGGTATTTGTGGGCTACCCACTTGCAGCATGTGGGAGATTTGATGAGGTCCAGGTTATCTTTTATAGGTTTAATATGCAAGCAGCATTTGCGAGACGTTTTGACATATCCCAATTCATGATTGACGCCGATGATCTCATGAGCAAGCTTGACAAATTAAAGGATCGCTCACCCGGGATATCAATATCTGGATTCATGCAATTTTTAGACACCAACTATGTCTCTAATCCCGCTAATCCAAACTATGGCCTTGCAAAACTTTACACTGAAAAATCAGCGCTATTAGAAAGCAAGAAAGAATATGAAAAAAAGCACGGAGAACTGAGTCAAGCTGAAAAGGACAGCTGGCAGCAAAGCTTCGCAAGCATAGAACAGGGCATGGAGTCGCGTCTCCGCGAGATTTATGGCGCTGATAACTTGGGCGGAGCAAAGCCGGAATTCAATGTGCCAGATCTTAAATTTTATATGGAGACCATGCCAGTGATCGTTCCCTCTGACGATGATAATCCTCGAGGTGTTGATGATAGTAAGACAATTCTTAAGCTTCACGTATTTGATCGATCTGCAACACCCTACTCCAAGGAGATGTTTCTGCTATCAGCTTTAACAGATTCAGAGGTAACTGCGATAATAGATGGCACAGCATCTGCACCATCAGAGGTGGATGCTGATCAGCAGGGCACACCAGAAAGTAATATAGGAGATGAATCTGTAGGAAGTCGGGTAGAAGAGGTTGCCTCTGATAATGATACAATGTACAAGACAGTTGTAGCAAATGTCAGTGCTACTTCAATCAAGAAAGCAATAAAGAGCTCTGTTCCTAGCCTTAATTTTGGATCACAATTCTCATCAATAAAGTCAATTAATCTTAGCGCAACAACGCAGGGCGCTGTTGCAAATACTATGCTAGTTTCAGCGATAATGGACACAGACCCACAGGTCGGAACATCGACACCTGTGCCAATGGAGGATATAAAGGTCATTCCTGCAAAGATAGGTGTAGTAATGGAGGGCTGCCCGCTTATTGAGTATGGCCAGCAATTTTTTCTAGACATGGACACAGGAACAACAGCTGATAATATTTACGGCGTGATAAATCTTACACACAATCTAGGCCCGGGCAAGTTTGAGACAACATTTGACCTGAACTTCCAGTCAAATGGAACTATTAGTTCAATTAGAAGCGAATTAGCTAAGGCACTGCCCAGGCTTAGAGCACTATCAGATAATACTGATACAAGCTGATTATATGTGACTATTATTTAATATGAGATTTGCAATAACAGGTGAATTATTGGGTACAAAATCTCACCTGATCTTTGATGATGATCAGTGCGGTTGGTACGATAGCATTCCTAATGATACATGGACCTGTGGTGATCCGGAGTCTGCCATGGATCTTGTAACAGTTGCAAGTGCCATAGGAGAAAGATTTGATCTATTTGGCTCTCATGAGCAGGACAGAGCGTGGTCCCAGATAAGAAAGCAAGGCTCTAAAAAAATTCCCTGGTCATACGTCTTGCCACCAGAGATGCTTAAAGATAAGATTGAAAAAATTAAAGAAAGTGCATCAAATCTTATCATGGGAGTCGATGGGTCTTATTATTGCAATGAGTTTATTGACAATAGAAGATTTCTTCTAGGTCTCCATAGACCAAAGATCAATGAGAAAGCTTTGAATAGCGCTCTAAGCCATGAAGACAATCCATCCAATTACCAGTCTCTGCTAAGACTAAAACCAGACAGCCAAGGATTTTCACGTGCAATTAAGTACAGTCAGACTAGTTCTGTAACAGGCAGACTAACAGTCACAGAGGGTCCAAATATTCTGACATTAAAACGTGATCATAGATCAGTATTTAGATCAAGATTCAAGGGAGGAAGCCTAATTCAAATTGATCTTGTTTCACTTGAACCCAGAATTGCGCTAGTTATCGCAAATAAAAAAGCACCATATGATATCTACAGCAACGTGAGAGATAAAGTTCTAAACGGTGAAGTGACACGAGACATTGCAAAGATCTCGACAATATGTTGTCTATATGGCATTTCATCGAGGCGGCTAGGCTCAAAACTACCCCCTACCTTGAATCCTAGACACATTCTAAGCGAGGTTAGAGCACACTTTGATATTCCATACCTGGAATCTTCTCTGAGACAACAGGCAGCGAAATCCGGCCACATAGCAAACTTCTACGGAAGACTGATCAAGTCAGAATCATCGCATGTAAATCACTTTTTACAATCAACAGGTGTTGATGTTTCACTTCTAGGATTTAAAAAAATTGTGAAAGACTGTGATGATCATGGAGTTGATGCGATTCCTGTATTTGTGATTCATGACGCTCTTATTCTTGATGTGAGACAGGGGCATGAAAGAAAGATAAAAAAACTTCTAAAAGAAGGTATCGATATACCTGGCATGACACAAAAATTTCCTGTAAAAATTGAAAAATTTGTGTAGAAGTGTTAAAATTACATGAGGTAAAAAATGTTAGATGTTGAGACAATTGAGTCCAATTGGAAGAAATTTGAAAAGCTATGTGGAAAACTCTGTGACTCTAATTTAGATAATCTCTTGGAAGCTCTGGGTGAGAGAATTGTAATGTGTCCAGCAGAATCAAGAACAGACCAGCACGGATACTATCCCGGTGGTCTTGTTGAGCACGCGCTAGATGTGACAATTGCAATGAGAACGCTGAGTAATGCATTTGACATGGATATTCCTGTTTCATCGATTCTTAAGGTGGGACTTCTGCATGATCTTGGAAAGGTGGGCGGCCTGGTCGAGGACCGCTTTGTTGAGCAGGACTCAGACTGGCACAGAGAAAAGCTAGGGCAGAATTATAAGTTTAATGAGTCATTAAGAAAGATGTCAGTGTCACATAGAACATTATTCCTGCTTCAGCACTTTGGTGTGTCACTAGCCGAGGATGAGTGGTTGGCCATCCAGTTAGCTCAAGGATCTCACTTTGAGGAAAATAGGTTCTATGTTGGGCATGAACCAAAGCTAGGATTAATACTGCAGCAGTCAAAGTCACTCGTAACGCATAGAGAAAAGTGATTATCATTACAGTATAAGTGAGATACTTATTGACGTAATGTCAGCCCTCTCATCAAAAAACTTTAAGAAGAAGTATGCCGCTTCTAAGAATACCGTCAGCGGTCAAGGTGTCAGGCCAGGTCTTCCTGGCACCGGCGGTGCCATAGGCGGTGGTGATGACTACCACCAGAAGATTGGTCGCAACAAAAGACCGTACTATCAGGGTGAGAAAGGAACACCTTCACAGTCAGCTGATGCAGGATTCTCATCAGCACTGAGTCAGAATGTGGGTGTATATGATCCTGAAGAATTTGAAGGTATCATGTTTCCTGACCAAGATGAATATGAGGAGGATCAAGATGAATGTGAGGAGGATATTTATATCTACGATATTTTGCCGCTTATGACTAGAAAACTTGCAAGTCCCAGACAGCACCTGAAAATTAAAGAGGAGAGTCTAGAGCTGCCAACTATGTCAGAGATATACATACACGGTAATATTGATGCTTATGATGTTATCAATGAATCTGCTGCAGGAGCTGTACTAGACGCAGCAATAGCTGCTCTAGACCTGATACCAGGTCCATTATTGCAGCCTGTTGTGAGCATATTAGCTCTTGGAAGGGGATACTTCCAAGCAAAGGGTGTAAGGAAAGAGGGAGACGAGGCCAATATTGTGATGAGAGCGATCACTGGTGATACACTTGTCGAAGCATTGCAAATGGGTGAAGAAGAATTCAATTCTTTTATCTCTAAAATTTGTGCAGCAACAGACCAAGAAAGAGAAGAGCTAAGAAATGAGCTAACTGATGTAACAGACACATTTAAGGACATGGCACAGACAATTGCAGCAGGAATGCCTGGTCGTGGATTCACAGCAGCTATTCTTCAAATGACACCGTCTGGTATTCTTAACTTTCTCGTCGAGCTTCTTAATAAGATAACTACTACCATTCCAGGATTAGAAAGAGTTTTAAATAATTTCATTGGTCCTGCTTATTCAGGCCTGTTTTTTGGAGGTGCGATGTCTGTTGTTGGTGATCCGGCAACTGTACTTGGTAGAATGGGAGGCCCTCTCTCTAAGGCTGCGATGGCAGCGATGGCATCAAGATATGGAATGATTCTTAATGCGACGCACAGAGATCCTAAACCGTGTACAACATACTTAAGTGTAGTGCCCGGTGGTGAAACTGAGCAGATGGAACCCATGACAACAGATTTGGAGGCAGCAGTGAGTTCAGCAAAAGAGACATATGCAGATTTGATAAGTAAAGAACTTAGATTCAAAGAAGGCATAAGCGATAATTTAAGACAGTTAATTAGAGAGGCAGTTTATGAGATGCCTGCAAAGCTCAGAAATACGGAGCCACAAGAGTTTCTTGACTATGATCCACTTAGGTTAGGTGAAGAAGGCGAAGAGGAAAATCGAGATGATGAGTCAGATGAGTCATATGAAAATCCAAATGAGTATGCAGTTGCTTATAAGACTGATGATGGAATCGCCACATATTATCCACGCGCAATGTCAGAGAGTGATCTTAGAGAGTTTGTGAGAGGCATTCTCGACGAGGCAAAGCGATCAAAAAAAAAAATAAAAAAGACGATGAAGAGATAGCTGAGTTCTCTGGCGTCTCTGCTCTGGGCGGTGGTCCTGTGACAAGACTTGGAACAGACGCAAAGGGAAGAGATACAGGACGCAAACAGTATATTGACAGGGTTAGAAAAGCTGCAGCAGCGTATGGTGGCCAGCCCGTTGATGACCCGGGCTTAATATACACAGCTGCTGAAAAATTCGCCAAAGGCTCTAAAAAAAGCTCGCAGAGAAAAAGAAAAAAGTAACGCAATAGAGGCAAAAAATAAATTGAACATTATTCTCTGACTAAAGTATATTATTATGTGCAATGCACATAAGACTAAACATTAAAAAATTAAATATTGGAGAAAAAATGAGTCTTGATTTTGATGCAATTCGTAAGAAACTTGAAAGGTTAAGTGGAAATAATCGTAATAAGTCGCTGATGTGGCGACCTGTAGAAGGAGAGGAGCACACAGTTCGTCTACTTTCTTTTTCTGACAACGACGGCCAGCCGTTTAAGGAGCTGTGGTTTTATTATAATATCGGAAGTGAACGCGGTCTATTGACACCTCACCAGTTTGGTGAATCTGATCCCATTCAAGAGTTGATTAATAAGCTTCGAGATGATGGATCAAAGGAGTCTTACGAGCTTGCAAAGAAGCTTTATCCCAAGATGCGCACATACGCACCGGTGATCGTTCGAGGAGAAGAGGAAAAGGGAGTCCAGATCTGGGGATTTGGAAAGACTGTATATCAGGCCCTTCTTGGGCTAATGTTAGATGAGGACTACGGAGACATCACAGATCATGAGACTGGAAGAGATATCAAGGTCACATGCACAAAGCAGCCAGGCAGAATGTGGGCTATGACTGAGGTGAGACCACGAGGAAAGCAATCATCACTATCTGATGATTCTTCTCAGGCCAAAGAGTGGTTAGATAACATCCCAGATCTCGGCGAGACATACAAGTGCAAGTCCTATGATGAACTTTCAAAGATCATAAATGACTGGCTCAATGAGGATGATGATGACGATGACACAGGTGAATCACTGAGTGAAGCAAAGGATGTGTCAACATCACAGAGCTACAGTAGCATCGATGAGGCATTTGCAGATCTAATCGATGAGGAATAAAGATTCAATAGTTCGACAAATCGTTTAGATATGTTGCGGCTGTTTTAAACATTACCAGGAGAGTAAATGTCAAACCAAGACTTTACAGCAGACCTAATAAAGGCTCTCAATAAAGAACACGGATCCAAGGTAGCGTACAATCTTGAACTTGACGAGTCACCTACACACGTCAAGCGATGGATATCAACTGGATCAAAACTTCTTGATTACATTTGCTCAAACCGTAGGGATGGTGGTCTACCAGAGGGCAGAATTATAGAAATATTTGGCCCGCCTTCAATTGGAAAGTCACACATAGCAACGCAGATTGCTAGAACGACACAGACAATGGGAGGAATAATAGTCTATATTGACACAGAAAATGCAACGTCAGTTGAAAATCTTGGTCTCTTAGGCGTGGATGTTTCAAATAGATTTGTATACGTTGACACTCACTGCACAGAGGAAGTT
>CEPX01105059.1_pt1 | contig 15349 bp, 19 predicted proteins | sample 361361 | NCBI WGS metagenome assembly CEPX01 (sample SAMEA2619974, study PRJEB7988) | marine metagenome | biome: marine biome (ENVO:00000447); feature: mesopelagic zone (ENVO:00000213) & marine oxygen minimum zone (ENVO:01000065); material: "saline water (ENVO:00002010), including plankton... | reverse complement strand
TCGCACCCAAAACTAAAGCTCAATGACCTTTCAAAATCACTGTATCTCGAACATGGCTGGAAGATGCCTGAAGGCTTCAAAGACAAAACCAAGAAAAACCCGCTGAACTTCACCCGCGCAGAATGGCAGCAAGCGCAGCGCGTTGGCCGTAGAGCTTCGGACATCAAAAGTGAGCTTCAGGAGTGCTGGGCAATATCCGACACAAAAACCAGCTTCGAGCATGCGCTTCGTGAAAAAGGCTACTTTTTAGCCAAAGGCGATAAACGCGGTTTTGTGGCTTTAGATGTATATGGTGAAGTGTACTCTCTCACTCGCCAGCTTGGGCAAAAAACCAAAGCCTTAGAGGCGCGCCTTGGCAGCGCCAAGGACTTGCCATCAGTACAGGAAGTGAAAAACGGCATACAAGGCCAGCTTTCCAAGCTGTTTGATTCTTACAAAGAAGAATTGCGCAACGTACACAATGAAAAGCTCAAACCTCTGCTGGCCGATAAGGCCAAGCTAACCAATGAACACCGCTCGGTACGCGCCAGCCTTAAGGAATATCAGCAAAAACGCTGGCAAGCTGAAGAACTGAAGCGATCCACCAGAATCCGCAAAGGCTTTAAAGGCATTTGGGACAAGCTCAATGGCCGCTACTGGAAAACTCGAAAACGTAATGAACAAGAAGCGTGGCAGGCACATTTGCGTGATCGCAAACAGCAAGAAGAACTGATTCAAAAGCAGTTAACCGAGCGCCAGAACTTACAAACGCAAATCCAATTGCTGCGCGACGGTCAAGAAAAAGAGCGTCAAGCACTGGTGCGTGATCTTTCTCATGTTGCCAAACATGAGGAAAAATCAAAACACGCTCAACGCTCGAAAACCAATACGCGAAGCAAAAGCGCTCAAAACACCAATGCACCAAACCGCCAAAACAGACGTGATGACGATAAAGGCATGGATTTTGAGCCTGAGATATAAGAAAGGACAGTGGCATGGCTTGTGATAAATGCGAACATTGCGGAAACCGCTACCACTGGAGTCATGCCTTTTCAAAATTCGGCTACGATGACGGCGACGGAAAAATCGAAACGCCTGAAATCGCCGAACTACTTGAAAGCGAAGGTTATGATGTGTGTTACGGGCGCTGGCCTGCGCACAACACGCTCATTTTTTCTATCAAAAAAGACGGCATGGAATTCATGCCGCGCAATAATTCTGAAATTCGGATCGGCTATGACGATCCGACGATTTATTTGCCTGAAGATATTCAGGCGATATTAAACAGCAAAATGCCGTTTTTTAGCGTTTTTCCTTATTAGCGCTGCGATCAAAAAACAACAGGACTGTCACCTTCTAAATCCTGAGAGTTACGCATTGCGCGCAGCTCTTCGGATTTCGTTGGAGCAAAATATTCGACACCTTTAACGTAAAGCTCTACCATCCGTCGTGATGACTCGCGCACTTTTCCAGTATCGGCATGATCGTCCAAAAAATCTAACGCTGCCTTATATATCTGATAAGGAGCCGATTCTTCTGAAGAATACTTCTCAACATAAGGGCTAAAAACTTTGGCAAAATCATTTTTATAGTCAAGATGATCGGGCATTTCACCTCGTAAAGATAGGCTGTCTTTGTTGTACCATTCATCGAGATATATAGCTGTATCGTGAGATATATCGTGCAAATGATTAAATGCGGTGACAGCTCTATATGCAATCATATAATCAGTAACATCGGCATCATTCATCAGGTCTAGCGAGACGTCATCACTTCTTAACTCACTATATAGCTCAGAAGAGCCAGAGCTATCTACCGCTGTCCCATGCTCTTGCACACAGTACTCTTGATTGAATCGCTCCATGGGTTGCCCATGAGCCACCTCATGAACAAGAATATTGGTTTTAAATGTACTTCTTAATTTTTCCGTAAGCTCTAAGTCGAATTCAGGTATGCCCGTTGTGTTGCTTATTAATTCTTCAATTGTTTGGTCTTTATCAGGCATAAAAATCATACAATCACCATGCGAAGCGTGAAGACTTCCCATGTCGCCATACACGCTCGGCAAAGCTCTTAATGGCTCGACTATTGCCCATAGAAAATCAAAGTTCTTTGCATTATTAGTAAATAAAAGTGCTGACAAATGGAGAGCAGAAAGGTGGCCGTGCTCGTGATAAACCCGCATGCCATCGGTTTTCATTCCCTCTACTAACTCCAGAGGAATATCATTTTCTTGCATATATTCCTCTAATGGTGAGGAAACAAGATCAGGCAAATTCAAAAGCGCAACTTCAAACGCAACGGTTAATCCAATAGCAGCTTGAGCGCCCCTTTTAAGTGTCTTCCGAACCAATCATTTAACTTTCTCTTTCTTATAGATTTTCTTACCATCGGATTTGCATTTATGCAAATTTGTGGTGTCTTTTGCAGTTCGCCGCCAAGCCCCAAGCTTGGCGGCGCAATTTTTATCGGTCAAAACAAATCGAGCTGCACGTCATCAGGATTTTTAACACCAAACAAACACCGCGCGGCTTTAATGGTGGCGTCTCCCTGAAATATAGGCTCTTCAGATGAAGGGATAAATATTTCCCATGCCGCCCATACTTTTAAGCCTGCGCCTTCGTAATGAATGCGTATGCTATTACTGCAACCTGAACCGCCGCAAATACCCAGTTCATAACGTACCGCTTTTGCCATGTCGGCATCATTCAGACCTGTAGCAGCTCTGGCGCTCCATCTATCGAGCGCACCACCTGTGCAGGTTAAAGCCCGTTTTAGTGATTGCTGTTTTTCTTCGTTTGTTAAATCTCGCATTTTAAAACTCCCTTTCCGCATGAAGGGAACCGCCTTAGCGGTTCCAAAAAACATGCACTTCCTGATAGCCTGTTTCGATTGTGAAAATATCGCCGCTCATTTCCATGTCACGCCCCATGCGGTCATAGTCGATATAAAATTCTAAATGGCTTGGCACTTCGCTTGTTTCTTCCGTGATTTCTTGCGCGTAATCTGAGAGGCTTGCATACTCGCCTTGATAATCTTCCTCCATGGCTTTCTGTGCTTCTTCAAGCGTTGAAAAATGACTGATCAATTCGCCAGCTATCTCGCCATGCTCTTCAATAAAACAGGCTACTTCGTGGGCACTTTGTATGCCTTCATACTCTGATAGGCGATAACTGCCGTAACCTTCAAAGTCATGAATGGCGTATTCTTCTGCATCCTCTACAGGGCTGGATTCCAACATGCTGTTTATTTGGTCTTGAATGTCGTCAATGTCTGCCGTTGCATCAATCCAAACACCGTGCAAATAGCCGCTGTTATACGCTGCCAAACATGCCACATAAATTCTGATTTCTTCGCTCATTGCGTTTCTCCTTAATCTTAAAAACACATCCCCTTTTGGGGTTGAAAACCCCAGACAAAGGAGCGAGAGAAGCGAGCGTAAGATCACATGTTTTGGCGTAATCCAGACAGGGGGAACCGCCCGTCCTGCACAAGCCCAGTCTTTTCGGGCGCGGAAGGATGGGGGATGTCTTGATGGAGACAAGTTGTGTGATATTTTGACGTTTACCCAAAAGGGGCACGTAATTATTGAATCAAGCGAACACGATCAGTGTTCATACCTTATTGAGCTTTCTGCCTAGCGCAGCGGAAAACTTCAACGTCTTTCAAAGCAGTCGTGCTTTAGCACTACCAGCAATTTTTAATCAATCAGCACCACATGATTGAGCCCTTAACCAACACTGCCTTTTAGCATTACCACTAGCGCAAAGTGACGATGGATCAGCAAGCGTAACGCTTCTTCATAATATTGCGACCTAAGGTGCAGATCAGTCACTTTGCACAAACACGCGGCCATACAAAGGCCGTGGCAGTCACGGCCTCCAAAAACAGGAGGTAACAATGAGATTGATTACAAGATTTGAACTGGCAGCCAAAAACACGAACGAGCTTTATGGCCTACATAGAAAGATTTTCAACGAGCTGGCAAAAAGCAAGCCGCAAACACTGGAGCGCGTGAACGCATTGGCTTCACTTGAAAATATTGAGAACGAACTTGCGTCAAGGGCTCCATGCCCTTGATTTTTAGCCCAAGGTTTGAATGGAATTGGCCAGCCTCTTTTCTTGCCCGAGCATTGTTGTATAGAACCGTTGCTCGATACCATAAAGTAAAAATTTTAGCTCTTCATCCGTAGAAATAGAAAAAGCTTTTTCACCATCGTCATATTCAATATTTTCACAATAGTCATGAATGTAGTCCAGAATTTGGCCTTTTTCATCACCATCCAAATGAGCAAACGACTCCATTGCTAGCGCTATTCGCTTTCTATTTGGTTTACTAACTTTTGAAGCATCGTACTCGCCAGAAATATTAATAAAGGGTTCATCCAAGAAGGTCTCCACCTCTTCTTGGGTTGCCTCTTTATACAGAGTATCAATTCCTTTGAAGATGCTGGATATAGTTCCCAGATTTCGAAAGACCAAAATATTTTGGCTCGGAACATAAATCGCGTCAGGAAAGGGGTTTAGAAATATCTTATTTGCATTGCTTTCAATTGATACATTCTCACCCAACTTCAATATTCTGCGATTTAAATACGTGGTCGGGGTTACTTTTTGAAAACAAAAAGCATCATCCTGAACGGAGCACAAATAAGATATTTTCTGGTATTTATTTGAAGGTATCTGATCATAGTTTGCCGACATGACGTCTGTTTTTAAAAAGTCCAAACAGAAGCCTTTCTCACTGAAATTGGAAACCTTAAACAACCCGTCTTCATCAAGATTATGATCAGGAGAATATTCTATCAGTGAATACTGAGACAAGTCGAAATCATATATAGTATGATCCGAAATTACCTTATAGTGAGAAGGATTAGTCATCCTCTTTATTTTTGCTATCAAAAAATCCATATCAGTCCTTCTCTATGAAAGTATAATCATTAATGCGATATGCCTTATCTATGGCAACGTCGCTTGGTAGTTTATAGCGATTACAGCTTATCAAAAAAACTGCTGCGCCATCTTTCGTCACTATGTTATAGAACTCAAATCTGAAGAGTAAAAACAACGGGTTAAAATAAAGAGCTTGCGATAGAAATGTAAAGACAAACAAAACCCCGTAGACAAAGAAAAGAGCTTCCCAGCCTCCAATACTCAGAGCGACAAAAAAGTAGCCTAAATAACTTGGCAGAAAGCTATTGTTGGCATGCTCAATCGAAACGATACTTCCAGACTTAAACTCATCTTTACCCAAGTATGGACAAAGAATGACGCTTAACCATGTCAATAAAACAGGAACAAGCAAATACACCAGATAAGAAATGTAATTCGTAACCCCGTCCAAATAGGGGCACAAAATTGGAAAAAAATATCCCAACGAATAGCCTTTTTGCACAACAAAAATAATTACAAGCAATGACGTTGCATTAAATGCAAGTAGCAGACGAAAAAGTATATTCATATCAAATTCTTCTGTTCATTAGGCTGGACAGTATTCTTCTGAAGAAAGTCTTGAATTTTTTCATGATCCAAGAACGGGGAATTCTCTATCTTTTTATGTAAGTTAAGTAATCTCGTCTCTGCACGTTTGAGCACTGTGTCGAAAACTAAGGGCTTCACACAAACCATTCCGTCTTTGTGTGTATTCATTCCGCTTTCCTGCTTAGCAATGGTTTCGCCTAATAGATAACAATCAACCCTTGCATCAGGAAGAATTGCCCCTTTTTCATACAGTTCTTTGACATACTTCCAACACTGTCCTTTTTCTTCGTCACCAAGAGAAACGCCGGGTTTCTTCAGCTCAACAATAACGACCTTCGTAATACCTGTTTCCAATCCATCGTCATCGTAGCCATACTGTCCATAGGCTCCAATTGAACCTTCTGGCAAAACAACAAAATCAGGTCGATTTAATGAGCCTTTTTCATCAATTTTGAAAAGTTTTTTGAGGACATTAGTCATACCTTCATTGGAGGTATATTCAATTGATTCAAACTCAGGGCCAAATATCCACAACCCCTTTTTAAACAGAGGCTGTAGCTCTTGCACTTCAAGAGTATCCTTTTTGTGGACTTTTTCGCGAATGCTTTCGACCAGTGTTAAACGGTACTTGACCTCATCTAACACTGCTTTTGCAGACTGAACATTCCAGTCATCAAGCAAAGAGTTCAAATCATCAAAATCCTGGGGAGTGTAATCCTTAAACTTATGAATTAGAGAATATTGTGATGTTGAAGCTTCTAAATTGGCCAGAATTCCAGCGACACTATCAAGTTCTTGATCTGTCAATTTCGGGCAGTCCACCTGAACTTGCTCAATAAACTCATTCCAGCGTCCAACTCCCACCATATCGGTTTTACTTAAACTTTGACGATTATTTTCTCTTAAACGCTGAGTGGTTTCTGCGCGACTCTCCTTCGTAAGTTCACGAAGATAGTCACCGATTACAGTTTTTGCAGAATCATAGAACTCGAAGACCTCTTCAGTCTTTTTGAACGCAGACCAATCTGCCTCTATAAAATTAGCAAGCTGGCTCGCATCAACAATAAAGGTGTACTTCTTAGCGTATGAAGTACGACCATCAAGAATATTGTCATTCCGCAGACCATCCCAGCAACATTTACCCACCAATCGGTTATTTGCGTGCCAAGCCACGCCGTGCTGATGAGTATTTTTATCGGATTTATCAGTTTGAATTGCGCGAATGTGTACGGTTTCACCTTTATACGTGAAGCTCAATATGCTCACTTTTTCAGCATCGATATCGCCAAACTGAATCTTTGCACCATTTAGCTCAACTGAAAAATCAGGGTCAGTTAAGAACCTCAAGCCTATTTCAGATCTGATTTTGTCTTCTGGAATACCAACGTGCTTGATATTCTTTGCAAACACCGCAGTCCCATGATTCTCATGGAACAAATAACTCGGGTCAGGAAGGTTGTCTGATTGATATTTGAATGGCTGATGACCAGCGGAAATTTTAACCTCAAAACAATTGTGCTCACTACCTCTGCGTGTCTCCACATAATAAGCACCATCTGCAAAACAAAATGCTGAAAATCGTCCTTTACCATTTCTACCATATGCAGTACGCAGGCGCGTTATTTCATTATCGCTAGGTATTTCAACTTGACTACCCTGTCCTTGCTGACGGTTGTATGAAAGTCGCGTCCAGCGTTGTGAAAATTCATCAGTCGTCAATCCATGGCCATCATCGGTAATAGAAAACTTCTCATTATCTTCCGTAGGCCATTCAATTTTTACCCTTCTGGCACCAGCATCCCAAGCATTAGCGATCAATTCGACAATTGCGGTTATCACGTCTGAAGACATCCCTTTTCCGAGATAGTCTTGTATAAATCTCTGGTCAAATGACGTTTCTAAAGTTAACTCTTGAGTTTGCTCAGCGCTCATAATGTTAATTCCCTCTATTCCACATATCCCATCATGCCATCGACATCGGTAGACTTGATGTACTGGGCTGGGTTTTTGATATCTTTGGCTACTTCATCAAAGTGTTTTTCGCCGCATTTGATTTTCGCGCCCTCAAGATGGCGAAGGTCGTCCCACCATGTGCTGCCTTTTGTCTCGACAAGTCCTCGGCGAAGGTTTTCTCCACGCCACCTGAGTCATAGACTACGTGGGTGTAAACCGACTTTTGCGTTTCCAAGGTGTTCTTTAGGTAGCCTTTCAGCTCTTCTTGTTTGAAAAGCTCTTGAGCATAGAAGTGATCTTCAGATTGAAGGCCAAGTTCACTTTGCCAATCTGTTAGGAATAGTCGAGTTTCTTGGAGTTTGGACAATTCCTTTTTGAGTGAAGCGAACCCATACAGCGTAAAAAGGCTAGAAAGCACGGATAGCTTACTCTCCTCGAATGAGCGCTTTTTTAGCTCGTTGCCTACGTAGCCACTGTTTTTATTGTCTAGTAACACCCCAAAGCTTCCTCAGTTTTTATTGCTCTTTTTCTGCTCTTCAATCCACTGGTCGATATCTTCTTTTTTGAAGCGCCAGCTCCCGCCAACCTTAAAACCGGGCAGTTTATCTGCTGCTGCCAGTTTGTAGGCGGTTTTCTCAGCGAGTTTTAAGTACGCCGCGACCTCTTTTAAGGTCAATATTTGATCAGTCATAGCATGTATCGCCCTCATAGCTTAGGGGAGAATATGGGAAAATAGAGGAAGGAACAACCAAAAACACCTATGATTGTTGGAGTTTCTGCACTAAATTGTTTGCAGCCAACCGAATAGACGGACTTTAGATGAACAACGCGCCAACCCAAGCCTATATCAAGCCAAGCGATGCCAGCTCTTGGGCGTTGTGCGCGCGCCGTGTATGGCTGGATAACTATCCTGAGGCTTTGGGCGAACTGGAAGTTGAAGAAGCAGAGGATGCCTTTGAGGCTTTGATCATTGAGCTTGGTCTTGCTCATGAGCAAGCGGTACTAACCCTGCTAATGAAAGAAAAGTCAGTTCACACCGCGACTTCGCCAGAAGATACGCAAAGGCTTATGGCTGAGGGTGTTGACGTGATTTACCAAGCCCAGTTGCTTGATAAGGAAAATCTGCTTGTTGGCTACCCTGATTTCTTAATTCGCCATGTCAGTGGTGAGTATCAACCAGCGGATGCCAAGCTGTCACTCAGTGAAGATAAAAAGGAAATACAGGTACAGCTTGGCTTTTACCGTCGAATGCTCAATGCAAGTTTGCCTGCCATCGTATTCTTGGGTGACGGTGATACCGCTGAAATTGGCGACGAAACGAACCCTCTCACCAACCAGTTTGTCACCGAAATGCGGGAGCTACTGGCAAGTGATACAGAGCCACTGGTTCGCTATAGCCATAGCAAATGCCGCGCATGCTCTTATTACACCCATTGCAAACCTGCCTTTGAGGCGAAGGAAGAAATTTCACTGCTATACGGTGTACAAGGCCGCGCAGCCGATGGGCTGGAGAAGCACGGTATTAATACGGTATCGGAATTGGCCACAAGCTCACCTGAAAGCTTACCCGATGTGCCTTACCTTAAAGGTTATGAAAAGAAGCAGCGTGCCATATTGCAGGCACAATCGTATTTCAGCGGAGAGGTACATCAAATTGCGCCCGTGAGCCTTCCCGATGGTCACTGGGTACATTTTGATATCGAAGATAATCCGCTCACGGGGAACGGCGAAAAGCATGTGTAACTTTGGGGATTTTTAGTTCCAGACTTTTGCAACTCGGATTTCGAATATGTTTGGACGGATGCAGCCGAGCAGGATAGACAAGGCTGGATTGAGTTCCTTGCCAAAATCGAAGAATACCGTGAGCGCTACGCTGATTTGGTACTTGCTCACTATTCGCAACATGAGCGCACTACGATACGCAGCTACGCTAAGCGATATGACATGGAGAGCAATGAAACCGTCCTGTATTTGCTTGGTGACGAAAGCCCACTGTTTGATATGCAAAAGCCTGTACTCGATAGCCTTGTTTTGCCATTACAAGGCTATGGTCTGAAGGACATTTGTAAGCACAAGGATTTAGTCAATTTTCAGTGGGAAGATGGTAGCTCAGGCTCGCAATGGTCGGTGGTGCAATTCAACCGATTTTTGGCTGAAAACAATCCAGAAATGAAAGCTCAGTTAAAGGCCGAAATACTGGGCTATAACCGCGATGATGTGATTGCAACGCGACGGCTGGAAGAATGGCTTCGAGCTAAATTTATGTAATGAGCGCATCCAAGGTCGCACCTTGGTCGTCCTCCACTGGCGAAACAGTGGTCGAGGTTAAGCGTCGAAACGCTTACGGCATCCAATCCGCGCAGGGTTGGTTGAGGGAGTTCATGAGGGGCTATGACATGCCCCTTTGATTGATGGGAAGTCCATGAAGGGAGAGCTAACTTCTCCTTTCTGGTTGATGGGGATGCAAGGGGAGAGCAAAATCTTGCCCTTGCCCATGGGGTTCTTAGGGGTAGCTCGGAGGCTCCCATAAGTGGTGATCGAACGGCCAATCGTTCGCTGGTGCAGCATACCAATCACTATTGATTGCGCACCTGATAAGCTCTTGCCAGAGAATGATAATTCGACGCTTAGAGCGCCGCCTGAGGATAGAACGGACGGGGCAACGTCCTTCTCAAGATAGGTGCGGGGAGGGAAAAATCTCCGATTTTGTACTACACGCACACATCTTGCGGTCATCGTAAAGCCGCGCCAATAGCGGAACTTTTAATAGGTAAGGCTGAATTGCAGCAATTTATTCTTATTAACTCTTGTCTCATCTTCACGATGACGGTGTTGCTGAGGCCTGCCCCAAGGGCAGAAGTTTACTTTTTAATGCTTCGCACCCAATACCTGTTTACCGACTGCCGATATCGATTACAAGCGCGATGTTGAATCATCATCGAGGCCGTCGGATGATCGATGGCATTGCCATCAGGTCATATAGGGTGGGCTTGGCGGCCAGTCAGTTTTCCGTGGTGCTCTGCGCTACTTGCTATGCAAATCGGGAAAACTGGCTGGGGGCTTTTAGGGCTTTGAGATTTGGCTCACCTCAAAATGAGCACAATAAGCGAATTTTGGCACAACACAATAAGCGAACAGCAGCACATAAAAAAAGCAATACATATGTTTCTTTATATAGTTGAATCGCCCCGATCACTAAAAAGAAACTTATATGTTGCCAAAATTACAAAAAGAAACTAATATGTTTCTTATAGGTAAATAGCAACATATGAGTTTCATCATGGATTCATTATTAGAACAAATCAAAAAACGCCGTATCGCGCTAGAACTCAAGCAGCACGATATGATGCTGCGTGTTGGTATATCGCGCCAGCAATATCAGCGCTTGGAATCCAAGGGCAACCCTCGGCTTGATACTCTAGAGCTAGTCGCTAAGGGGCTAAAAAGTGAGTTGCTGCTAATACCACAAGAAAAATTGAATGCTGTGCTGGCGGTACTGGCCGACGATAACCCGTCATCAACTGGGGCACCAACCAAGCAAAGCAAGACGGGAAGAGAACAAAGTGACCCACTGGCCGATGATCCATGGCAGGGTTTGCTGGGAGAGAATGAATGAGCACAGATAGCAATGATGAAGTAAATGTTCTACAGCTCTCAATTCATGGCGTGCTGATCGGCTATCTCGCAGGGTTTAATAATGGCCGCAATGTCTTGAGCATTGCAGACTCATTTAAAAACGATCCTGATCGTCCGACATTCAGCCTGATTACTCATCCCGCGTTTCCGAATGTGGCTAAGCTCATGGCTGCGCCATGGGCACGAAATCAACGGCTGCATCCAGTACTTTCAAACTTGTTACCAGAGGGGTCATTACGTGAGCTGATCGCACAAGGCCTGAAAGTGCATGTAGATAATGAATTTCACATTTTCTCGTATCTTGGCGAAGATTTGCCGGGGGCAATCGAAGCCATGCCAATGGAGCCTGAAGATGTTCCCGTCCTTTTATTAGAGAGTGTCCTGAGTACGCACGGAAAGGCTAAGGCGGTTAAGTTCGATAAGGTCACCCAAGAAAACAAGTTTTCCTTGGCTGGCGTGCAAATGAAATTTTCCATGAAGGAAAAGGATGGGCGCTATAACTTATCAAAGGGTGACGTGCTGGGTGACTGGATCATCAAAACGCCTTCAACCAAGCACAAGTTTGTGCCACTGAACGAATATACCGCCATGTCGCTGGCGGGGCTCGTTGGCGTTGATATTCCTGAGATCAAATTGGTTGAGCTGAATCAGCTAGACAATCTGCCACAAATTAACTTACCCGATGAAAAGCAGGCCTTTGCCATCAAGCGATTTGATCGTGAAGACAATCAACGTATTCACATGGAAGACTTCGCACAAATTCTGGTGAAGTACCCGCACGAAAAATATACTTCGGCTAATTACGAGAATATCGGCAAAGTCATTTATGACTTTTCTGGCGACGGCCTTGCCGACGCTCAACAGTTCGCAAGGCGATTGCTGGTGAATATTCTCTTGGCCAATGGCGATGCACATCTCAAGAACTGGAGCTTTCTATATCCCGATAAGATTACGCCACGGCTGTCTCCTGCCTACGACATCGTTACAACCAATGTATATATCGAAAACGAAACCCAGTACGCGCTCAATCTCGGTAAAACCAAAGAATGGTATACCGTCACCGTGGCGCATTTTCAGTCGTGGGCAGATAAGTCGGGTATTCCGTGGCGAGCGATCAAACCTCATTTAGATGACACAATGACAAAAGCGAGAGAGTTATGGCCTGAGGCTCTGAAAGCGTTACCGATGGACGAAGCGCACAAAGATACGCTCAGAGAACATTGGGTAAAACTTCATGATGAATTCAAAATTAATGCCATAAAGTAAGCCTGTTTTAAGAGTAAGCAGTGTATCAAACGCCGGAAAATTCAGAAGGAACAAAATCTTGTGTTTCTTCGGAGAAGAATTTTTTGAACTAACAAAACCATTAAAAAGGACCGAACAATGAATATGAATCAGGTGATGCTACCCGTTTCAAACATGGATGAAGCAACAGATTTTTATAGGCGAATGGGGTTCCTACAAATAGTAGATACTCCTCATTATGCTAGATTCGAATGCCCTGAAGGGCAGTCAACATTTTCTCTTTTTCTTGAAAAGAAGAAATGTCTAAATGGTAGTGTCATATACTTTGAGAATCACGAAATAGATAAATTGGTATCTGATCTCAAAGAACAAGGGTTCAAATTTGATCAAGAGCCGATGGATATGGAATATCTATGGAGAGAAGCAATATTACATGACCCATCAGGTAATAAGATAAAACTATATTGGGCTGGTGCCAATCGTCTAAATCCACCCTGGAGGGTAGAGCGAGGCGAATAAACGTGCAACCACTTACATCGCCTCACCTTAGTTTTTACACATGTATAGCTGATAGTCGAAATCGAACAAATTGCTGGCCACCGATTAAATAGTTTCCATCTTCGACAAAACCAAATCGAGTGATGGCTTTCGAGTTTGGCCTATCAATCGGTAAGAGCGCTGTTATTGACTCCAGCTTCCAATCAACAAACGCAATATTTTTGATCTTATCAAATACCTTTCTTCCATAGCCCCAAAAGTCAGGGTGGAGCACTAAGGCAAAATCTATCTCTCCGTTTTCGGGCTGCAACCCTCCCCATCCAGCAAAATTGTTATTAACTAATACAATCCAAGGGCCAATCCCATATTCTTCCCAGAGTTGCTTTTTCGACCTTAAAAATTCTCGGCAATTCTCCTCCGAAAAAGCGCCCTCCAGTAATGGCAGGTGCTTGCCTACTAAAGGGTTATTCATTAAATCAATGAGCTGTTTTTCGTACATTTCACTGAGATGAACAAATGTAATTTCTCCCACAAATTAGCTCCTTTCGTAACTTCTTCTCTCACTCATTTTTACATTTCGAAAGACTGCTGACAGGAGGTGACAGCAGTGCTCTGTTAATCTTTCGGCGCGTTTATTTATCATCCAAACCCTAACTTAAGGATATCTTTATGTATACACTTTATGGCTTTCCATTCTCACAGCACAGTCGACGCGTGGTTTCTCTATTAGAAGAGACTGGCTTAGAATACGAATTTAAAAACGTCGACATGATGAATGGTGAGCATATGTCACCAACATATTTGGAGATCAATCCAAATCATCAGGTTCCCACGTTAATTGCCGATAATGTTAAGATTCACGAGTCAAATGCGATATTACGCTATCTTTGTAGCAAGCATGACTTGGAGGCTTGGTACCCTCAGGATGCAGATCAGCGAGCGGCTGTAGATCAGTGGCTGGACTGGATTCAATGCCGTTTATCTCCCGCTGTTCTCGGTATTGTGCTTAACAAAGTATTTATGGGAGAGGACGCTGATCAAGATGCTATCAAGCAAGGGCAAGAAAAAATGGTAGAGTTGTCGCCTCTGCTAGAGAAAACCTTTGCTGATTCGCAGTTTCTTTGCGGCGCAAGGCCGACCATCGCCGATCTTGCGCTTGTCTCTAATATATTTCATCTGGGTTTAGCAGACGAACTTCCCACAGGGGAAAGCACTGGAAGGTGGTACAAGGCCATGCTAGAAATGGATGGCGTTAAAAAGTCATTACCAGAAATGTGAAAAGAGCCTTATGTCAGCGACAAGACGACTTTTTAGTATTATTCAGACCTTGCGATCGGCCAAGCGGCCGATCACTGCGCAACAATTATGTGAGCAGCTGGAGGTCTCGTTACGCACTATCTATCGAGATATTGCAGAGCTTCAGGCTCAGAACATCCCAATAGAGGGGGAGGCAGGCATTGGTTACATTTTGAGAGATGGCTACGACATGCCTCCTTTGATGCTTACGTTAGATGAGCTGGAGGCTGCGCTTTTAGGGGCTCAATGGGTTGCCGAGCGTGGTGATGAGAAACTCTCGATCGGCGCGAGAAGCTTGGTTGAAAAGCTAAACGATGTCGTACCTCAGCACCTAAAAAAAGTCGCTGATTCTTTGGTCGTTGTAGCCCCCTGCCTTACGCCTATCATCTCCGATACGATAGACTCCGAGGTTTTGCGTGAAGCAATGCGCTCGCGAAAGAAAGTCAAAATAGAGTATACAGATGGAGCTGGCAAGGTTAGCCAGCGAACTATTTGGCCTTTTATGCTTGCCTATTTCGAAACGGTTAAACTCGCTGTCGCATGGTGCGAAAAACGAGAAGGATTCAGGCACTTTCGCACGGACAGAATAGTGGATATGGAGGTTTTAGAGGAACAGTTTCCTGCTACAACCCAACAGCTTAAGCAGGACTGGTGGGAACAGGAAAAAGAAAAGCCACGTGTTTACGCAAAAGATAGCCTAAGTTAGCAGCAAAATTAAAACTCTAATCTCGATCAGCCAACGCATCATAAGCGCTAACTTCCTTGTAAAAAACTCATTAAAATCTATTGACCTATCTACTGCTTTACAGTTTAAGGTGCTTACAGTCACTTCCTAGAAGGTATAACTCTCTGTATACAATATCAGAACTTGCAAGCAAAGTTGGATTATCAAGAACCACTCTTCTTTACTATGAAAAGATTAGATTGATCTCTGGCGACAGACAACCGAATGGCTATCGAGTATATACAGAGAAAGATTTACAGCGAATCTTGTTGATCCAAAAATTGCAATCTGGTGGTTTGACACTGAAGGAATGTAAAGCATGCCTTGAGGAAAAAATTAATAAAGCGCTATTGCTGGAGCGTTTAACAGCACTTGATAAAGAGATTGAGCAAAAACAACAGTCTAAAAAGTTGCTTGTAGCCTTAATCGGTGAAGGTGACACCAAAGCGTGGCACGAAGACTTGAATAAGCGGGCACCCGATGCTCATTTAGAATGGTTATTAACTCAGGGTTTTAGCGATAAAGAAGCTCTGCAAT
>CEPX01030849.1_pt1 | contig 15357 bp, 19 predicted proteins | sample 361361 | NCBI WGS metagenome assembly CEPX01 (sample SAMEA2619974, study PRJEB7988) | marine metagenome | biome: marine biome (ENVO:00000447); feature: mesopelagic zone (ENVO:00000213) & marine oxygen minimum zone (ENVO:01000065); material: "saline water (ENVO:00002010), including plankton... | reverse complement strand
CAAAGATTATTTCAATCTTGTTAGCCATTATCTAAAGCTCCGTCTAGCTGATCTACCCGTTGAAGCAGATTGCTTTCTTCTGCGTCTATTTACTACCCTTTGTATCTCATCTACTTCTGACAAAGTTAAATCCATCAAATCCCTTTTACTCCATCCGTATTCAGTCCCAAAGAAATCAAGTAACTTTACGAACTCTCTTTTTCTTGGACTGATTCGTCTGTAAAAAAATCATTAATAAATTCCCCCAATTCATCCATTCTTCTTACAGGAATTGATTTTGCAAAGTCATCCGGCGTTCCTTCATACTTTGTAAACACCATTGAGGAAAGAATCAAAATATCCTTCATAGATACCTTTTTTCCTTCTCCCACATTTGAAAAATCAACCCCTAATTCTTCAGCTTTTGCCATATCTCCAAGGGTGAATTCGTGTAAACTACTGTCAAACTCTTTGCTTTCATGCTTGAAAATCATAACTTGTTCCTTTCTCTAACTCTCATAATCAGCATAACCATTTGTCAAGATAACTCGTAACGCATAACCAGAAGCAGCATCGTGAAGACATTGCCCGTCAAACTCAGCCGTAACTCTACCTATACCAGAAATAGGAGCTTCATAACTAGCATATCTTACAACCGGCATATCAAAAAAGATCTTCTCATTGTATCCACTTGATATAGTTGTGTTGCTTATCATACTAACCCTAAATCTTTGTTGTGCTTGACTCCTGAAGATATTGTATTCACTTTGATCAGCAAAATCCATAGAACCGGATACTCTGAATTTCCTGAAATCTGTTCTATGGAATCTACTATATAGATTAGTATCATTTAGTGTTTGAACCCCTTCTATACTATTATTCATGTCGATTGTCAAAGTTTCTATATCACCAGAAACACCGCCTGCTATTCTAATGGATACCTGATCCGTTACAAATACACGCTCTCCAAAATAACTAATAGTCCCTGTTGCCGGATTTGACAAACTTGAAACTCTGGCTACTATAGAAGCAGATACTTTCATTATCTGCATAGCATTAAACTGAAAAGTTAATCCATTGATTATAGCATCTGTAAACTGGTGACTTGATCCTACATCCTTGAACACTTGTATAGTATAGGGAGGAACCGGAACCTTCTCAGATGCACCGAAAGTGGGTTGAGTGGTCGGTAGAAATAAATGTTTATAAACAACTCCAGAAACCGGATTGGTAACGGAAGAAACACCCAAACACCCACGCAGAAAATCACCTATTACTATTGTTCTGGCCTCCAACTCTATGTTTCCAGAAACTGACAACAGGCCAGTTCTGGTTACCCGTTCATCATAATTTCTGTGGATCAAACTTTGTTCCGTAAGCTGCTCTATCTTGGTTGTCAGCGTTTCATTCAGAAAAGGAACATACATAAGACTATTGCTATGCGTATTGAAATCGTCCTGCCTAGCAATTGCCAAATATCCAGCACCACCGAATCCCATTACAATAACTCCTATTGGTAATTAAATTTGGTGTTGGTCAATGTTGCCCTAAATGCGTAACTCGAAGTGACATCGAACTTACCATCCCCATCGAAATCTGCTGTTACCCTGGATGCTCCAGATATGTTCCCACCAAAAGTTGTGTATCTCAACTGAGGAAGGTCCATGAACAGGGTGTCATAGTATCCAGAACTGATTGAAGTGGCATTAGCAATATTGATAAGGAACTGCTGCTGTGTTTGCGCCCTGAATATGTTAAATTCAGTTTGAGATATGAAATCCAATGTCCCTGACAACTTAAAAGTTCTGAATCCAGTTCTACCATACCTATTGAATCTGTTGGTGTTATTGAGAGTGGGAATACCTTCCATGTTGTTTTCAATGGTCAAGGTAAAATTCTCAATATCTGCATTTGCAGCACCGGCAATCTGAAGGGATGTGCCACTCCATGCAAAAGCGTCACCTGTAGGAAATGATGCAGCTGTGGGGTCCATTAGACTAGACACCCTGGCGATAACTGTAGCTGTGGCTTTTACCAATTCCGGCGAAGTATTCTCAATAGTTAGCCCATTGATTATAGCATCCGTAAACTGGTGACTTGATCCTACATCCTTGTACACTTGTATAGTATACGGCGGTAATGGACAATCTGTAGAGAAATCAGTTTGAGCAGGAATAAGATATGTATCCCATACGGTGCTTGTCACAACAGCGGCAAAGGACGAGACACCCAAAGCTCCCCTTAGAAAATGTCCAATCATGTGAGGATGGACTTCCATACTGATATCACCCTCAACAGAAAGCAATCCAGTTTGTGTCGGTCCTTCCTCATACCTGTTTCTTACACCTTCCTCTATCAACTGTTCTATATTGGTTGACAGAGTTTCACTAAGTATCGGGGCATACTCCCATGATGAAGTCGCAGTCCCAAAACTTTCCTGCCTAGAAATTCCTAAAAATCCAGCGGTTCCGAATGCCATTTTAACCGACCTCCTTCTGCTTCTTCTCTTTTTTCCTCTTTATTGCAGGATATTTAGCTATGCCTTGTTTGATTAAACTGGTTCCCTTTATATCCTCAACTTCTATAATTTTCCCAGGAACTGTTATCCCAATTCCAGTTATTATCAGCCCACCTATCACAAATTCTATTTTCATCTGGTTCCCTCCTTACGTAGTAGCATTGGCTTCAGCCATTAACACAACCTGACCGCCACTCATATATGCTGTTCCGGTTATCCCTTCCTCAACCTCATGTTTAGTTGTTATGAAATCCCCGCCTTCTAACCAAGAATGTAAAACAGTGTCGGTCAAGGTTCTATTCTTCATCAAAGCAATCTCAACATTGCCTATTAAATCATCCCTTGCTTCTGCTGCTGCTCTACCAGATTCCAAGGACCAGCACCAACACCATATTGAAAATCTGATTCTATACCTTGTCCTGGTTCCTGCTGCAATCGGCTGTCCTTCTGGTGAAGCCCTATTTTCCAGATGAATAGCAACCCAAGGATTAGTATCTAAGGGCTGGTCTTCCTCTATTGTAATGGAAGCAGTAGTCAAACTGGCTTCAGCATCAAGGATGTCCCGAATCTTAACTTCAATATCGTAATAATCAATTCTAGCCATTTTAGACCTTCACCTATACCTAACCATTACTTTCAAATTAAAGTCCAACAGAGAGCTTCCTAGCCCTGTCCCTGTCGATTTTAAATGGTTATGTCTATCCATACTTCTTCACCAGCTTTTGAGCGAAAAATTGTAGTTCATCAAAAGCGATTCTTTCGCCCATTTTCTGATCAGGTAAAATCCTCCTGGCAGGGTATCCAGCCTTTTTCAATAATCTATAACTCCCACTGGCAAGAGGAACACGTAAATATTGACCTTTGGGGTAAATATTCGGTCGCCCTTCGTGATGCCATAATCCCTTAATATCCTCAGTTCCAACCGCAACCCAATTATTATAAATAGAAACCTGTTTGACGAAAGATTGTGCTAGTCTTCCCGTATCTCGTAATATATTTGCTCCCTGTCCTCCACCACGTCTAGCCATTAATGTTAAAGGTCGTAAAGGTTTCCATCCAGTGAGAGTAAATACCCTACCTTCAGTCTTGAATTGTTTGTTGATAAGAAACAGCATCTTATTCCCAATGGAATCCAGGTAATCTTTCCTTTTCATTTCACGGTTAAGCATTTTCATCATTTCATCAAATTTTTCAGTGTTTATATTAACTTGAATCTCTAAGCTCATAACAACCTATCCGATACATCACCCAAATCCCTTTCATCGGCTTCATTCTGAATCTTATCCTCATCCTGAATATGCAAAGTCCAGTCACCTTCCCAATGAGTAGGAGCATAGTCCTTAGTATTACTCCATACTTCCATTGCACCGGTATTCTTACCAGCCAGAACAGTTCCATCAGAAGCAACCAATTGTAAATCACCATTGGCAATCTGATCCAAGGTTTTGTTCATATCCTTAAACCTTGCGAACCAGGGATGTTCCTTTGTTAATACAATCCTTCCTGTAATAACTCTGTATATCGCCATATCAGTTGCAAGGGTTTCCAATATAGGAACTGAATCAGTGATGGGTAATGAATATCTCTTACTAATCTTGGCATTGATTATGTTTTCTGCTCCGTAAGCATGTAACAACAATACGCTATTGGTCATGGTAGCCATTGAACCAATTTCAGCCAAGGTCATATTCATTAGTGAAACAGTTGTATAACTAACTACTACAGCCATGCTTTATACTCCAGTCAACATCAACCCTTTTTCCATAGCCTGTTCAGCTTTTAAATCCAATTCCTTATTTAGATCATCCAAGTCAGCGAATCTATATATCTTAGTCTCTGGTCGAAAGTTCGGATCATTTGCCGGAACTGAGTTTACAACCACAACCACTTCAGCCCCTATTTTCAACATTCTACAGGCTTCACTATAATACTCTATAGCATCCGCTCCCATATAGGTTCCCTTACCACTAAAGTATTCCCGATAGATATCAATCACTTCCTGACATTGCTCTTTTACTGCTTCCGTCATCACCCCACCATTACGTTGTAACTCATAGTTAGACAGAATCATTTTGTCTCTCATAAGGAAGAACTTGTTAAGGATTCTATCAGGATACTTTTTATCACTTTCCAACATTAACGGGTAGTTCCTATAGAATCTAGCTTTCCTACCTGATTCAACCAGATATCCTACATGAGCTATATGAACATCTGTCAGGACAATCACATTCCCTACACCCTTATTGATTCCAGTTTCAGGATGTTCATGCACCATACCAAAGAACTTAATATCCTGGTCCTCATATTTCCTGTTTCTGAACAGTCTGGTTGGAACATCTGGTTTGAAATCAGCATCAACCGCAAAGTGATGTTGTTTTATTGAGTAACCATTATAGACATTTTCCTTCAGATATTTATGAACACGCATAGGATCAAGCAACTTCTCATCAGAATCTATCCATAGTATCCAATCCATCTTACAATGTTCCAGAGTAAGATTTCTTGCTTGATCAAATCCGATTGTCTTAGGATCTGCTCCCTCTATAATTTTCGCACCATAATCATGTGCAATTTGTTCCGCTTCACTAGACATATTACAATTCGCTATCACTATTTCATCAGCCACCGTTTTAACGGATTCTAGTGTCCAGCGCAAGGTCTGTTCAGCACCAGGACCACATATCATACTGACTGATACAGTCTGTCTTGGTCTTTGTAGCATCATTTTCCGTTTGATATCAATCGGCTGTGCCAACCTGGAAGAATCCCTTTCATACTGAACAAAGTTGAATCCCATAGGAACTTGCTGAATTGTAGAATATCCTTGAAAATTCGTATCTATCGTAATCTTTTTCTTTTTACAGAACATTTCCTTCAGTTCATCAAATCCAAGTTCCCATATATGACATCTGTGGGGATAATCCCAATGTGACTGTTCCTCCCAAGGACCATAGAGACAGGTAATCCAAATAGTTCCACCGGGTTTAACCGCTCTCTCCAACTTATTTATAAGGGATACAGGATTCTCAACATGCTCCAATACTTCTCCCACAAACATCCCATCATATTGTCCATAAAGAGGAAGGATCTGCAAACCATCGACACCACCTGTTAAAAAGGTAAGATTCTTTTTATACTTCGCCTTTTCTTGACGGAGCATTTCAGCCATTTCAATTCCATTCTTATCAAAATCTATACCTGTAATCTTGATATCAGGAAATCTATTAGATAGATGGATAGCGTATGATCCATGACTGCAACCATAATCCAATATAGTTTTACATTTGCTTTCCTTGATGCGTTCAACCAACATATCAAATCTAGGTTCATTGCTTGTTGCATCAAACACCCTTATATCATGTGTCTTTCCAACCTTTTCGTATTGCTCTACATACTCTCCCTTTTTGAGAAAATCCCAATTCCCATATATTTGACTCTGTAGATTTATATCCTTTTTATCGTCTGCAATCTTATCTGCCAGGATAACATCAGAACGCCGTAGGAAATGATGTGCAAGCCGTATGCTATCATCATTATGGCTTTTTATGACTGACTTAAACTCATCACACCAATTCTCTGCAAGTCCTGACCAAGAAAACTTTCTGGCATGGAGCTTCCCTGTTTTACTCATATCCTGCCAAGCACTTCGATATCGAGAATCAATTGTGGTCAAAACATTTTCCACAAACTTATCCTGATATTCCTCTGTTAAAGAATCCCCATCTGTTAAATATCCGGCATAAGGATCTAACACTTCCGGCAATGCTCCAATATTGGAAGTAATGACAGGTAATCCGCAGGCTTGAGCCTCCAGAATACTTATACAAAAGACCTCCCTGAAATCCTTTGCTGTCGGTGATGGAGTTGGATAGATATACGCTCCAGAAGTAGAATATAATTGATATAGCTTCTCCTTTGTTAAAGCACCCATCCATTTAACATTATTCGGGAATCTTTTCATCAGGGAATCAATATGGTTGTAAAATGCTTCCATCTTTGAAACAGTATTGTCATATCCACATATTGATAACTTGATATCAGATTTTTTCTCTAACAGTTTTGGGAATATTTTCTCCAGTAGTAAATCAAGACCTCTCTCTGGCCTTGCGGCATATACCAGATTATTATAGTCCCTGGCCTGTTCTACAGTAGGAACCTTCTCCAAGTGAATCCCATTTCGACTCGTATAGAATAAAGAATCAGGTAGATCGAAAGTCTTCTTATATTGACCCGTATGAAACTGACTGACTGTAAGAATTCTATCAATATTCCATAGAGCAGCCTTAACAACCTTTTCACTCTGCTTAATGGCTAAATCATGGACCCATAGAACATTCAATTTTGAAGCCACATTTGTTCCGAAAACCTCTGGAACTCGCTGAACTATACAAATATCATGGGGAATCGTGCTGGCGTAAGTCTGGAACATATTAACCGGATAATATATAACACCTAGATCGTCATTATGCGGATTAGGTGTATTGCAGAACAGCCTTACAGTATGGCCTAGTCTAGCCAATTCCTTTGCCATAGACAAACCAGCAGTTTCGCTACCTCCTAGTACATCTTTTTCCAGGGAATCACTGTTAAACGGCATCCCAGGAACAAACATGGTGATATTGAATTTCATTACTATTTCCTTTCTCTCGTTTCTCTCTCGTAGGGACATTCCTTTTCTCTATAATCTCTCGTCAGATCATCTAACTTCTTCTCGATTCTCTCCAAGGACTTGTCAACACTAGAATGGACTGTTTGACATTGTTCCTTCATAACAACTTTGTCCTGAACCATCACTTCCATTCTGTCCAACCTCTGCCTAATCAATAGTAGAGATACAACCACTGTTGTAATCCCCCCAACTACTCCACCACCCGCACCTATTCCAAGATCACCTAACATGGGGTTAGCCTTTCTTTCTGCGTCTGATTACCGGCTTCTTTTTTGGTGCAGATTCCTCCTTGATATCATCCAATATTTCGGAAATCTCCTTGCTAAAATACTTCAATAACATTCCAGCATTACGGGCAATCTGTTTCCAAGTTCCAACAGGATATTCCCTGGTTTCTCCCTTTTTGAATTTACCTACATTTTTTGTAAATACTCTTTGCATTTTACCCTCCTTCTTTCTCTAGGGGGCTTACTGATTGCAGCCACAATTTTCAGCCCCCACCCTTAGAGAAAGGAAAAACTAAATTGTAGTAAAGATCCCGTAGGAGAGATCCTGACCAACAATCTTCTCATCCTGATACATACCAACTTCAACAACCTCAACCTTTTTTCCAGGGTCGGGATCATTGTAACGGTATGCTTGCATCGGTAGTGGCAATCCAGCCGGGGTCCATCTAAAGGACAATCCATAAGTCGCGGTTTCAAGACTCATTCCAGGCTTGATATGCGCGAATATGGCATTGTTCCCCCACATATTTGTAATACTTGCCGTTCCACCCACAAGATTAGTATTTTTGATACCTTTACCAATTAGAATCTGTTCAACGTCAAAAGCATCTGCTAACTGAGGCAAAGAAACCTGCCCACCTGACGTATACTTATACAGATCAAGAAGATCAGGATGCTTCCTGATTATGGAAATGGTATCAGGGTCCATGATCGCTGTATTAGCGACCAACCCGGTCCTATTCCGAATAAATGCGTGTGCAGTTGAAACGTCACTAAGGGGAACACTGTTGGTATAATCGGACCACAACAGAGTATTTGCCAAAGTGACATAACTTCCCAGGTTAGTTCCTGACGTTACAGTGGAAGCCACTCGATCCTCATAATCACGCAGGATCATATCAGTAACCATCTGTGTCGTATTTTCTCTCAACCTGATAGCGTCATCAGCATTAGCCAAATCTTCAAAACTATTCTCACCGGCAAGCGCGTAGTTGTCAGCGAAATAATTATCCGAACTCACACGGAAATTTACCCTTCTAGGAGCGGTTTTCGGTGCGCGATAAGATGTATTAATCCGAATCCAACTATCCTTGTCAACGATGTAAAATCTATCCGACTGCTTCTGAACCGGAACAATCGGCATTACCTTTGACGCAATATAACCTTCTGCTCCTGCAAAAGCCTTGACAGCGACATTCGCCAAGGGAGCATCGTGATGAACATTTCGTCCTATTGGTGCGCCTGTAGCCATTATATTAACCTCCTTTCTGTGTTAATCAGATCCTACCCATCTTACCGGGGGGATCAACACTGCTTCGACTTCATCACCATCTGCGCCAGACGCTTCCAAAGCCCTTCCAAAAGTCATTTCTTCACTTCCACTGGTGATATCAATAGCCCTTCCTGAAGCATTGGTTGTCAGCATAGCTCCCGCCGTAACAGCAGCACCGGTAACAACCTTCTGCACTCCAAGAAATTTAATCGCTCCGAACTCACCAGATTCAGGCTGATTCGTAAGCACTCCCACAAGTCCAGCGTTTACCGCCTCGCTTGCCTGATTGATAGTATTAGCAGCAGACAGCCTCATAAGATGATGCCGTTTACCGGAAAGATCCGCTGCGGCTAATGCTGTAAATGTTGCATCTGCCATAACTTACATCCTCCTTTTAAATCTTAGCGTATGCTTCCTTCAGTCTCGGATCAGTGGTGAAGACATGCTTCATAGCCGTCTGATAATCAACTTCAGGATGTTCCGCTTGATATGCTATAACTCGTTTATCTACCTCAACACGCGGATTCTCATCCACTGGCATATCATCCCTCTTAAACATTTCGACCTTGCCCGACTGAATGAATAGATTATCAGTCGCTTTGTTGATCTGAGAACAGAACTCATCGACAATCTGTTCGGGCAACATTTCCTTTTTCTCTCCATCTACCGAGAAAGTAATAATTTCATCACCCTTTTGGGTAGCCCAATCGTAAAACTGAGTGGCATAGAACTTAAAGGCCGGAACATTCAGCTTATCCACTTTCTGCTTGATTCTATCCGTCCTTTTTCCTTCTTCAAGTTCCGAAATCCTTTTCTGTGACTTTTCAAAATTCTCATTTGTAGTGGTAAGTTTTCCCTGGAGATCATTCAAGCTGTTCATCAGGGTCTTTACCTTATCGGAAGCATCTGTATTCTGATCCTTTTCAAATTCCTTTATCTTCCCATTAGCTTCCGTGATCTGGTCGGTCAGCTTTTTGATATCAGCTTCATACTTGTCTTTCAGTTCCTTAATTTTCGCGTCCATTTTTAAATCCTCCTGGTCATCATCGTTTACATCCTCCTTCATCATTTCATCTATATCAAAGGATATAATATCTCCTTGATCGGTAGTTAGATACTCCCTTAATGGTTTTAAACCATCTACTTCAGGGACTTCCACACCTAGAATTGATAATGCAGTGATCACATTTTTATATGTCTTGCCGTCCCGTTTTAAGACACGCATCAATTCTATTGATCGTCCATCGTATTTATGATTCTTGACGGCTTCATATACCACCTTTGGCATTTCAATCAAGTCAGCAAACAGTTTTTCTCCCTTTCTGACAAGATTCGTTATGCTCCCAAGTCTCGGCTTACCCGGTTCTGTATGATGTCCATCCTTGATAGCAGGAATAAACCAATTCTCTTTGAACTTGTTGAAATTGGAAACCATATCATCCAAGTCAGTTATTAAGAATGGTTTACCTTTCCACCGACCGACACGGAAGATATCAACTCCTTTTAAACTGTACAACTTTTCCATTTTACTTCTCCTATGGAGCTATGAATCCCGCCATTGTAATAAATGTAGTAACATCTTGTGTAGTGGTCACGGTCAAAGTCTGATTCGGCAAAAGTTTCAAAGGTGTAGTTAAATTAGTGTTATACCCAGGACTAGAATTTCCGTATGTCCGAATGACAGGGAAATTGGTGGAACCCTTTATCGTTATAATTTGCGATCCAGCACCACTAGCACAAGAAAAATGAGCATCCGTAACATATATCGAATGACCAGAACCAGGGGGAGCTACCAGAACAAAATTAGTTTGTGCCGATACAACTTCAGTATTTACCAGCCAGATTCTAGGTGGATGACCCCTTGTATACAAAGTTCCATCCAAATCGGCCAATACTCTAGCAACATCACCCTCTGTATCCACCTGATTAGCTGGTGTGCTATTCTGTGCTGTTTCAGTGGCAGCACCCATCACTATAGGCGCACCTGCACTCGTTACCGGCGTGTCGTGAACAACCAATCCTGTTACCTTACTAAATGACATATCACTATCTCCTAGCCTGCTTTGACTGCTTTCTTACCCGCACTACCACCAAAACTCGCATCCACCAATGAATTAACTATTCCTGCTAATTCAGGATCTACTAAATCTTCTTCTATAAGTTCAATACTCAGTGGAACCGGGACTAGAACCGATCTGCAATTGAAATGTAGCGGTGGAGTAAATTTCAACAGATTCGGATCGTCCATCTTGAATATCTTCCCATCCAATAGTAAACACTGCCTAGTTGTCCTGCTATCTATTACTGCGCTGTATTCCATACCATGTAGGAGGTTAGCGTTCTTTTGTGCTGAAACCAATCTGCCTTGATTAAAAGCGTCCGTAACATTTGTCCTGATTATAGTTTCTATATGATATGGTGAACCTACCTGATACCCCGCCGCCGTTTCCTTCAATATATCGGTTCCAAGGTATTTCTCAAACACCTTATTTATCTTCTGTGTAGTCTCACCGACAAGTTCCCCCGTTTTCATAGCATTAAATAGAATCCCTGTAATATCCTTCAGTATAGTTTCCTTCAGGACTCCAGCTACCCATAACTTTTTTTCACTCAGGTATGCAAGGGCTTCAGTGGGAGTGAATAATCCCATTTTCTCCGTTTTACCGGATATTTCTCTGTCGGCCTCCTGATACCCCAATTCATAGCTTGCCCGCAGCATTTCCCCGATAACATTCTGAACAGATCCCCACTTTTTCAGCTTGACATCAGACAGTATGGAAGTATCAGAATTATTATTTTCGACAAACTTTATTACTGAATCCCTACTGGAAGTCAATAGGATAACAAGTTCATCTTGTGCAGATTTCTCCACAATATCCAAACTATCATTTATACGGGCAAAATTAACCTTCTGCTCAAATTTATTTAATCCCCTTGCCAGTGAAAAAGTGTTTACTTCAATTCCTTCTTCCCTTTCATCCTCATCCTCTGATTCAATCTTTTTCTCAACAGTTGTTTCTTTTTCCTTTTCTGGAAACTTGACAACATTTCGGATATGAGCTTCATCTTGTTCCGTCCCTTTCACCGCATCCGCCTTGACAAGATCAATCCATTTATCGATTAACTCTAATCTCTGCTGTTCTGTTATGTCATGGAACCTGAAGACAGGGTATTTCTTGACATTTGCATAATTCAGATCAACCAGTGGTTTAATAATCTGCTGTTGCATTATCCTGTCTTCTATTCGTTTACGTAGAAATTCAACTATCATAAGAAATACGTCAAAGTGGACTTTAGCTCTCGCGTAACTTCCTTCTTCCGTATCACTTGTAGCACCTATCAGTCCAGGCATCAGTAATGCCCTGGCGATAGCCATATCAAACATTGAAATTGAACTGCTGAATATCTCCTGCGTTTCCTTTATAGGTCTGGGTTCATGTAGATCAAGGTCATCTTTAGACACTCGCGGAATCACTCCGACAGTAGCAGCTTGCAGATTCTTCATTACATCTTTAAGGGTAGTCAATAATGCAGGATGATACTTACTCGGATTATACAAAGCAAATAGTGGAGGAATCCCACGTTTCTCCAATGCCATTGCCAACCATTTATAGGTATTATCCTTAATCAGCCAAGGTCGGTAAGCCGCTTCTAAATCAGCCATACCATACAAATTCCCGAATTCCTGCTGGTTGGCGAACATGACAAACTTTTCTATCGGTAATGATTCCTTACCTGTATTGTAAGCACCTTTATACTGATTCAGTTCTATCAGATTACCATAATCATTTGTGACGAACTCTATGCTATGAGGCTTAATAGATTTCAATTTAGTTAGATGAATCTGTCCATCACGTTTCTCATATCCCTTTTCGGATAATGAGAATCCGTAATCTATACAGGTCATCAGTTCTGTTAGAGCTTCATACAGACCACCCTCTAATCCATCCATATTCTCATTAGTGAATCTGGTAACACTCCAGTCCTCAGATTCACCTTCAGGACTTACAATCTCCCACCCACTAGACAGGATAGAATGCTTTTTGAATGCCAGACAGATTTTCACCTGCTCATCCTTACGCATTTTATCAAATATATTCATTCCATGACGAGTGACTAAGAGAGAAGGATTATACTGTGCTATCCCATCAGCGAATAACCGCATAGGATCTGAATAGGCCACCTCTCTAAATAATACACGATTCCCGCGCTTATCGGTAATCGGATTATCAGCACCCATTTCAACAGGCGGTTTCGTATCTCTTGGTCTGAATATATCTAAAAATCCCATGTTAAATTCCCCGACTCTGAAGGAACCATAAGCATCCTGTTACTATTAAATAAATCACCAGTCAATTCCTCATTTTTATGGTAATAGAGTAATGCCTGACTTGTAGTATCCGCTTGGTCATTTCGTTTATTCCGTAGTGATCCGCATAACTCATCCATGTAATCCTCTATCCAGGGACATATATCAGGATGGGGAACATATATATTCCCTGCTTCAAACTGCGGAGAAACAGCCTGTAACCGTTCTATTTTACTGCCTTGCGGGTTAAACTCGATAAAACCCGAAACCTCATCCCGCAATAAATCAATTATAGCAGGACCATTGGCCTTGTCCTCAACCAATACGGCTAAAGGATTCCATTTACCATACAGATTCTTAACATGCTCTATTGTCCTGACAGCACCCATCCTTTGTCTCACCTGATCGAGTAGGTATTTATTAGCTCCACGTCTACCCCATGCTTGACCGCATACATGACTACCATCAGTGGTATCCTTAAAGGTCATATCCCAACTGTTGATAATGCAATCCAAGTCATCAGGGATCTCCCTGTAAAACCTGAATCCATCACGCTTGATAACACCCCCCTCCAGGGGAGCGGGACTTTGCCGATACTGACCAGCGAAAGCCCACCGACCCATGTGAATCTTCTGCTGTTCCAATACCTCAATCGGTTCCCGCTCATTCCATAACGGCTCACCGGCCTTGACCGCTACCCGCTTGCCCGAAATGGGAAACTCATATACCTTATCCTCATTTGCCGGGGAACTAAGGCATATATGATGCCAACCACCCTTTTTCAACAGGTGTCCAGCAGTATCTTCCTCATGTAAACGGTGCATCACAAGTATAATACCACCCTTCCTCTTATCATTCAATCTAGTGGATACAGTATGGTCAATCCATCTATTACAAGTCTCCCTAAATGATTCGGATAATGCCTGTTCCGGATTCAGGGGATCATCAATAACGATGATATCAGCACCCTTCCCTGTAATAGTCCCACCTACAGAAGTGGAAATCATAGCCCCTGTAGATTTATTGGTATACTCCGTTTTTTGATTCTGATCAGCACTCAACTCAGCATCAGGCCAGAATCCTCTATACCAATCAGATTCCAGTATCAATCTCCGGTCAACCGAGTGCATAGTGGACAAACTAGCACTATATGACCCAAATATCCACTTCAGATACGGCCTCTTGGTCCAAGCCCAACACGGCAAAACCACTGAGAACGGTATAGATTTCATATTTCTAGGAGGTAGATTCACAATTAACCTAGTAATCTCCCCTTCAACCACTAATTGAAAATGTTCCAATAAATCATCAATATGCCAATTATGAACATAATCAGTATGGGGTTCAATCACATCCCACGCCGCTTGCAGAAAATCATATGGAGACCGCTCTTGTAATTCCTTCTGCACCGCTTCCAGCGATGGGAGATTCAATTTAGGTAATGATTGTAAATCAACACTCAATGAATCAATCTCCACAAAACAATAAAAGGAATCAAAACTAAGAATCTACAATACAAATAAATAATATTCATTTAGTAATCCTCAATTTTCATAAGAATCAGAATCACTGCTATAACAGATAAACATACAAATGAATACATAACAGCTAAAATAATCTCAATCATGCTTCACCAAAAGTAAAAGAATCAATAAGGTAACAAAAACAGAACCTATATAATGAAGTAAATATACCCATACATAGTGTCAAGGGGTAATTAAGGAATCTATATAAAGGTAAAAAAGAATCAAGGTAATAAATAAAATAACTGTGCAATGGAGTAGATAAGGATACATTAAGTAGATTCATAAAGGAATCATATAATTGTTTCAGTAGGAGTATAGGTATAATTGAATATAAAGTAGAATCAGTAAATAGATTCATAATTTTTTTGTAAAATTTGTGTAGGGGGGAATATGAAGGTATATTTAATTGTTTCGTAGAATCTGTTATAGATAGATTCGTAAAATAGTGGGGTAATTTTTTTGTAAAATTTCTATGTATATGAAAGGAGTGGTATAGGAAAGAATCTACAAATTTTTTACTAAACCAAGATACAGAAGATACCAGGAAAGATTCTATAATTTTTTTACTAAAATTTTTTATTAAGTCATATGGGGGAGAAAGCCAAACAAACCCGATCCCCGTCGTAAAATATCCCGAACGGAAATCCATCAAGTATTCCGAACACGTTTGATTTACCGGATGAAAATCCGTCCATGATTCTGAACATGATCTATTTAATGGATTTATTTTCCGAATCCCAAACATAGAATCCGTTCCCAACATCTGAAACCCTTTGATATCCGTATTCATTCAGTTATTCATTCCCTAAGCCATTAACACGTAACACAAAGCCACCAGAGCCACCAGGTTCGACGT
>CEPX01096784.1_pt1 | contig 15376 bp, 20 predicted proteins | sample 361361 | NCBI WGS metagenome assembly CEPX01 (sample SAMEA2619974, study PRJEB7988) | marine metagenome | biome: marine biome (ENVO:00000447); feature: mesopelagic zone (ENVO:00000213) & marine oxygen minimum zone (ENVO:01000065); material: "saline water (ENVO:00002010), including plankton... | reverse complement strand
ATAATTGATAATTGGACATTAAAAATAAGTGAAGATATTAAAAATTTACTAGGCTCTATTTTACCTGGAGATTATTTTATTTTAAATGATCTGCCAAATTTAAATAATAGCGGTGAAAATTTAGAACTGCGAGATAATGAAAATAATTTAATAAGCAGTCTTAATGCTAGCTCTGGATGGCCAGGCGGTGATAATGATACTAAGCAAACTTTAGAGCGAAAACCAGACAATACTTGGCAAACTAGCTTAGCTCCTGGAGGAACTCCTGGAAGCGCTAATAGCGCTGGTGCAGAAACAGATCATAATCCTCCTGATCCAGGCCAGGGAAACATAACTAGTGGAGGAGGATCTAATGCTCCTGTAAATCAATCTCCAATAGCTAATGCTGGATTTAATATTACTGGTTTAATAGACCAAGAAATTTCTTTTGATGCTAAAGAGTCTTTTGACCCAGATGGAGATACTCTGACTTATTTTTGGAATTTTGGTGATGGTGCTGTTTCTGATGAAATAAAAATAATGCATGTTTATGAATTTCCAGGCCAGTATATTGCGAGCTTAACAGTTTCTGATTCTAAACTGGAAAACACTAATACTATTATAATAGATATTTATCCAAATGGTCTTAATATAAATGAATTTAGTCCGGATAAGTCTTGGGTAGAAATTTATAATGATTCGGAAAATATAATTAATTTAGCTAATTATCAATTAAATGATTTTATTTTTTCTGAAAATAGCTTAATTTCTCCTTATAATTATTTAGTAATCTCTTATGAGATATCGCAAATTACTTTAGAAGATTATTTAATATTTAGCTATCCTAATCAGCAGGTTATTCAAGAAGTTCAATATAATGAAGCGCGTCCTAGCTGGTCAATTAATAGAATAAATGACAATGAATATGTTTGGAGTAATTCTCCTACTCCTGGAACTGCGAATCTAGTTTCCCAAAAAAGTTTAATAGATCAAGGTTTTGGAAATAATGGTGTTGGCAGTGCAAATTTGGTTTTAGCCCAAGATTCTGCTCGGCCTGAAACTTTTTGTAATGAATCAGTTTGTAATGTTAATCCTGTTTTAGCAATTGATTCTAATGAAAGAGGTACGCGATCTACAGCTATGAATTGGCGGCAAATTCAGGTTCTAGAACCGAAAAAAGCCTGGCCTATTAAGGCGCAGGCTAATTCTGGACTTATTAGTCTTTGGGTTTCGTCTGGAATTGCAATTGTTTTACTAATAGCTTGGTGGGGGTTGAAGTTAGGCGGAAAAATAAAGACTAGTTAAACTCTAACAAATTCAATCCTATTTCATTGCTAAATTTTCTGTCTACTTCTCCGTTTATAGCATGAATTATAATTTCGCAAGTGCCGCTTATTATAGCTGAATTTAAATGCCCTGAAAATGTGTTTTGGTCTTTATCTCCTAGGGTAATATGTAAATGTAAATAAACTTTCCCATCCATTTCTGTAATATTGCCAATTAAAGAGCTGATTTCAAAATCTTGTTCTAGGGCTCTAGAATAATATTTTTTCTCGCGAGTATTAAAAAGCCCAAGTTCTATTTTATTGCTGGCACCAATGCCCGAAATACTAGCCAATTTAATGCTTTTTTCCTGGCAAAACTTTTTAAGAGTCCCAACAACTTCCTCGCCCTTGTCTAATCTTAAAATATATTTATCATTAAATTTTTTGTATTGCATAGATATATAGGTCTACATGCCAAATCCAGTCATTCCACTCACTTTAGAAGCAATTTTCATCTGAATTTGGCTCATTGCCCGATTAATAAGATCTTTTAAAATTCGCTCTTGATCTTCTGTACTTAATTCAGAATTAAGCTTAATTTCTTGAATTTGCATCTGGCCATTTATAATAACTTTAACACCCTGATCTAAAACCTCAACTTTTTCACCTCCCACAGAATCCCTAATCTGTTTAAGCTGTTTTAATTTTTTTAACTTATCAAACATATTTTTTTTATTTATATCCAGAAACCTTTCTTAGCTTTTTAACAATACTTTGCAAAATATGCAAAGTCTTTTTAATTTCCTGCGTTGTTGTCCATCGACCTAATGACAATCTTAGCGATCCCTTTGCTAATTTTGGATTCATTCCTAGGGCAAGTAAAACATGCGAAGCAGAGTGCTTAGAAGACGCGCAAGCAGAACCAGTTGACCCTGCAATCCCAGCTAAATCCAATTGCATTACTAAAGACTCGCCCTCAACACCTTTAAAAGAAAAATTAATATTATTGCACAATCTTTCTTGAGTATGACCATTAAGATATGAGTCTGGGATATTATCTAAAACTTGATTAATAAAAAAATCACGCATTTTAGCTATCCTAGCGCATTCTTGACTCATATTTTTATGCATAATTTCAACAGCTTTCGCAAAACCAGCTATTGCTGAAACATTAACAGTAGAAGATCGCAAACCAAATTCATGCCCACCTCCATGCAGTAAAGGCTCTATTTTTACTCCCTTTTGAATATAGAGTAATCCTGCTCCTTTTGGCCCATATATTTTATGCGAAGACGCAGTTAATAAATTAAGATTCATTTTTCCAACATCAATTTTTAGCTTACCAAAACTTTGCGAAGCATCAGTATGAAACAAAACTCCATGTACTTGGCATATTTTGCCAAGCTCTTCTATATTCTGAATAACACCTATTTCATTATTAGCATGAATTATAGAAACCAAAATAGTATTTTTTCTAATTGCCTGTTCTAAGTCTTTAGCTTGAACTAAACCATGCTTATTAACAGGTAATTTAGTAATTTCAAATCCTTGTTTTTCTAGATATTCAGATGTTTTTATAATACAAGCATGCTCTATGCTGGATATAATAATATGCTTGCCCTTTTCTTTATTAGCAAAAGCAATACCTTTTAAAGCCATATTATTACTTTCTGTGGCAGAACTAGTAAAGATTATTTCATCATTTTTAGCATTTAAAAACTTAGATAATATTGTGCGACATTGTTTCACTTTTTCACTTGTTTCTCTGCCAAGAGAATGCAAAGAAGAGGAATTACCAAATTTATCCCCTAAATAAGGGATCATAGCTTTTAAAACTTTTGGATCTAATGGGCAAGTAGCAGAATAATCCATGTAAATTGTTTTATGTAATTTCATAAAAAAAATAATAAGAACCTTGATTATATCACAGACTTGCTAAAAAATAAATACTATGCTATACTAATATAGTATTTATTTGCATCAATTTTTATTATAGGTGCGCAGTCGAAATAAGTATCCACCCTAAAAAGGGTATAAAAAATTAATTATGTGTGTTATTGGTATGTTTTACCGCGCACCTAAGTAAATGAATAAGAAACTTTATGTAGGAAACTTGGCTTATGAAGCCACTGAAGACGAAATCAAAAGTTTTTTTGCTCAAGCTGGGGAAGTTGATTCAGTAAGTATTATTACTGAACGAGACAATCCTAGCCGAAGCAAAGGTTTTGGTTTTGTAGAAATGGCTACTCCTGAAGACGCTGAAAAAGCCATTAAAGAGCTTAATGGAAAAGAATTAGGAGGCAGAGCACTTGTTGTTAACGAAGCTCGCCCAATGAAAGAAAGAGCTCCAAGAGATGACTTTAACAGATAAAAAAATCTCTAAAAACAAAAAATCCCTGTTTTAGGGATTTTTTGTTTTGTCAAAATAAGTAAAATTAAAGCTGGGTAACTTTGCCATCTAATTTCATAAAAAATTTTTTAACTTTTAGTTTAGGATACTTTTTATTAATAAATTTTTCAGCTTTGACCATATCAGCTTTATGCATAATTAATTCGTCTTTAAAGCTATTAAAGGCCTTGGTTCCGCCATAAGCTCCGCAATCTTCATGATTAATAAAAATTATTTCTTTAATGCTGTGCAATTTACTAGCTAATTTAATCTGACCTAATACAGCTTGCCGTTCATATTCAAAACTAGGCCGTACTAAAGCTCTAGCACCGCCAGCAATAGTTAATAAATCACAACTATTTTCTAAGTTCTTTTTTTTAATAAATTTATTTATATAGCCTATTAACCTAAAGTCAATACAAGCTAAAATTAGAGTTGTGCAATTATGTTTCATATTTTTCTATGTTTTTGAGCTTCTAATACTTCTTCTTGAGTAAAACCAGATCTTGCTCTTGAGCGATATTTGCGAGTTATTCTTAAACGAATAAGTTCACGCTCTAACAAAGACTGGGCCATGGTAAGATCATGTTCTGTTTTGTTTGTTTTTTCTTTTAAGGCTTTTTGAGCATTTTTACGAGCTTGTTCTATTTTTTCCTCATCCATTTCTTCAATCCTCTCTCCTGCATCAGCCAAGATCATAATGTTATTTTTGCCCTTTACCTCTACAAAGCCGCCTTCACAAAAGATAGGTATCTCATCATTGCCTGATTTAATTAAAATCTCTCCGGAAACTAAGCTAGAAATTAAAGGAATATGATATGGCAAAATAGTAATCTCGCCCTGTTCTGTTGGCAAAGATATTTGATCTATCACTCCCTGATAAAGCATGCGCTCTGGAGTGGTTATTTTTAAATTTAACATATATTTTAAGATAAATAAAGTTTATAATTATAAAACTCCTTTCATGTAAAATTCTTGCTCTGACTTATCATCATGTTTGCCAGCTAAAATTTCCGCGAAACAACGCACTGTTTCTTTTAGAGGAACATAAACACCAGACCGGCCAGTAAATGTTTCAGCTACAAAAAATGGCTGTGATAAAAACTTTTGAATCTTTCTAGCCCTATTAACCAAAATTTTATCCTGGTCAGACAATTCTTCCATTCCTAAAATCGCAATAATATCCTGCAAATCTTTATATCGCTGTAGGATTTTTTGCACGCTTCTAGCTGTTTCATAATGCTCCCTACCAACAATCTTAGGATCTAAGATTGTTGAAGTAGAGTCTAGAGGATCAACAGCAGGATAAATTCCTAATTCTGCTAATTGACGCGAAAGAACTACTGTAGAATCTAAATGTGCAAAAGTTGTTGCTGGAGCTGGGTCAGTTAAATCATCAGCTGGAACATAAACAGCTTGAAAAGATGTTACTGATCCTTGTTTTGTAGATGTAATTCGCTCTTGCAAAGCACCCATTTCCTCGGCTAAATTAGGCTGATACCCAACAGCTGAAGGAATTCTTCCTAAAAGCGCTGAAACCTCAGAACCAGCTTGTGTAAATCTAAAAATATTATCAATAAATAATAAAACATCTTTTCGCTCTTCATCGCGGAAATATTCTGCTAAAGTTAAGCCTGTTAATCCAACTCTCAAACGCGCTCCAGGAGGCTCGTTCATTTGGCCAAAAACTAATGCTGTTTTTTCTAGCACTCCTGATTCTTTCATTTCATGATACAAATCATTGCCCTCTCTTGTTCTCTCTCCAACTCCAGAAAACACTGAAACACCACCATGCTCTAGCGCAATATTTCTAATTAATTCCATAATTACAACAGTTTTCCCTACTCCAGCGCCACCAAACATTCCTGCTTTTCCTCCTTTTAAAACAGGACAAATCAAGTCAATAACTTTAATACCTGTTTCTAATATTTCATATTTTGTTTCTTGTTCAATAAATTTCGGAGCTGACCTATGTATAGGATAGGTTTTATCAGTGTTAATATTTTCCCTGCCATCAATTGATTTGCCAACCACATTAAGCATTCTTCCAAGTATTTTTTTACCAACTGGAACTCTAATTGCTTGGCCTGTGTCCACAACATCCATATTGCGCCGAAATCCATCAGTGGTTGACATTGCTATTGCACGAACCTGGTTTGAGCCAATATGCTGCTGAACTTCTAAAATTAGATCTTCAGCATTCTTGCACTCAATTTTCAAGGCATTAAAAATTTTAGGCAGTTTTACCTTAAATTCCACATCAACAACTGGACCAATTATTTGTGTTATTTTTCCTTTATTCATGATTTTTAAATCTTAATTCTTAATTATTCTTGCATAACCATTCTTGCTCCGGAAATTTCAGCTATTTCACTAGTAATACCAGATTGGCGAACCCTGTTAAATGTTAATAATAAATCCTCTATTAAATCGCTTGCAGAAGAAGTAGCATTTTTCATAGCTATCATGCGAGCAGAATGTTCAGAAGCAGAAGACTCTAATATTGCTTGATAAATTTGAGCCTCAACTAAACGAGGTAGCATAATGTCTAAGACCGAAGAGATAGACGGCTCAAATAAATAATCAACAGTAGACTGTGTAAAAATATTTTTTTCTATGCCATGCTTTTCACGAACAAATCCCAACTCCTTATCCTGTTTTTTAATTGGCAAAATTTGCAAAGTTCTTGGAATTTGTTTTAAGGCTGAAACATAATCAGTATAAATTAATAAAACCTTATTATACTTTTCTTTTATATAATTATCAATAATCATTTTAGCAATCGGCCTAATATCAGAAATACTAGGACTATAAACAGAGTTTGTAATTTTCGCTTTGCTCAAATTATTAGACAAATCTTCAAAACTTGCAATCATATTAACTTTTTCCTGCGCCAAATAATCTATAACTTTTTTTCCAATAGCAATAAAATCTGATAATGCATAATTATCATCTGATAACTGCTTAAACACTTGTGTATTAAATCCAGCGCATAAACCTTTATCTGATGCAATTATTAAAATCAATTGCTTTTTAGTGCTTTTATTATCTTTTAAAAGAGGGTGCATAGTGCGATATTTTTTAATCAAAGCTATGTTATTTAACAATCCCCATGCTTCTTCGGAATATGGTCGAGATGCTAAAACCAAATTAACAGCCTTACTCATTTTTGAAGCTGAAACCGCCTCCATTGCTCGAGTAATCTGACGAGTGCTTGTAACAGATTTTATTCGGCTTTTAATTAATCTAGTAGAAAGCGGCATAATTTAAATAGTATTTTTAAAATCCTTAATAATTTTAATCAAAGCTTTATCAATATCCTCATGAATATCATTCTTGTCTTTTAATTTTTTTAAAACATCATGTCCTGTTGTATTAAAATATTCTAACAAACCGCTCTCAAATTCTTTTAATTTTTCAACAGGAATATCGTCTAATAAGCCTTTTGTTAGAGCAAATAAAATAATAACCTGGTCATAAACATCAACAGGAACATATTGTTCTTGTTTTAAAATCTCTTGAGCGCGTTTTCCTCGCTCTAATTGTGCTTTTGTTTTCTCGTCTAAATCAGCGCCAAATTGAGCAAAAGCAGCTAATTCTCTATATTGAGCTAGATCTAATCTTAATTGGCCAGCAACTTTTTTCATTGCCTTTATTTGGGCTTTTGATCCAACTCTGGAAACTGATAAACCAACATTTAGAGCTGGTCTAATTCCTTGATAAAACAAATCAGATTCCAAATAAATTTGTCCATCAGTAATTGATATAACATTGGTTGGGATATAAGCGGAAACATCACCAGCCTGGGTTTCAATAATTGGCAAAGCTGTTAAAGATCCTCCGCCCTGATCCTTGCTTAATTTAGCAGATCGCTCTAGTAAGCGAGAATGCAGATAAAAAATATCACCTGGATAAGCTTCTCTTCCAGGAGGTCGCTTTAGGAGTAAAGAAATTTGGCGATAAGCCCATGCATGCTTTGATAAATCATCGTAAATCACTAAAGCGTCTTTTCCTTTATCCATAAAATATTCACCAATAGCACACCCAGCGTATGGCGCAATATATTGCAGAGAAGCTGTAGAAGAGGCTGGAGCAGAAACTATAATAGTATGTTCCATTGCTCCTTCTTGTTCTAATCTGGCTTTAATTTTAGCGATTTTAGATTCTTTTTGTCCGATTGCTACATAAATGCAAATTATATTTTTATTTTTTTTCTGATTAATAATAGTATCAATTGCAATAGCTGTTTTTCCGGTTTGCCTGTCGCCAATTATTAATTCTCTTTGCCCTCTTCCGATTGGAATCATTGAGTCAATTGCTTTTATTCCTGTTTGTAAAGGTGTACTAACTTCTTGTCTTGTGATGACTCCTGGAGCAATTCTCTCAATTGGATATTCTCTGATTTTTACAATTGGAGCTTGGCCATCTATTGCTTGTCCAAGAGGATTTATTACTCTGCCTATTAATTTTTCACCCACTGGAATAGACAAAACTTTTCCTGTGCCTTGTACAATATCTCCTTGTTTTATTTTTTTATAATCTCCTAAAATAATAGCTCCAATACTATCTTGTTCTAAATTCAAAGCCAGGCCATATATTTTTTCATTTCCTTCACCAAATTCAAGCATTTCACTCATCATTACGCTAGATAAACCAGAAACTCGAGCAACACCGTCGCCAACCTCAAGAACATGCCCAATTTCTTGGACCCTTGCCTTGGTTTGCAAATTCTTAATCTTTTCTTTTAAATCATTAATTAAGTCTTGACTTTTTTTCATATTTATGGTTTAATATAAGTAATGAATTTTGATTTTTAAGGAGGTGAAATGAGTGAATTTAGAAAATGTTAAAGTGGCATTTAGTCTTTTGCGACCATTAAAAGATAAAGCTATAAAAATACTGCAAGAGGCCGAAGAAGAGACTGACAAAGAAGACGCTGATGACATACCTGTCCTAGATACTGACGAAGAGCTTGCTGGAGATTATTATATTTTCTGGTCAGCAGCATTGACTATTTATAAAGAATTGAATTTAGAAAATGTTGTAAATTTAGAATGTGGCACAGGAGCCAGAACAAATGACCTGGAAGAATCTATTATGATCGCAGATAAACTTCTAATGGTTGCCGAAGCATACATTAATAAAGCTGGTTATGGTCATGTTATATAGAGTATTAATGTCATTCTTTACTGGCTTTATATTCCGCACACAAAGTGCGGATTTTTTTTATTTTTAAAAATGTGCTACAATATCTGTGTGGGCCGGTGAAATTGGTTTTCACCCCTATGTTAGCACTAGGGTTCACGGGGTTCGAATCCCCGTCGGTCCACTTTTGTTTTGCATAACAGTTATCCACAAGCAACTATTGACAAAATTCTTGCTTTGCTATATTATTATAGCAAGTGCTAACTTAGGGTAATAACCATATATCTGAATCCGACCCAAGTCCCCGTAAGGGGATTTTTGGTTTTTAAACCTTTAAACTCTGAATCTGCGATTTCACACTCGCATCAATTAATTTATCTTGAATTTCAATTTTTACACCTGCAATTATTTTTTTATCAACTCTAAATTCAGGCTCAATTTTTCTGCCTAATAATTTTTTAACCGAACTAATAATCTTTTTATCATCTCGTGCAATTGTTATTTGCACTATTTTAACATCTTCTACCTCGGCCCGAACATAGTCTAATTCTTGCAAAATCTTGTCCAGATATTTCAAATCCTTTTTACTTTGCAAAATTTGCAAAAAATTCTTAGCCACTAGGTCAGCTTTGTTCGTTTCTAGTAAAGCCTGATAAAGAGAACTCGCATATTGTTTTAAACTAATCTTCATAAACTTTACTAACTCCTATTAATGCTCTTTCCACTAACATTTTATCTTTTTTCCCATCAATTTTTTCCTCTAAAACCCGCTCCGTAGCCAAAACAACCAAATCAGCTAACTCATCTCGAGCCTGCTCAAGCATTTGTTCTTTAGCCTGCGAAATTTCATCCTTGGCTCGCAACTGCAAATCACTAATTTTTTCTTCAGCTTGCGCAATCATTTTATTATTAACCTGCTCAGCCTGTTTTTCGCTTTTTCTTATAATATCTTGCGATTCTTTATTAGCCTTAATAATAATTTTCTCAGCTCTTGCACTAGCCCTGGCCAAATCATGCTCAGCTTTTTCCGCATTTTCAAGACCTTTTTTAATTTTTTTCTGTCTTTTTTCAATAATTCCTAAAATCGGTTTATACAAAAACTTTTTCAACAAAAAGAATAATACCAGAAAGTTTATAATCTGTGCTAATAATAATGTCCAGTTTATTCCTAATTTGCCAAGAAGTTCCATACTAAACAAATTTAACAATCAAAGCCACAACCAAAGAATAAATAGCTAAAGCCTCAGCAAAAGCAACAGTCAAGATCAAAGGAGCTTGAATCTTAGAAGCAGCTTCTGGATTCCGACCAATTGATTCCATAGCTTTAGTCGCGATCCTTCCAATAGAAAGACCAGGCACAACCGCTCCAAAAACAATAGTTGCGCCAGCAATAATAGTTTTAATAGCATCAAGACTTAAACCGCTTGATACTGCTTGCGTAGTAACCCCTGCTACTGGTTCCATATTTTGTATTTATGAAATCCTGATTTTAAACAGAGAAAGTCTCATGCCAAATAACAGGTTTCATGATTATTAATTCTTAATTCTAATATTAATGTTCTGAAACAGCAATTGAATAAAATACCATAGAAAGCATTGTAAAAACAAGAGCTTGAATAAATCCTACAAAAATTTCTAAAAAATAAAATGGCAATGGAGCAATATATGGCACTAAAACTGCAATTACTATTAATAAAACCTCGCCAGCAAAAATATTCCCATATAATCTAAATGAAAAAGAAACCATTTTAGCAAACTCTCCAATAATCTCTAAAAAACCTACAAAACCCATAATGGGATTTTTTAAATTAAAATATCTCTTTCCATATTTAATACCACCAATAAATATTATCCCGAAAATATGCCCAGCAACCACAGAAATAATTGCCCAAGCTAAAGTTGCATTTAAATCTGCATTTGTTCCTCTAAAAAGAGGCACTAAAACTTGTTCTCCATTATGCTCTTGCCAAACTCCAATTGGCCCAATACCAGGCATTAAACCAAACCAATTAGAAATCATAATAAAAATAAAAAAAGTGATTAAAATAGGAAAAAGCATTTTAGCTTTTTTCCTGCTGTGAACTAGGCTTTTTATCATATTAATCACCCATTCAAAAACTTCTTCTAAAACAGATTGCATTTTACCTGGTATTTTTTCTAATTTTTTATTTATTCTCCATGCAAACAAACAAAGAATAGCAACTACTATCCAAGAGGTCAGTAATGCATTTGTTACTATAAAGCTTCCTATTTTAAATATTGGCTCAGCAGCGAGTGATATTTCCATTTTAATTAAATTTCTTAATTAGCATTTTAAGTTCCTTGTAAAGCCATAAAAAAGTTAATAACATAGAAAATAAAATACTAATCATTAAAATCCATGGGGATGTTTGGTATTTTTTATCTAAAAATCTCCCTAAAAGACCAAATCCAACCGCTGGCAGAGCAGTAGTATAGCCTATGGTATATGCTAATGTCAATGTGAATAACCAAGGATGCTTTTCCATTTTTGTGCGGTACATTTAATTTTAAATCTTTCCAGCCCTCTCTTTTTCCTCCATTCCTCCTATTACAAATTAAAACATTATATCTTCGTCACTTCTTTTATAATCATTAATGTCAGACTTATCAAACCAATAAGTTATTTCATGCTCTGCTTCTTCTGCATCGCCTGAAGCATGAACAATATTTCTTATAGCTCTTTTTTCGCGATTAGCTAGACTAGGTGAATCAACTGAATAATCTCCACGCACTGTGCCCATGTCTGCTTTAGACGGCAAAGTATTGCCAACTATTTTTCTAACCATATCAATAGCATGCACACCTTTTACTAAAACAGCTACCATTGGTCCGGAAACTAAAAAATCCACTAACCAGGCATAAATCATTTTACCTATTTTTAGCGGATCATCTGTTCCTATTTCTTGAATTGGATTTTTGCTGTATTTTTTATAATTTTCCAAAGTTTTATTGCCCATACCCACTATCCATTCATCAGTGCCTGGATAATGTGCTTTGGCCTTGGCTTTACTGGCTTTGATCATTTTAAGTGCAATAATTTTAAGACCTCGTTGTTCAATACGAGAACATATATCTCCAATCAAGCCTCTTTTTACTCCATCAGGCTTTACTAATAAAACTGTTTTTTCTTCTTTTGGATGAACCATAAAATTAAAATATAAATAATTATTAGCAGATTCTATGCCTGCTTAATTTTAAGTTAAGCATATAAAAAAAATTATTGCAATACTTTTAAAAAAAATCAAAAAAGCGCTTCTTAATTATGCGCTTTTTTGGGGTGTGAAGCCTGGTATTAAATTATTCTGCAACCTGGACTTGTAGGCTTTTTCCTTTTAATTCTTTAAAGCCGCGCTTAAAGCCATGCTTTTTTAAGAAATGCTTTTTTAGAAATTCCAATTTTTTATCAGCTTGTTCTTGGGTAATTTTTCCACTCTCCACTAATTTATCAAGCTGTGTTTGAATTTTTTCCTGCATCTTAACTTTTTTGCCAAAAATCATTTGGCCATGCTCTGCGCGTTTGCCTTGCCATTCACCATGAAATTCATTGGCTTCATTAGCGCTAACCATGCTAAAACCTGCTAAAGCTAAACTACAAACACCAATTAATACTAAACTAGGGATTATAAAGCTTTTTTTGCTTTTCTCTTTCTTGTTCTTATTCTTAGTTTTAATCTTTTTCATAATTTTAAAATAATTAATATTAAATATTTTTGCAAGCATTATCCGACCTTTGCCTATATATTACTACAAACAAGCATTCTATATTATTTCATTTTTCTTGCCCAGTCTTGTTTATTAATTTTTCGTACACCAAACGCATTAATTTCACTGTTTATTTTTTCGCCTATTATTACTACAAAGTCATTTATATTTATGCTTTGCACATCTTGTTTTTTTGGAAACCGAGTTTTTTTAGTAGTATTAATTTTAAAAATTTCACCATTTTTTGTTTTTATATTAAATCCTTGCTCAAAAGGATCTAATACAACGCCAACATACAAGCCTTCGTGATTTTGCATTTGATATTTTTGATATACTTTTCTAAACATTGCTTGTTTTGATAATTTATTATGCAATGGTGTTTTAGAAATAAATAGACCAAAGCATAGCGACAAAATAAGTATAAATGCAAAAGAATAAATTAAGGGCTTTTTATAAACTATTGAAAAATTCTTAGCAAAGGCTTGGGATAAAATAATAAAAATTGCAAAAATAATTAATAATAGCCATGGCATTGCAATAACCAATCCTTTGGCTCCAAGCCAGCCAAATTTTGTTAAAAACAATAAATTTTTAGTATTAATTATAAAAAATGCAAAACTTAAAATAAAAATTCCAGCTAAAAAAACTATTATAAGGCCTGAAATTAATGGCACTGCTTTTAGGGCAAAAAACTGCTTAGAGCGCATTTGAATTTTTTCTGATTTAATTTTTTCCAAAATTTTATTATTTTTCTTCATGATAAATTAATTTAATTAATTTTTTAGCTCTTTTTAATCTTATACCAACTGTTGAGATTGGTATTTTTAAAATATCAGAAATTTCCTGGTATTTAAATTCTTCAAAATAATAAAGCAAAATAATTTCACGATATTTTGGTTTTAATTGTTTTAAAGCTTTATTAATATTTTTTCTCATGATTTGTCTATCTATTTTATCATTAAAATCATTTTCTTGAATTATATGAGGCCAAAAAACATCTAAATCAAAACATGGAAAGAAAAAAGGTTTTTTTTGTTTTATATGATTTATAAGCTCATTATGTGCAATACGATATATCCAAGGAGAAAATTTTCTCTTTAGATCAAAGCTTTTTATATTTTTATAAGCTTTGATAAAAATATTTTGCAAAATATCATCTAAATCTGTTGTATTTTTAAAAAGAAATTTCCTAGCATATCTTGTAAGTTTTTTCTCATATCTGTTAATTAAAATACCAAAAGCCTGGATTTGGCCTTTTTGCACTAATTCAGCTATTTTTTCATCGCTTTTATTACTAAAATCTGATTTTTCTTTCATATTATTACTACAAATAATAACTCATTTTTATTTCATTTTCCAGTCTTTATATGAATATTTTCCCCATTGCTTATCATTTTTACATCGCCATTTAAATCAGTTCTAAAAACTTTTGTATTTATACTTTGCAGATTTTGCAAAGTATTTTCATGAGGATGTTTATATTTATTTTTTAAGCCGCAGGATATTACACTTGCTTTTGGCCTTATTGTTTTTAAAAATTCTAAAGATGTGCTGGTTTTAGAACCATGATGCCCAACTTTTAAAACATCAGACTGCAAATTTCCAAAATCAGATGCAATTAATTCAGTTTCAATGCGAGATTCTGCGTCTCCCATAAATAAAAACTCGCTTTCGCCATAAACTAGTTGCGCTACTATTGATGTGCTGTTTATGTTGTACGACGTTCTATTTTCCAAATTATCACTTGGCCATAAAATATAAAAAACAGCTTGACCAAGCTCAATAATCTGTCCAGACATAGCAATTTTAGTTTTAATATTTTTTTGATTTATTAAATTTTTAAATTCTTGATAGGCGATTGTGGTATGCTCTATCCCTGTCCATAAGATTAAATCCACATTATAGCGCTCTAAAACCTCTACTATGCCGTTTAAATGATCACTGTCAGGATGCGTTAAAATAATCATATCCAAATCGCGGTCATAAAAAGCTAGTTCCCTGCCTAGCTTAGAAAGCACTGTTGAAGATGGTCCGCCATCTATTAATACCTGATGACCAGAAGGCGTTTCCACAAAAATAGAATCTCCTTGTCCAATGTCAAAAAATACAACTTTTAATGCCTTATTCCCAGCTTCAGCATAATACACAGCTGTCCAAGTTAAAATAGCTGTTATTACTAAAATACTAAAAATAAATTTTTTTATTTTTTCTATTAAAAACATGAATAAAAATAATTAATAAAATATAATACAAAATCATCCAAGCCCAATGAATCCCAGATATTTCTATATCAGCATAAGGAATTTTAGATAATAATTCTACTACTTTTATCTCATACATTAAAAACAACCAAGCTGGCCAAGCTAAAAATTCTGCTAATGGAATCCAAATTAAACCAATTATACCAGAAACAAATCCAATAAGCATTGTAAATGGAATAAGCGGTAAAATCAAAATATTAGCTATTGGAGCAATTAAAGACAGCCGGCCAAACTCATAAATAATCAAAGGCACAGCAGTAATTTGCGCTGACATTGTGCCTAATAAAGATTCTTTTATTGCGAATTTTTCTGGCAAAAATGGAAAAAATTTTTCCATTAAAGGCATAACATAAACTAGGCCTAACGTTGCTAAGAATGATAATTGAAATCCCATGTCAAAGCGTAAAATCAAAGGATTTATAAAAATCATAAGTCCTGCTGTTAACACGATTGCATTTGTAATATTAGAAAGTCTTCCAGATTTCATAGCTAATAAAACTAACATGCCCATAATTCCAGCTCTGACCACAGAAGCACTAGCACCTGTTAAAAAAATAAATCCCCAAATCCCTATAACACTAAACCAAAAAGCGTATTTTCTATTTATGGACAAG
>CEPX01036249.1_pt1 | contig 15387 bp, 16 predicted proteins | sample 361361 | NCBI WGS metagenome assembly CEPX01 (sample SAMEA2619974, study PRJEB7988) | marine metagenome | biome: marine biome (ENVO:00000447); feature: mesopelagic zone (ENVO:00000213) & marine oxygen minimum zone (ENVO:01000065); material: "saline water (ENVO:00002010), including plankton... | reverse complement strand
AATGACATCATTTAATACAAATTCAACATCATTATCAATACTATTAGGCAGTAACACAAAGATTAGTAATAATTTTTTGTTTGATTCTGCTAATGGTATTCTTACTGTAAAGGATAGTGATTTTAAGAGCTTGCTATTTGCTGAGAATAAGGTAGATGGCAAGCTTATTTATCAAATACTAAGACCTGAGTTAGGCGGTACATTCAAAGATGGTTCAGTAGCTCTGAGTTATGACACATCTGATATGAATGATGGTGATGATTTACTAGTAGTATATGAAGTCAATGATGAGATTAACGATATAGGCAATAACACTAACAGGTTATTAGTTTGTATCATAGAAGAGTTAAAAGAAGTGAACAAGAATTTAAAGAAGGTGATTAGTTTATGACAGATACAAGGATAGTAGGTAATAATGGTACTCCCGTTAATGTTTCGGCAGATGAGAGGCTTGAGACATCATCAATAAATATATCAAGATCTTCTGATATATCTTCACGTACAGGCGATACATTTATCTTTTCTACAGACTTTATAAGCCTTACTACTACAGGTAGTTTTAATGGCGTCTTATATATTAAAAATATTGACGCTAACTGCCATTTTCATGTTGAACGAGTTAGAGTGTCGGGTGGGACATCAGGGTCTTTACAGTGTAAATTAATAGGAACTCCTACAACAGGTACATTAATAAGTGAAGCCAATGCAGGTAATGCAAACCCTACTAATTTAGCGAGTCCAAAACAGGCTACTAATAGGATAACGGTTTATTCAGCGTCAGGTGATGGTAAAACCGTCACTGATGGAACGCATTTAACGCAATGGATAGTTGGTACTCCTGACAATTCTTTGCAGCAATATTACGGTTCTTTTATTTTAGAACAAAATAAGGCATTAGCTTTAGTGTGTAAGCCATCTGTTGCAATGGACGTAGGCGTTGAATTCTATGGTTATTTTGAGGAAAATGTATAATGGGTGAAATAATTGTAAATGGTAATGGAATCCCTCATCAAGCTACTGTAGATGAATTTGGTAATATATTTACTTCATCAGTTAATGAGCCTACCGATAAGAACGCTAATCGACTAGGTAATGTGTGGAGTATATACTTTACTACTACGCCTGTAGGTGCTGGTGATTATTTTTTCTATATGAAGAACACTACTGATGTTGTTTGGGCTATATCTGATATTAGGATAATGTGTGCCAGTGCTGATACTTTTAATTATAATCTAGTATCTGGTACTCCATCTTACACATCGGGTACAGATATAACACCAACTCCAAGAAATACAGCATTTACACATGTACCAACTGGCACAATAAAGAAAGACACTGATACTACAGGGCTTACAAATAATGGTACTGTGTTTTTTGAAAGATGTGATACAGCAAATAAAAGGTATAAATTAAGTACATCAGCTAATATACTTATTACACAAAATAAAGCATTTGCTATAGAGGCTGTTACTGGCACAGCATTAGTTACTTGTGTATTATCATTAGCTGTTCTAGCAGACAGGTCTAAGTAATTGGCTATTAACTCTTTTTTATGGGGTGACAGGGCTTTAGGTTTTGTAGAATCTAAGAATAACGGATTAAACGGCACAGGCTTAAAAGTCTATACATATGAAGGTCAAGAGAGAAGACCGCAGACTAAGTTCTTTTTAAATGAAACTTATGGTGCTGATATGAATATCAATGCTGCATTTGGCGGTACTCCTGATGGTATCCATAACGGAACTGACACTGCACTTTGGACAGCTTCAATTTTAAATGGTAGTTGGACTTTTGATAGTACCGTTCAGTTTCACACAGGTGCTATGAGTGTTGATGGCAGGTCTGCCAATAATAACCATGAAGCTTTATTCACTAGAGGCTCAACTATTGACCAAACTGATTATACTGCAATATCAGGATGGATATATATTGACAATTGGTCTACTGGTGGTAGCTTAAAAGATATTGAGTTTAAGCTCAGGAATGGTGGGGTTGATGTAACTGATATATTGAATCTATCAGGATATGTAGATACTACACACTTTGATGAATGGCAAAAGTTTGTAATACCATTAGCAGATTTTACTTTTAGTGATAACGATTTAGATGAAATGTCAGTGAAAAATCGTGACCAAGGCGGAGGGGGCGCCCCTAATTTCTTCTTAGATGATATGCAATTTGAACAAGTGGGCGGTGCTGTAGAGTTTACTACTTCTCCTTTAGTTGATGAGATATGGAATTTAGATACATTTGCTATAACCATGATGGATACATATGTTGCCAATGAGTCAAATAATGGAATGTCGGGTATTTCACCATATGGGTTCTTAGGTGTATCAACTTTAACAAGTGGTATTCAATTAGTAATATCTGAGGATGGAGTTACTACATTTAATGCAATACTTACAGATTTCATTGACCTATTGACTACTCCAGTACCATCAAATTTAGTAGAGGGTTGTGATGGTACTAATACATGGTTTCAATTACAGTTCAAATTTGCTAGACCGTTAAAATTAACAGGTGTGAATAACGACAAGATTAGTTTTATTATAAGCGATGATTTATCAGGTCTTGATAGGTTTATGGCTTCAATAAATATTGGTAATTACATAATTACATGATTAAGGTGAGAATATAATGAGTTTATTTGGTAAGAATGTTAGTGTAAAATTAGCGTCAGTCTATAAGGCTGGAACTAATGCAGGAGCCACAGCAACACTATTAGCGGTAAGTGGTAAGACAATATATTTAGAATCAATATCAGGTTTTAATGATGCTGCTGCAATAATTGAAGTAAGAAACAGTTTAACAGGTACTATAGCAATTACTAATACTGATGCAACAATAACAGGTACAGGTACTGCTTTTACTACTGAGTTAATAGTTGGTGATACTATTAGACATACTGATTCTGCTGAAGTATTTATAGTAGATTCAATTACTAATGATACAAGTTTAGAAGCTACAGTTGCAGCTAGTTCAACTGATGCTAGTAGTGCAGCAGTGAGATTGGTTGCAGAGTTTAAACCTGCTGCTGCTGGTAATATTAATATAGTTGTTGGAGGCTCTTTATTTGGTAGTAGGGGCACTACTCTTGATGTGGCATTACTTTCTAGTACTGCTGATTGTTCTATAACTGCCACAGGATATACCCTATAATGCCTTTATATCATAATGCTGCAATGGTAAGAGAATTAACGCCTTTGTTAGTTGCTTCTGAAATATCGGATGCAGAGATTAATAAATTTGGCAATCATTTTGAAACTAGACTAAATAATTTAATTGGACGCAGATATAAAGTACCTGTACTTGGTTCAGCTATTGCTATTGATTCAGATAGTTTCAGGACTGGTTACAAAGCCACAGGAACAGTATCCACCACTCAATGTAATACTACTATTACAGGTATTAGTACTTTGTTTAGCACTGAGTTATTTGAAGATGATGTGGTAAGAATTGGTATATATGGTGAGGCATTTAAGATAGCTAATGTTGGTGGTGCTACTACTTTTACTGGTAATTCTGCTGCATTGAATACTAAATCAACTCAAACATTGTATTTAATACCTCAAGAGATAGGAATGGTATGTGCTTATTATACTGCTGAGGCTGTATTGATGACTCATTTTAGTGAACAAGCATTTAATCAAGATACTGATTTATTTCAGAAACAGTTAGAGGCATTCGCCAAGCCAGTTTATGACAGTTTGATAAACGGTGATTTGTTCTTTTCAGGATTAACAGCACAAACTACTGCTAATAATAATGCAAGAAAAGTCTATATAAACAATTCTAATGATATTAGAACAATGATAGATGATGCTGATGAAATATTAGTTGGTTCGGATTTTATTGATTAATGTTCTCAAGAATAGAGTTCAGTAGTGATTCTGAAGATGCTGAGAGGTTATTAAGGGCTGCTGCTGTAAATGTAATTGACTTGAGCTATGAAATGTCTGTGATTAATGGATTAGTTCAAGCAAATATTGAAGACCATTTTAATCAAGAGATGGGTCCAGTTGGTCCATGGACTGAAAGAAAAGACAATAAACCTCATAAAATACTTACAAAAACAGGAGCGTTAAGACAATCAGTAACAGCTAAAAGTGCTGCTAGCATTGGCAAATTAAGCATAAGTATTAAGAGTGATTTAGTTTATGCTGCTGTACATAATTTAGGCAAGACTATCCCTAATCGTGGTGGTGGTAAAACTAAGATGCCTAAGAGAATGTTTGGATATATTGAGAAGCAAGTAAAAGAGAAGGCTATGGACGTAATAATTAAGGGTGTATTAGATGTCTGAATATGGTTATTATCCACAGATTGATAGTTGGAACTATATCATTGATAAGGTTCTAGCTGATGATTATTTATGTGGTGATTCAGGAGTATTTACTAATACAAGGGATTCCACTATTAAGAAGGTTTATACACTGCCTTTAAATGCAATAAATGTATCTGCTTTCCCTGCTCTATCAATAAGCTTTGAAGATGAGAATAATATGACTGATATTGTCACAGAGAGAATAGAAGGTTCAGAGATTGTTATCAAGTTCCAATGTGCTTGGCAAGATGCATCAGATAAGGTAGGTATTGAGAATACATTCAAAAGATTAACAGATGTACAAAGGACTATCCAAAAGAATGATGCTGGCTTGGGTAATTTATGCAGGGATTATAATTTTGAGGGTATAAAGCCTGTAAAGTTCTATCCTGAAAAAAGCCTATGGACTATTATTTCAGAGATGCGGATGCTTATCAGGTTTAGCATTGGCGGTTATTAAAATTAAGATATTAAATAAAAGGAGATTATAAAATGACAGGATTAGTACATAGTTACAAAGATACTGGCACGTTTTACGGTAAGACTGATAACCTTGCTTGGTTGGCTGCTACTAGATTACAGGTAGCCAATGCAGACGATACAGACATTGACGATACTTCACTTGATGGTTGGTTTGATGTCGGCTATATCACAGGGTTTACAGCATCAAGAAGTATAGAAGTAGCAGACATTAAAACTGGTACTGCTATTAAGACCACAAAGAGTATTATCAAGATTGGTGAAGATATCGAATTACCTATTCAGGTAACACATCCATCATATCAGGGATTGACATTAAATATGGGCAATACAATTGCTCCTGCTTTTACTGCTCCTGCTGATGGTCAAACTACAGTAGCGTCAAGTACTTCGACTACTGTTACAGTAGTAAACTCAGCGTCTAATCTAGCTGCTGGTGATTTAATTAAAGTAACATCAGGTAATACAGCCACTTATGATAGTTATGAAGAGCTAGTATGGATTAAGAGTGTATCAGGAACTACTATTACACATAGTGAATTATCACAGCAACCTATTGCATCTGCTAACTTCTTAAAAGTTGGTGGTGTTGGCACTGCAAGTACAGGAGCAGGTATTAAATTTACTTTCGGTGGTGCTGCTTTACCTCGTAGAAAAGTAAGAATAGTTAGGTACGGTCATCCGAATGCATCACTAATTCTTGATGTATTCACTGAGTGTATTATCAATGGGGTAACTGAGTTAGAGTTTCCAGAAAATGCACCAATGACAGCAGGGTTTAGTTTTAAACCTTTGGATTGTGGTGATGCTACCAATGGTCCATTATTCGGATATAGATATATAAAAGCTTATGAAAGCTAATTTATAATGTTTTGGCAGGTGTAAAAGCCTGCCTTATTTTTATGTTTAACAGTAATAACAGAGGGAAATGAAATGACAGAACAAACAAAAAAAGTAAAAGGATTATCTAAAAGGGATATTGACGGTATTGATTTAGTGGTATCACCTGATTTACTAATTGATACTATTGATAAGCTTAAGGAGTTAGCAAAAGAGTGCAATTTTAGCACTGATAAGCTAGAGCTAGCCACAGGATTCAAGGATGGTACTAAAAAAGAAAAGGAAGATGCTGCAAAGGATTTATTCAAATTCACAATTGATTTATCCAAGCTCTTTTATAAAGAATATGACAAGAAGAATAAGACAGTAGGTCCAGAACTAAAAGCAGTAATTAACCTATTAGTAGAAGCTACAGATTTGAGTTATGACGTATTAGTTAAATCAGATTTTAGATTCTTAATTGAGTTATTCAAGAGATTAATCATAGAGCCTCAAGGTGCTATAAATGAGGGTTTTTTATAACAAGCGGTTATGATTTAGAGTCTAAGGATAAAAGACTTAAATTCTATAGGAATAGACCGCTATCAAAAGATGAAGAGAGGGATAATAAGCTGACTAATTACAGTTTTGATATCTATCAATCTAGTTGGTGGAAGATATTTATAATTAATCCATTAAAGCAATCAGCAATATTAGCTAACTCTGATTTAAAATATACTACTGCTAAAAAGCTATGTATTGAATGGTGTAATTTCAGGAACGGTAAAGAGTTAGAGAATGCTATTAAATGGTTTGATAGAAAGATTGATGAAGTAGAGAATGAGTTTACAGGTACTACATCAATGGAGATTAATGGCAAGACTCATACTATGAAAAAAGAGAGTACAGAGTTATTTAAGCATAAAGCATATGTACAGGCATTTGGTGAGAATCCTTTTTACGATAGAGTAATTATGCCTCCTGCTTTAGGTTCAGCTTTATGGTCAAAAGATACTGTATGGGATGTAAATAAAATTGAGAATGTATAGGAGAGAATTAAAATGGCAATAACTAATCTGAATGTATTTGATAAGGTTTTAACTAAGTCATTAACTGACTTAGAATCTAAGCCTGATGAAACTACAGCAGAAACTTTTATATTAAAGAATATCGATAAGGATAAAAAGATAGTAATACCTTTTGCTGGTACTGGTAGAGCTGCTAAATTAGTAAAGAATAATCCTGATGTATTTGCTGGTAAAGATGTTAAATTCTACGAGCAAAGAACTGGTTATATTAAAGCTATAAAAGACACATATGATGTTGATGTTAAATACATTAATGATATTAATGAAGTCCAGATTATCAAAGATATTGATAGTGTAATAGTAATAAACGAAGCTGAGAAGCAAAGAGATATTAAACAATTCATTCAGGAGTTACTAGAGATACCTGCTAAGAAGTACTTTATTGTAATACCTAACACAATAGCTAATGGTTCAGATATTGGAGTGAAGAGAATAGAACAGGTAAACAATACTGATAGAAAGATTGTTAATAATATATTCTCACATAAAGCTATCATTGATTTGGCTGCTGAATTCGGATTCAATCCATTTGTTTATAAGCAAAAAGACAATTCAGTACCTGAGTGTGTAATGCTGGCAAAACAGCATAATAATGATGCAGAAACAAAAGCAATCAAAGCTAATGTAGTTGATAAGATGCTTGAAGAGAAGCCAAAAAAAGCTAAGGCTAAAAAGTAAATATAATTTAAAATAAAAAGGAGATAATACTATGCCTACAAATGGGGATATGACTAGTGAGTATGCGATTTCTGGAACTGATGATTCAGGACAAGCATATGCTCTAACTCAATCAAAAACAACAAGCTCATGTACTAGAGTTTCTAAATGGAGAACTCCAGTTCCTACAGGCTCAGATACATTAATACTTACAATCAGTGACACTGCAACAGGTAATGCCTTTGCTGCCACAGGCTTTGTAAAAGCTGCATTCTTTAATCAAGATGCTACTAATTTTGTAACCATTGGATACACTGACACAGGTGCAGAGTCAGCCTATTTTAAAATACCTACTGGTGATTTCCATGTATTGAATTCACCTGATATTGAGACTAATGCAACTGGCGGAGCTTGGACAGGATATAACACCATTGATGTAGTCACTGCAAGAGCTGATACAGCAGCATGTGACCTAGATGTAGTTATTTACAATACATAATTTACCTCCCCCTCCTCTGTTACACAAAACACCCTATTATTAATTTAATGGGGTGTTTTGTTGTATATAGTGGAAATATACCTAAAATCTATTTACTAACGAAAATCAATAGAATTTGAGTGCTTAAAATTAAAATAATGCTTAGTCGTATGATAAAATAATATTATGAATAATAAAAAGAGAGAATAAATGTCAGCTACAGGTAATATCCTTTTTAATATGGCTGTCACTGGTAGTCAAAATGCTGCTAAACAGTTCAATGGTGTTAATAAGTCCATAGTAGGCTTAACTGCTGCCTTTGCTGCTCTTAGTGCCAAAGTTGCAAAGGATGGTTTATCAGCTTTTACTAAGTATGAAGCTGCAATGAGAAATGTCCAGTCAGTTACTTTAGATACCACTAAAGGCTTTCAGGACATGGATAAGGCAGTATTACAACTTACTAACAAGGGTCTTAGGTCTTATGCTCATGAAACTGCTGCTGCTTTATATGATGTAAGGTCTGCTGGTATTGATGCTGGTGAAAGTATGGATACTTTGGACATGATTCTTAAGACCTCATCAGCTACATTAACAGACCAAGCAGCTATAGCTAAGATAGTTACAGGTACAATGAATGCTTACGGTTCAGAGGTTGTAAATGCTGAAAAAATAAGTAATCTTTTCGTAAAAACAATTCAAACAGGTGTTACTACTGGTGCTGAAATGGCTGCCAGTTTTGGGCAGGTCGTAAAAATCGGAGCATCAGCAGGGGTAGAGATAGAAGAACTTACAGGTTCAGTAGCATTATTAACGGCTAATTTTATTAAAACACCTGAAGCAGTCACGGGATTAAAGTCTGCTATTGAAGCTTTGGCAGTGCCTACAGAAGGTCAAATAAAAGCAGCAAAAGAACTAAACATTGAACTAGGTGCAAGAGTTTTAAAAGAAAAAGGCTTAGTTAAGATGATGGCTGAGATTGGCAAGGCTACAGGTGGCAATCTTGAGTTAATGAAAAAGCTTATACCTTCTACAACAGGCTTAACAGCAGCATTAGTATTAGCTGATAATGCAGGGCAAGACTTTTCAGATACAGTTGATGATATGAAAGACTCAGGTGATGCTTTAGAAGAGAGTTTAAAAAGACAAGAGGCATCATTCAAAGCTAATGTTGATAGCCTTAATCAAGGGTTTAATCTATTATCTATTGAGGTAGGTCGTGTAGTTGCTGAAGCAGTATTACCATTAGTAAAGGGAATTGTTTCATTAATTCAAGGATTTAATAATTTACATCCTATTACTAAAAGGGTGATTGTTACAACTGGTTTGGTCGGTGGTGCAGTCGCTGGGTTAACAACTGGAATAATTGCTTTAAAGGTTGCAATATCAGCAGCAGGTATAACTGCTGCAAGTTTTTCAACAATGTTAACAGGGTCTTTAATCCCTGCTTTAGGTGCTGCGCTTGCTCCTGCTCTTGCTCTTGCTGGTGGTATTTGGGCAATAGTAGAAGCAATGAAAGCTAAACAGGCTGCTGAAGATGCAGACAGAGCAAATACACAGGTAATTAAAAACTATGAATCACATATTAAAGCGGTTAAGGATTTAGAAAGTAGAGAGAATCTGAATATAAAGCAGAAAAAAAGATTAGCTCTTGCTTATCGTTCTTTAGCAAATGAGATGAAAAAGGGCACTAATGCTCATGCTGTTTATGTGGCAAAATATAAATCAATGTTAGCTAGTATTGATGAAGCTGATAAAAAAGCTGCTAAAAAAGCAAAAGGTGGCGGTGTAAAAACGGTTAATATTGGCGGTGCTGGCACTGGTGGTGGAATGTCCACTGGGGACGGCTCACTTGCTCTAGCTGAAGCTGAGAGAATAAAGAATGAAAAGGTAAGATTAAAAGAAGATGAGATAAAAGAATACAATAGGATTACTTTAAGTTCTTATCATTATCAATTGTTTTTAATCGAAGATGAGTACAAAAAGAAGGTAAAAACTTATGAAAAAGCTGGACTAGATATAAGCACGATTGAGAAAACATATCAGAGAAAAAAGAAAGACTTATGGTCATCTGAATATAAATCAAGAAAGCGAATAAAGCAAAAAGAGATTGATGATGAAAAGAAAAAGAATGATAAAATATTAGCTGATAATGAGAAGCATAATGAGCAAAACGTTGAGAACTATAAAAAAGCTCAAGAAGAAAAAGCAAAGTATAACCAGAAAATACAGCAAGGATTAGTAAGGACTGCTGCAATAGGTTTAGAAGCTTTCACTGATATGAATAGCCAGCTGATTAGTTTAGGTGAGAATACTGCTACATCATTAATCAAGAATAGCTTTGACCCTATGACATTTGCTGTACAGTTTGCAATGCTTCAGATTAAGGAGATGGGTGAAGAGTTCACAAAAGTATCAGAGAAGGTTAAAAAGCATGGAGTAGAAACGTCAAGGGATGTAGCAATTGCAGCGAATGACTTCTTGAATTCTATTAATCCTATTGGAGCATTATCAAGAATGTTAGGTATTGAAACTCCATCACTAGGAATGTTATCAGGTGAAGTTAAGGCAGTTGTAGAAAGCACTAATAAAACACTAATGAAAGTATTTAGTGACATTGATAAAGCTGATAAAAAAGCCAATGATGAGAAGCAAAGACAAAAAGATAAGAATGCAAAGTATGATAAAAAGCTAATCCGAGATACTACAAAGGCTGTAAATACTAGATATAAAGAAGAGATGAAGCTCATTGATAGTGTTCATGATAAAAAGATTAAGAACCATGAGAGTAATCTTAAAAGGATTAGTAAAGAATTAAATGCAGAAAAGACCAAAGCAAAGGCAGTTCAAGACCTATTAGAGGGTAGAACTCAATCAAGAGCTGAAAAGCAAAGAATAGGAGCACAATTTAAATCTCAGGTTGCAGGGTTTAAAGGTGGTGGATTATTCAGAAAATCAGAGAGATTAGCTGAAGCTGAATTTACTACAACTGAACAAGCTATATCACAAGGTGAAGAATTCGGAGGATTAAGTTTTACAGAGGTTCAAAAACAAAGAAAGCAATTAGCAGTCCAACAATTTGCCTATTATCAAAATTCTTTAAAGACTACTAAGGATATTGAAAAAAGAGCTGAAATCATGAGCAAGATGAGAGATGCACAAAGACTATTTCAAGAGAATGCATATGACAGAGATTTAAAGAAAGCAAAAGAAGAAGATAAAGTAAATGTTAACAAAGTAAAAAGACTAGAATTAGAGAAACAGATTGAAGGCTGGTTACTTGATGCTGAGAAGCAGAAGCAAGAGCAGAAACAAAAGGATATAGAAAGAGATAGACAAAAGCAAGCTAAAAGAGCTGAGTTTGTTGCAATGGCACAGAGAGAAGCAATAGCAGCAACTTTACCTTTTGGCTTAGGTCGAAGTATGGGTAGCAATCCTTTAAATGTAAGTACTGGTGGCAGTAGTAGAACTAGTAATAATTCGGTTAATGTTAATTTTTCAGGTGCTATAAATGCTAATAGTGAGAGTGATATACAGCGAATGGGAGCTAGGCTAGGTAGTATGGTAGCTAATCAATTGAGAAGGCAAATATAATGGCATTAGCAATAGCAGTATATTACAAAGCTCACGATGATACAGTATGGGATGATGTGACTGAGAATGTATCAGAATTACCATCATGGGATATGACGCTTAATAGTGAACTAATGGAGTTTACATTATCATTAACTCAACCTGTGGATAGTGGCGACGTATTGTTATTACCAGAATCAGGTGATGATATTTGTATCTGTCTTGATAATAGCAGGACTCAGGTATTAGCTGATAGTTTAGCAGGTGTAATAATTGATGCTCCAACTGAGCTTATAGGCTATGATGAAGATACATCAGCATGGTATATGAAATATAACTTAAGGGTAGTACAAAGGGATTGTACTAGTGATATTGTAGAACATGAGTATAAGACTGCTACTGCATTAAACACAATATTAACAGCGATATTGAAGCTTAATACAGATGGCAATGATGGTGCTGGTGAAGGATTCTTAGGTGGTAGTCTTAATTCTGTAGCTATTCCTAAATATGTAAATGAGGCTGCTAATATTAATGTAAATTCTTTTGATTTTAAAGGACCTGCTATTGAAGCTTTAACAACTGTACTTAAATCAGTCGGTTATTATTGGAAAGCAATCTATTATGTAGAGCCTGATAGTACAAATACATTAAATTTAGTACAGCAGATAGTAGTATTTGATATAAATGGTTTAGCTCCTGATGGTGCTAGTGTTTGGGGAACTGGTTTAACAGATGATATTCTAAAATCAGGTTTTGTAGCTAATCCAGCCTATATATCAGCAGCAGAAACACCAGACCAACGAGCTAATATTTATGCTGAAGAGGGAGTTGAGGTAAGAAGTCAGTTAGACTCAGTAAAGAATTACATTGATTTGAATTGCTATATTCAGGACGGCACTACATTATCAGAGTTTACAATGTATGCCGATGGTAAAACTGATACCTTTGATTTGGGTTCTAATGCAAGGGATATAGTTTATGTAAATAAGAATAAGTTAGAGGGTAGAGTCCAAACCTTTACTAGTACTACAATATTTACTATTGATGCTGTAATAGCTGACCAAATAACAGAAGATGCAAGCCATTTAGCTACTGATAGCCTAGCATGTAAAATAGTATCATCTGGCACATCATATTACAGAACATTCACCAATTCTACTACTACAATTACTTTAGGTAGTGCTGTAGGTACTCTCGCTGTAGGTGATGAATTCCATTATATCCACAGTTTAGATTTATTTAAATCAGGTAAAGATGATGATAGGGCTGATTTTGGAGCAATCAAGTATGTAAAGCCTGATGAGAATGCAAGAATTAAGTTCCAGAAGTATAACGTTCCTGATTCGGGTGATACTATTAGTTGTCATTACTATGCTTTAAAGCAGCAGAATATACCAAGAATTTACAGAGATAATATTAAAAGATATGGACTAAGGTATCTAAAAGAAGAGATAAAGCAACCTCTTACGCTTAGCCAATTAGAGCAAGTTTATCAGTCATTTGATAAAAGAACAATACCATTACAAACAGTATCATTTACTAGTTATAGACCTGATATCATACAGGTAGGATGGCATATACCCGTAGATATTACCAATGTAGTAGATAATCAGCAATTCTTAGTTAACTCTGTGTCATGTGAGTATATCGCATCAGGTGGTCAAAGCAATAAACCCACTATTAAGCAACAAGTAAAGTTATCCAGTTATAGAGACGATTTAACTGATATCCTTAACTCATTTAAATCTAACTATGCATTAAGTACTCAAAAGCTAGAAGTGCAGACTGTAAATAGTTATAATGCAAAGATTGAGATATTAGCAAAATTAACAAGTGTAGTAACTTCACAGCCTGCATTCTTAGATAAAATAGCATTTGTATCAGATAGGGATGGAGGTAGTCTTGAGTTATATATAGCTAATCCTGACATGACAGCACCATTGAAGTTAACCAGCCACTCTTCTGACTGTTCTAATCCTAGAATAAGCAGGGATGGCACTAGAATTGCTTATGCTGTATCTAGCGAAATATATATCTATAGTTTTATTACAAGTACTACAACTCAATGGACTAATGTTGGTGGTGGGGCTAACGGCTCACCTGATTGGAGTTTAAATGATGAAAAATTGGTATTTGATACTACCAGAAGTGGTACTGTAAAACTAGTTACCTTACTCGCAACTGAGATTGAGAGTGCCAGCAATGTGATATTTGATTTATCTAATGCTGAAACTGGCGCTGCATATCCACGTTACAACAAGGCAGGTGATAAGATAATTTATACTGATTTTGGTCCATACTCCATATGGACAATTGACCCTGATAATACTAATAATACGTTGATTGATAATAGCAATACACCTTCACAAGCTGATTATTTTCATGATGATTCAGGCATAGTCTATGCAAGGGATTCAGGCGGTTCAACTAGTGAGATTGTTAAACGAATACCTGCTACTGCTGCTGGTACTAGAACACAATTAATTAACGATTCAATCTTTGATTTACAACCTGTTATGGATTTCACTGATACTAAGGTGTATTTTCAAAGAAAACCAGCAACGAAATACAAGATATTCACATTAAATATTGATGGAACAAATCTAGTTCAAGTAAGTGATGATAGTTCCACCAATGACCAGAATATCCACTATGGAAGAATTGATACGAGGTATTTATAATGACAATTAATAGTACATATTTAGATGATTTGGTAACAACTGTAGTAGCCGACTGTGATTTTATTGCATTCGTGGCTGACTATGCTAAACCGACAGCTACCACAGACATACAAGACTCAGGTGTAAATCAACTTGGTAGAGTAGTACCTACATCCGTTACCAGTTCTGGTACTAAAATCACAGTTACATCAACCATCAATACCAGTACAGCAAACCCATTAGACACAACTGTTTCAAGTGCGTCAAGTACTACTGTTTTTGATTTAACATCAGTAACAGGATTGACGGTAGGTGATAGATTAGAGATTACACTTAGCACAGGAACCGAAGATAGAGAGATAGATAGTATATCCACAAATACAATCACAGTAACAAAGGCTTATAGTTCAGCACCTGCCGTATCTGATGTAGCTAGAGGTAAGATATCAGCAGTCCATATAATAAAAGGTGGTACTATTGGCGGTGTCGATGGCGCTACTCTTGCAGCCTTCCAGACTGTATTATTTAAAGCTAATACAGAAGAAAAAACATTCACCCATACAATTGATTTAATAGGTAATTAAAATGTCAATAACTCAAGGATTAGTAAGTGTTAATGCTACTACCTCAACATTTGCAGAGGCACAGCAAAACATTAACTCATTAAAAGCTAATGAGCAAAGATTAGATACATACGGATTAGGTGTAAATAGTGTATTAGAGGTTACTGTACCAGTTACAGCAGATGATACATTAAACAGATTAAATGCTAACTTTCAATTCGTGGCTGTTACTAGTTCAGTTGCTGCAATAACAGTTACATTGCCTTTAGCAGCTAATCTAGTGAATGGAGACCAGTTTTTTATTGCAGATGTTTCAGCTAATGCAAATACGTATAATATCACAATAAATACTAATTCAAATAATGTAAATGGTTCAGCTTCTAATATCACTATATCAAAAGCAAGAGGTTCAATACATATTTACTATTATGCAAGTGGTGAGTTTTTTATTAAATCTACAGATATATCATAGGTATAGATTATGGCAACATTAGACTTTAGTCCAGAAACTAGATATGATTGGTCAAAGCAGATAGGCTTTAATTATCAGGTAAATAAATTCATAAACACTGATTTACTCTCACTTACTGGTCCACTACAAGTATCAAGCTCTACTCTTTTTGGCAGTTCTCAGGCATATGACTTTAATGGACAAGATGTAGATAACTTTGGTGATATCACTCAAGATAAAGCAGCCCCTATTCATCAAGCTGACCCTGATGGTACAAACATAGGTTTAAAC
>CEPX01038058.1_pt1 | contig 15414 bp, 18 predicted proteins | sample 361361 | NCBI WGS metagenome assembly CEPX01 (sample SAMEA2619974, study PRJEB7988) | marine metagenome | biome: marine biome (ENVO:00000447); feature: mesopelagic zone (ENVO:00000213) & marine oxygen minimum zone (ENVO:01000065); material: "saline water (ENVO:00002010), including plankton... | reverse complement strand
TATGGATGGGATCTTGAAGATATCATGCAAGAGAACATAGATAAATTAAGAAAAGATATAAAAAAGGATTTACATACGGAGAAGCTGCAAAAGATATAAGAAAGGATTGGAATGAAAATTAATCATCCCCAATCAACTCTGCCTTTTTATCAACAATTAAAATATTTGCAATTTCTTGAGTAAGATTTGCAACATCTCCTTTTTTAAAAGGCCCGAGCTTCTTCCCCTCTAAATCTAAAAACTCTTCTGTGTCTTTTAAAAACACAATCATCTTATTCTGAGATTTTTCTTCTTCTTCAGCACCTTTCAAACCTTTAGCAATTTTTTTATCACTCTTCTCCAAGGCCCTCATAATTTCATCAAAACAATCTTTTTCAATAGCAAGCATATTTTCAAAATCTCTTTTACTAATTCCAGTTTCAGCAGCAACAAAAGCTAATTCTAAAATCTTTTTTTTTCTTCTTAACATTAATTCTTTAAAAATCGCAATTGAATTTTCAAATTGTTTTTTTGTTTTAAGAATTGTATCTGAAAAATCATCATTTTCTTTATTTGCAATCTCTTTTTTATCTTTAAGATAAACAGAAACTTCTTTAATAAAATTTTTAGGAATAAATTGCAATTGTTCAGAATACCTCTCTTTTCTTAATGCCTCATACAATTCATTATATGTTATCATATCTCTCAAAGCAAGAATTCCTTTAAAACCTTTATTATACTTTTAATTATATAATGCAATATCCTTAAAAAATCTCTTAAAATTTATCTATTCAATTCTGTCTTTTTCATAAAATCTTTTCCATACATTTTACCTAAACTTCCCCTTTTACTATCTTTCTCACTAAAACTTTCACTATCATCAATATCTCCTCCAAAAACCATGACAGGAACAGGATGACGACTATGCATTTTTAATTTACAAGGAGTTGAATGGTCACAAGTTACAACAACCTTAATACCCTTACCCTCTGCAAACTTTTTCAAAAAACTTAAAAACTTTTTATCAATAATTTCTAACATATTTTTCTTTTCATAAGGTTTATTATCATGTCCAGGAATATCTGTCTCCTTAATCTGTATATAACAACCAGAATAAAACTTTTCTTGCTTTTTAAGAGTCTTAATTGCAAACTTTATTGTTTTATTTAATCCATTATAATAATTATTATAAGAATCAATATTTTTTAATTCAGGATATGTAAAAGAAAATGTCTTCATCCCACTTAATTCAGAAATTCCAATTTCTAAAGGCATAGAATTTATTGACATCCAGGTTTTGTATTTTTTTAATTTAGGAATTTCACTCCCAGCTCCCCTTGTCAAAAGCATATTTGCAGGTAATAAACCTTTTTTCTTTCTTTTAATATTAATTGGATGGTTTTCTAAAACTCTAAATGCCTTGTCTAAAAATTCATTTAAAATATTTGCAGTATGTTTTGCATTTTCATCAGCTTCGTCAAGTGGTTTTGAAAATTCAAAGTCATTAGAATCACCAGGAATCCATTCTGGATCTGTATTTGAAATATTATCTGAAAAACCGCCCCTAAAAACTAGAACCCCTCTATGTTGAATTGTTGATTTAAATTCAAAATCACAAGAAAGTTTAATCTTCTCATTCAAAGCTTTAGCTAAAACCCTAGCCTCTTTATTAGAAAGAGTTCTTCCAACCCTTCTATCTTTAATTTTTTTAGTTTTAAAATTCCCAATAGTACAAAAATTAGTTCTTAATGCTAAATCCCCTCTTTTTAATTTAAATCCTGCCCCAATTGCTTCATAAATCCCTCTTTTACACAACTTAGGATTATTCCCAAAAATACTTATTAAGGAATTATCACTTCCAGGGGCAGTTTTATCGTCGATAGGATACATATAACCAAGACTTCCATTTTTTGCAAACCAATCAAGATTAGGAGTTTCAGCCATTTCAAAAGGGGTCTTTCCACCAAAAGAACCAATAGGCAAGTCACTTGCTCCATCTAACACAATAAGAATCTTTTTCATAATTTCACCTCTTAAAATTAATAAATCTCATGATTATAAAAGCTTATCTAATATATTATTTCAAGGAATTATTGATATTAAAATAAAAACAAATAATTTAAAATACCTTAAAATCTTATCAAGACTATTAAATAACGCAGGCTATCTTAGGAAAGATGACTTGTTAAGAAAACCTAGGTTTTCTTACGATTATGTTTGGAAAACTAAAAGAAAAACTAAAATCTTGGATTACAAAATCTAAGAAAGAAATTGAAGAAAAATCAGAAAAAGTAGAGAAAACTGTAGTAAAAAAAGAAAAAGTAAAAAAACCAAAAACAGTAAAATCAAGGGAAGATACATCTAAGAAACCGTTAGGTGTCTTGGATAAAGAACTTGGAAAAGCAGAAGATATAACAGAAAAAGATGAGGCAGAAATTCTTTCTGAAAAGCCTGCAAAAGAAGTTGCAAAAGTTTTAGAACAAAAACCAGATGAGACTGCAAAGGATGTTTCTGAAAAAATAGATAAAGTTAAACAAGAAATAGATGAAGTTGAAAATCAAATCAAACAAACAAAAAAACAAGAAATACAAGAAGTTCCAACAAAATTCAATGCCGGACTCCAAGGGTACGAACCAGATATTGAAGAAATTAAAGAAAAGCAAGAAGAAATAGAAGAAGAGCAAGTTGAAGAAAAAATAAAAGAGACAGAAGAGCCAGAGAAAAAAGGATTTTTCTCAAAATTAAAATCTTCATTTATATACAAAATATCAGAAGAAGAATTTAAAGATATTTTTGAAGATTTAGAATTTTTATTATTAGAAAATAATGTTGCATTAGAAGTTGTAGAAGATATTAAATTAAAATTATCAGAAAAATTAATAGGAAGAGAAATAAAAAAAGAAAATTTAGAATCTGAAATCAAAACAGAACTTAAAAATTCCTTAAACGAAATTTTAATTGAACCAGATGACCCTTTAGATATTATAAAACAAACAAAAAAATCAGAACACCGTCCTTTTGTTATACTTTTCTTTGGAATCAATGGTACTGGAAAAACAACAAGCATTGCAAAAATAACAAATCTCTTACAAAAAAATAAACTTTCTGTCTGTCTAGCAGCAGGAGATACATTTAGAGCAGCATCTATAGAACAAATCCAGATTCATGCAGATAAATTAAAAGTCCCACTTATTAAACAGGATTACCACTCAGACCCCTCTGCAGTTGCTTTTGATGCAATAAAATATGCAAAAAAACATAAGATAGATGTAGTTCTTATTGATACAGCAGGAAGAATGCATACAAGAAAAAACCTTATTGCTGAAATGGAAAAAATAGTAAGAGTAACAAAACCAGACCTAAAAATTTTCGTAGCAGAATCAATTGCTGGAAACGATGCAACAGAACAAGCAAAAACCTTTCACCAAGCAATAGAGGTAGATGGCTCAATCTTAAGCAAAGCAGATATTGATGAAAAAGGCGGAACAATTATCTCCGTCTCTCATGCAACTAATAAACCTATTTTCTATCTTGGAACAGGACAAGAATATAAAGATATTCAACTTTTTGATAAACAAAAATTTATTAAAGAGTTAGGGCTATAAAGACTATAATTAGTTTTTCTCAAACCAATAACTATAAAAAACCCTATAAACCTCTAAATCTAATTAATTTTAAGAATAAGATGTTAAACAAATTATCCTCTGCTTTGAAAAAAGGATTTGACAGAATAGCAGGAGCTGTATTTGTAGATAAAAAAACAATTGAGGCAGTTGTAAAAGACTTACAAAGAGCACTAATCCAGGCAGATGTTAATATCCATTTAGTAAAACAAATTGGGGAAAGAATAAAAAAAGAAGCTGAAAATGAAAAAATAAAGGGAATAGAAAGAAAAGAACATCTAACAAAAGTTCTTCACGATGAAATTCTCAATCTTTTAGGTAAAGAAAAACATGAATTACAAATAAAAAAAGGAAAGCAAACTAAAATAATGCTTTTAGGTTTATATGGGGCTGGAAAGACAACAACAACTGCTAAATTATCTACTTATTATTCAAAAAGAGGATTTAAAACAGCAATTGTAGGTTTAGATGTTCACCGGCCTGCAGCAGCAGACCAATTAGAACAATTAGGAAAACAAACAAAAACTAAAGTATTCATAAACAAATCTGAAAAAAATCCAATTAAAATCTATCAACAATATGAAGAACAATTAAAAGAATATGATTTAATTATAATTGATACAGCTGGAAGACACTCTCTAGATAAAGAATTAGTAAAAGAAATTACAACTCTTAATAAAAAAATAAATCCAGACTACACATTCCTCACTATACAAGCAGATATTGGGCAGGCTGCAAAACAACAAGCTTCTGAATTTCAAAAAGCATGTAATGTCAATGGTGTAATAATCACAAGAATGGACTCAACCGCAAAAGCAGGTGGTGCTTTAACAGCATGTGGTGAGACAAATGCACCAGTTTATTTTATTGGAACTGGAGAGAAGATGAATGAATTTGAAACATTTAACCCAGAATCATTTATTTCAAGACTTTTAGGATTAGGTGACTTACAAGGATTATTAGAAAAAGTAGAATCTGCAGTTGATGCTAAATCTCAAAAAAAATTAAAAGAAAAATTAGAAAAAGGGGATTTTAGTCTTCGTGACCTCCAACAACAACTAAAACAAATGAAGGGCATGGGAAGTCTAAGCAAAATTGCAGAAATGATTCCAGGATTAGGAAAAGCAAAAATTCCAGAAAACATGCTAGGAACACAAGAAGATAAAATGAAAAAATGGGAACATGCAATAAATTCAATGACAGAAGAAGAAGTAAACAACCCAGAATTAATTGAAAAACAAACAAATAGACTTAATAGAATAGCAAAAGGCTCTGGAACAACAACAACGGATATTAGACAACTCTTAAAACAATATAAAATGTTAAAAGAAATGACTCAGGGTGCAGGAGATATGAGTCAGATGGATGTATCTCAAGGATTAAGCCAAAAACAAATGCAAAAGCTTGCTAAAAAGTTTGGTAAAAAAATGAAGTTTTAATAAACTTAGTTATTTAATAGTGGTAACAATGGGGAAAGATTTATAAATGTTTTATTTACTCTTTAAGTATGGTTGAAGAATATGCTAGTGGCACATTGCCTCAATATTTAATTACAAGATGTAATGAGCTTGGAGCCCCATTAAATAATAGGCAGAGATCTGCCTTGGATGAAGTGGTTATCAAACATTTTGGTAAGATTTCAAAAGACTTAGAGTTAGTTTTTCCAGATAATGGGTCTGGCACCCCCTTAGACCAGCAGTTATTGTTAGATATTTGTTTAGAAATCCCTTATAAAAGGGGGCCCAATATAACTGAAGCAGTAAGGTCCTTTGTACAAGGTAGGGAGTATAGTACTCAACCAAAAAACATTGAGGCAACAGAAGAGAAAATGCTTGAAGTATATAATCTATGTTTGAAGATGCTTAAGAATTCTTCTGCAAGAGATCCTTTTGCTACTAGCCAGAATGATAGAAATCTTTTTTTACAAAAACAGATCAATATAAAAAGCAACAAACAATTTCATGCCATACATGAGTATCTTAGAAGAAAAGGACTTATTGGAGATACAAAACCTCCCAATCCTTCCTATAAATATAAATATAGTGTGAAGGATTAAGATTCTTAGATATAAATACCAATCTTCTTATGAGAATTTTTAAATGCTATTAACGTCAAAAATATACAATGAACTCTAAAATAATCCAACAAGGAGCAGAGGCAATTATTTTATTGAATAATAAAAATCAAGTTCTAAAAAATAGAATACCAAAATCTTATCGTCTTCCTGAACTTGACAAAAAGCTTAGAATAAAGAGAACAAAGTCAGAAGCAAAAATCATTGGAAAATTAAAATTAATAATCAATGTTCCAAAAATAATATTAACAGATAAAGAAAAAATAACAATGGAGCATATTAATGGGGAAAAACTCTCAGAACATCTTGAAAACCTTAACTATAAAAAAATATCAAAGCAGATTGGAGAAACCCTCACCAGTCTACACAATCAAGATATAATTCATGGAGACTTAACAACATCAAATATGATTCTAGATAACAAAACAAGCAAACTCTTCTTAATTGATTTCGGACTTGGTTTCCATTCATATAAGGTAGAAGATAAGGCAGTTGATTTACATCTCTTACAACAAGCCTTAAATGCAAAGCATTTTAAAATTGCAGAAGAATGTTTTAAAATAATTCTTGAAAACTATAAATCAAAACAATCAAATTTCATAATACCGAGGATAAAAATAATAGAATCAAGAGGAAGATATAAACATAAACATTAAACTTATAAAGCAAAATCCCCCTATTTTTTCATAGCCCCATCGTCCAGTGGTCAAGGATGCAAGCCTTTGGAGCTTGCGACCCAGGTTCGAATCCTGGTGGGGCTATTTTCTATTCTCCAATCATCACAAACCTTTAAAAACCAATTTTACAACTTATTAAAATGCCAATAGCAAAGAAATCAAGCAAAATAGAAAAACCAGTATGGTTAAAATATACTGAGACAGAAGTAAAAGCAATAATTTTAAAATTAGCTGAAAAAGGATTAACCGCTGAAAAAATAGGACTTGTTCTTAGAGACCAATATGGAATCCCAAAGGTTAAGTTATATAAACTTAAAATAGGCAAAATTCTAAAAGAAAAACAAAAATTTAAAGAACCAACAAATAAAAATCTTAATGAGAAACTACAAAAAATAATTACTCACTATAAAAAAAACAAGCAAGATAAAAAATCTGAAATCTCATTAATTATTACAAAGGCTAAGCTAAAAAAAAGAGATGATTATTCAAAGAAAAAGAGTTGAAAATAAAACAATACTTAAAAGGGTGTAATATGATACTAAACGAAATTAAAAATTTCACTACAAAGTTTTCACAAGAAACAAAAGACGAAAAAATTCATTTAGTGAGTCATTTTGATACAGATGGGATTACCTCTGCTGCAATTTTTATAAAAACTTTAGAAAGATTATCTCAACAATTTTCAGTTAAAATTCTTAAAGCTCTAACAAAAGAAGAAATAAAACAATTTCCAGAAGATAAAATTATTGTTTTATTAGATTTAGGTTCAAATCATTTAAACGAATTATCAAAATTAAAAAATAAAGTTTTTATAATAGATCATCATGAAATTAAAAATCAGATTCCCTCCTCAAACATAACAATACTTAATAATCATTTAATAAAAGAATATGAAAATTTATGTGCTGCAGAATTAACATATCTTGTTTCAAAACAAATCTCTGAGGAGAATAAAGACCTAGCACATCTATCTATAATTGGAAGAGTTGGAGATGTTATGGAAACAAAAATAAATAAAACAACCTCAATAATAATCAAAGACTCTAATGTTCATCCAAAAAAAGGACTTTTAATCTACCCCTCCACAAGACCCTTAGATAAAGCTTTAGAATATAGTTCAAGGCCCTTTATTCCAGGAGTTACAGGAAATCCAAAAGGATGTTTTGAATTATTAAATGAGGCAGGAATAGAAAAAGTAGGGAAAACCTACAAAGCACTTATTGATTTAAATGAAAAAGAAATGAAAAATTTTGTAACCGCGGCCATGCTTCGTTTTTCTGAAAATGAAAAAGCGCAAGAATATATTGGAAATTTATATCTTATAAAATTTTTCAACAAAATAGAGGATGCAAGAGAACTTTCTGCAATGATAAATGCTTGTAGTAGAATGGGGCAACCAAGCACAGCCCTAATGTTTTGTTTAGGAAATAGTGAATCAAGAAAAAAAGCAGAAAGAATCTATGTAAAATATCGACAACATATAATCTCAGGATTAAGACATATTGAACAAAATAACCAGATACAAGGAAAAGAATATGTAATAATTAATGTAAAAGATAAAATCAAAGACACACTAATTGGAACTCTTGCAAGCATCTTATCTTTCTCTTCAGTATATAAGGAAGGGACAATAATTATTGGAATGGCATATAATGAAGATAAAATTAAAATTTCAACAAGAATGGCAGGAAGAAACCCAAAATCAAAAAGAAATTTAAAAAAATTAATGGAATCTGTCATAGATATTATTGGAGGAGAATCAGGAGGGCATCAAAAAGCAGCAGGATGTATAATCAATAAACAAGATGAGGAAAAATTCATTGATTTAATTAAAAATAAACTTGAATTTGAACTAATCAAGATTTAAATCTAATTTAAAACTTCAACAATTCTTGCTTTTATATCTGCCTTACCACCTTTTGGCTCAGCTATAATCGCATCACAAATTAAACATTTTACCTTTGTAGTCGCTCCTTCAAAGATATTTTGTTCATTTTTACAACCCTGACATCTTACTTTTATAAATCTATTTTTCATTGTAAAATTATACATAAGAGAAGGTTTTTAAATGTTATTAATTAAAGAATTTTATGGCAAATGAACAAATAGAAGAAGGGCAGATAGTATTATGTGAAGTAGAAAAAATAGTTGGAACAACAGTATTTGTAAAAATACAAGATAATGGGGAAGGTACTCTTATTACATCTGAAATTGCTCCAGGAAGAATTAGAAATTTAAGGGCATATGTAATTCCAGGTAAAAAAATAGTTTGTAAAGTACTAAGGATAAAAGAGGATAATGTTTATCTTTCACTAAGAAGAGTAAAACAAAACGAGAAAAAAGAACTCTTAGACAAAATAAAAAAAGAAAAAAACTACAAGGCAATCTTAAAAACAGTATTAGGTAAAGAAGAATCAGAAAAAACCATTAAAAAAATAACTGAAGAATATAACATATTTGATTTTTTTGAAGAGATTAAAACACAACCAAAAATATTAGAAAAATTCACAACTAAAAAAGATACAGAAAAAATAATCAAGATTCTAGAATCAAAAAAAGAAAAACCAAAACAAATAAAACAAATTTTTAAACTATCAAGCAAGGCAGAAGATGGAATAAATATAATTAAAAAAATAATTAAAGACTCTGATAAAGAAAACAAAACAGAAATTTCTTATCTTGCAGCAGGAAAATATAGAATAACTTTAATTGGAGAGGATTTTAAAGAATTAAAATCAAAAACAAATAAGATTCTTGAAAATATAGAAAAACAAGCAAAAAAACAAAATTGCGAATTTTCTCTAGAAAAAATAAAAAATTAAAACAATGTTTTTTGTTTTTCAAAACCTATTTTAATTTTTTTGAATATTTTTTCTCCACCCTCTTTCTTCACACTATCAACTTTCATCTCTTCATTCTCTTTTCCATCTTCTTTCTCATCCCCCTCATCCTTATCCTCTAAAACAGCCACACCATAAACTCCATCATAACCAGGATTAACTTTTAACTTACCATGCCTATTTTTAATAATTAAATCAACAAGCAAACTATTATTCAAAACACTACTAAGCTCTTCCTTATCAACATTAATTAAAATATTAAATTCAGTATTAAACTTATCAATCAATTTATTATAAACCTCCCAACAAGTTTTAGTATTCATCCCCTTACTAACTGCAAGACTTATTATTTCATGTAATGGTAATAAAGTATAATATAATTTCTTATTTTCATAATCCTCATTCCCAGCTAGTTGTTCAACACGATAATCAACACCAACAATTAAAGGTTTATTACATTCAGGACATATCCCATTTAACTCTTGCGTTTTTTCAGGACTGCAACTAAAATTACATTTCATATGTCCATCAAAATGATACTTACCATAAGCAGGGTCTGTTTCAATAGTCCCAATAAAACTATTTTCTCTTATTTGTTTAAGAATTAAGTCATAAGTTAATTCCTCTCCTTTTTCTAACTTAAAAATAGTTGCCTCTCTACCTATTCTCCAAGGCCAAAAAGAGTGCAAGTCAGAAAAACTAACAATAGAAATACCTTGTAAATCTTTAATTTTCCAATTCATTGCAGGATCTGAACTAATTCCAGTCTCAATAGCATGAATATTCTTTCTCATGTCTCCAAAAGCCTCATCAAGACTATCATAACCCCCCTTACTTCCAAAAACTCCAAACCAGGGAGTCCAAATATGCGCAGGAATCACCTCTATCCTATCATCTATTTCTTGCATTTTTGCAACAAAATCTCTACAACTTATTTTAAAAATAGGCCTACCATCATAATCTCTTCTACCAATCCCATCTAAATACTGATTAATCTTCTCAACAGCAGAGAGATTAGGAGCAAGATAAACTAAATGAACCCTTCTTCCCTTTCCTTTATCAGTATAAACCAAACTTATTTCACTACTAAGAATAAATGGAAACTCGCCATGGTTTTCAGATTTATCTGAACCTTCAATACCATCTTTATACCAAAAAATCCCATTTCTTTCCTCTAACTCTCTAATCTCATTTAACCATTCCTCATGAGTAAAATCTCCAGTTCCAAGAAGATTTAATCCTTTTACTCTTGCCCATTTAACTAAGTTAAGAATATTCAATTCTTTACTACAAGCCCTACTAAATCTTGAATGAATATGTAAATCTCCTATAAACCAATTTTCTTGAATTTTTTTACTTTCATTCTCATTTTCCATAATTAAATTAATAAAAATCAGTTTTTATATATTTATATTAAAAATAAATATTACCCTAAAAACCTAACCAGCTGGAAAATATCTCCACTAGAATAAGTTATATTAGAAACAGTAATCTGAATCAATGCTAATAACCACATAAATAATACCCAATTAATTCCTAAGACTATTGACAGATTAATTTCTTTTTTAACCCTAATTTTATAAAAAAGATAAAGATTTACAAAAGTTAAATAAATAGCAATTAAAAATAAAAATCTTAAATCAGAAACAATCCCTGCAATATTAACTTTTGTTCTTTCATTTTTCCCTAAATTAAGATAAGCATCTAAATCAAATCTTGTTACTCCAAGTTTCTTAACACGCGGATTAAAAAAATTTGGAATAGTTTCTAATAAATTAAATTGATAAGAATTATCAATACCATACTCATCTAAAGCCCTTTGATGTCCTTTTTCATGAAAATAAGTTGAAGCCTGAACTAAATAAGGTAAGATAAAAAAGATAGTTATAAACAAGAAAGACGCAACAGAAAAAACTTTCCAAATATCCTCTTTTATTTGTTTATTCATAAATAATTAAGAAATTCATACTTTATAAAATTATCAATCCTCAGCCTCTTCAATATTTGTAATTATAGTATAATTTTTTGAAGAAGCCATTGCTCCCTCTTGAATCATATATCTGATACAATTACCAATAGTTTCTATCTCAGAACCAGGAGGAATACAATAAGGTTTTACTTGCCAATCAGCATTCTCCCAATCAACAGTTATATCTTCAAACCTATTAACCCCATTAAATCCTACTTTTCCTGTTATTTCTGCAGTAAACTTAATTCTCTCTTCATCATTATCAAGCAGGGCCATAGTTAAGGTTCTTTTCATTTATCTTCCTCATCATTAACACCTTTAGTTCCAACCCAAAAAATACATTCATTATCAGGCAAATTAGGACTATCAATTAATTTTGCAACCCTGCTTCCTTTCTTACCTCTTCTAATATAAATTCTATAAGTACTTGCATGTCCAACTATATTCCCTCCAATTGCAGTTGTTGGATCTCCAAACATCATTGCAGGATTTGCCATAACCTGATTAGTAACATAAATAGCTAAATTAAATTGTTCTGCAATTTTCATTAAATTATGTAAATACTTGTTTAATTTTTGTTGCCTATCTGCTAACTGCCCTCTTCCAGCAAATTCTGCTCTAAAATGTGCAGTCAAACTATCAACAACAACTAATCTAATTGGTTCTCCATTTTTTACTAATTCTGCAACCTTATCAATCAATAACATCTGGTGATCTGAATTAAAAGCTCTTGCAACTAAAATATTTTTCAAAACATTTTCAGGATTCATTCCTTTTGCCTCTGCAATCTGTCTAACTCTATCAGGCCTAAAAGTCCCTTCTGTATCAATATAAACAGCCTTACCCTCTGCACCCCCCATCTCAATAGGCATCTGGCTATTAATAGCTAAACTTAATCCTAATTGAGTCTTACCACTACCATAACCTCCAAAAGCCTCTGTAATCGCTTTTGTCTCAACCCCTTTTCCTCCTAAAAGATTATCAAACTCTTTACTTCCAGTAGTAATAAAAAAAATCTCTTCTCTCTTTTCTGCAAATTCTAATCCGCTTTGAAAACCCAAATCCATCATTTTTCTAGCAGCCTGGATAGTTTTTCTAGCAACACTCTCACTCAATCCAGCCATTTCTCCCATTTCTTTAGGCCCTAAAACAGCAACACCCATTAAATCAAAAATCCCTGCACTTTCTAATTTTTCAACAGCCGCAGGACCAACTCCTGGTAAATCAGAAAGCTTCATAGGTTCTTCATCTTTTTTTGCTTTTTTCTTAATAATTTTCTTTTCCTCTCCAACCTTCTCACTAATAACCTTTTCATCATCCACTTTCTTCCCAGAACCTTTCACAACTTTTTTAGTTTCCTTTTTTACAACCATAATAGATTAAATAAGAGTTTGTTTTTAAGCATTGTTCATATTTGTTATATACTTTGTAGATAAAGTATCAATATCTTATAAAATATCAAGTTATGAAGAAGAAAAGCAAGTCTACTCTCACTAACTTCTAAACCAAATAACAAGATATCAAAATAATACTAAATTAATAAATAAAAATAAATTACAAAACAAAAACTCCAAAAAATAAAACAATATCTAGAATAATTAAAGTAAAAAATAAAGTATCTTCAATTCTTCCACCACTTGTTATAAATCCAGAACTACGCATTCTAAAAGGCCAAAAAGGTTGGATTCCATCTTTTGTAAAAGAATCTAAGATTAAATGAACAGAATACCCTACAAAAAAACCTAAACTCAATACAGGCCAAAATATTGCTAAAATAATAGAAACTAAAATAGCAAAACTAAAACTATGAATAATTCCCCTATGTTTTGTTAAAAGTTGTAAGGGCCTAAAAATCAAATGTCTTCCAAAACTAGAAAACCCAGAGTCTAAATCAGGCAAGATTGTTGCAGCAACCACCATCAAAGCAAAAATCCAAGGAGAGGTAACATGTTTAAAAAATAAAATTATCAGAAAAACTGCAAAAGTCATGTGTGTTTTTAATAACATATTTCCCTCTTAAAAATAAATAATAAATAACACTTAATAAATCTACTCATATAATTTCTATTTTTCTAATTCACTAATTAAATTATCAATATCAATATCCTCTAAACTAGAAACAATAAATTCATTATTATTATACATTTGATTCTTCCTTACCTGTCCGGTTACTAGCATCTCCTTTCCAAGCAAATCACTCTTTTTCTCAGCAAACTTCTCCACATCTTCTAAATCCTGTCTTGAGATTACTTTTTCCAAAACATCTGAAAACATTGTAGACCTTATACAATCACTTCCATCATCAATAACAAGATTTAACAAAGCTCTTTTTTCAGGACTAATTTTTCCATGTTCTTGGCACTCTGAATCAACTGCCTTCTTTCTACATTCAGGACAAACTTCAAAAAATCTCGGCTCAAATATCTGGACAATAAACGCTCTTGCAGAAACATTATCATTTTGATTAAAATTAATAATTGTTTTTTGAAAAGTTGGTTTTTCAGTAACAACCTCTTCTATCTTTTTATCAGAAACTTTAATTTCAGAAAAAGAACTTAAATGAATCTCTCCATTTCTAACACTTGCGTTATTTAATTCTATAACACTATCTTGATTTATCTCTCCCTTTGCAATTAAATCAATATGACTCTCATCCCATAAAACAGTTCTTACATTACTTGTCTCATCAGCAAGGATAAAACTTCCAATTCTTCCACTTCTTCCATTTTTATTATAATCTCTTATTGGAAATAAACTAATTATCTTTCCAAGAAGATTTACCTTTCTCATTCCAGGAACTATTTGAGAAATCTTCATTATCTGTTTATCAAAATTAACACTTAATTCTGCAGCAATAACTTGTGCAGCCCCCTCTCTACTAATAAGTCCTGCAAGCTTAGCCTGCTTAGCTTCAATCTTTCTCTCAATCTCTTCAAGAGAGACGCCTGAGCTTTGTGCAATAAATTCAATTAATTGTTGATAATTTCCTTCCACCTTTATTTCACCTTTTGAATAATTACAAGAGAAAATTTGTATTTATAAAAATAATGATTATACAAAATAGTATTTTAATAGATTATTAAGGAATTCTAAAACTTATTTGAGGAAGATTAGGATCAATCCCCTCCCCTTTATCTTGTTTGCTTACCTTATTCTCAGTCTTAGCTTTCTTTTTTCTAGGCCCTCTTTTCTTTGTTTCAAGTTTTGATTGCAACTCTATTAAATCCTTCTCATCCTCTTTAGATTTTTCTAACTTCCCATCCTTATAAATTGGAATTACATTAACCATTGCATGTCCCATAAAACTACTAGTCTCAATCTTAATATCTTCTGGTTTTAATTTTGTTTTGATTTTTTTAGCAATTTTCTGAGCTAAACCTAAAACTGATTTTGGTAACTTCTCTGTTTTAATATGTTCTAAAGGCAATACAATAGAATGTCCTTTTGATAAAGGATTTATTTCTAAAATTGCAACTGCCTTCTTATTCTCAGCAATTTTATAGGAAGGCATCTTACCTTGTACAATTGAACAAAAAATACACTGTCCCTCTCCTTCAACTCCTTTCTCTCCTCCAACTTCTTCCTGTCCCTCCTGCCCTTTTTGTTGTAACTGCCCATCTTTTGTTACCTGAATATTATTTTGTTTTAAAAATGCATCAAGTTGTTCTCCATTTAAACTTTTAATCTGTTCTTTAATCTCTTCTTTATTTTCTTGAGGCATTTTATCAACTTGTACAAGAATTTGCTTTTTAACATACTCTATTTGTTCAGGTGTGAATACCATAATATGATATGATTTTTATTACTTTTATATTTATTGATATCTTACAACATATCAAGCTACTCACTCACATAACAAATCTAATAATAGGGTATTAAAAAATAATTTTTCTATCCAAAAGCCCTTCTAAAATCAATCATTTCAGCAGAATTAACATTCTCTATTTCTTGTAAAGGATTTTGAAAATCATCTACAGCTAAAGATTCATCCATTGCAAAATTCAAAAGAATAGCATTTAATCCAAATGCAACAGGTTCTGTCTTTGTTGAAGGTTTTTTTCCACCTTTTTCTTCTACAATTGATTTTGCTTTTTCCTGAATTTCATCTAAATTAACATCAGGTGATTCAGGCATAATTTTTATTGTTATTAATGCAGTTCCCATAGTATTTTTCTGTAATTTTGATTTATAAAGATTTGGTTTTTATATTTCATCAAAATATCCAACTAAATCTCCAACCTAAAAATAATAA
>CEPX01138370.1_pt1 | contig 15416 bp, 11 predicted proteins | sample 361361 | NCBI WGS metagenome assembly CEPX01 (sample SAMEA2619974, study PRJEB7988) | marine metagenome | biome: marine biome (ENVO:00000447); feature: mesopelagic zone (ENVO:00000213) & marine oxygen minimum zone (ENVO:01000065); material: "saline water (ENVO:00002010), including plankton... | reverse complement strand
GGGTGCCTCCCCAGCAGAGCTGGGGGGTCTCCCGATTTACTAGTAAAGCGCAATAATCTGACGATTCACCTTACGTGGCACATCCCCGTTTCTCACCAGGACCCGGTACGAGGGCATCTCTAGCCACGAACAGGGCGCTCAACGATCGGATCCATCCAGCGTGCGAATCGGTATCAGTTCACCGCTGATTCGTTCCGATGCTTCCGAAGCGAGAAAGACCGCAAGGTGGGCGACGTGTTCAGGATCGGGAGGAAGTTGCAGCGGCGGAACCGGTGTGCCGTCATCTCTCTTATCCGGTGGCAACCAGGCTGCCACGCCTTCGGTGGCCGTCAAGCCAGGGGCGATACAGTTTATATTGATGTTGTATTGTCCCCAACAGCTGGCCAGAGACTTGGTCAGATTGATGACAGCCGCCTTGGCTGCGCCATAGTGAACGAAACTGGCTGAATCCTTTATACCGGCCACCGAAGCTATGTTGATGATCTTGCCACTCTTCTGCGCCATCATCACCTTGCCTGCGGCAACGCTGCAGAGGAAGACACTGCTGAGATTGAGCGCAATTCCGGCATTCCATTCGTCAGGAGACAGCTTCTCCGGCGGCTTGATGAAAAGGGCGCCGCCCGCATTATTCACCATGATGTCGAGCTGACCAAACCTGTCGACCGTCTGCTTAACCATGTTGTCTACCTGCTCCGGGACGGTGACATCCGTTGCTACGGCCAGAGACTCCCTGCCCAGATCTTTGATTTCGGCAGCGACCTTGTCCAGGTTTTCCTGGTTACGGCTGGCGACTACGACATGGGCCCCCGCCTTCGCATACTCCCTGGCGATGCGTGTCCCAATACCACCGGCACCACCGGTGACGATGGCAATCTTGTCTCGCAGTTGGAAGTCCGGCATTCAGGTTCTCCTCTTCAATTCATCTGACGACAGTCCTGCCTCGCGGTACATTCGTCAGCGTCGAGCGCCCAATTGGGTGTGTGAACGAACAGGAGGATCGAGAATAGTAGGTGTCGTTTCACGATGCGCTCCTTGGTGACAGAATCAACAGGCGATGGTAGCACATCGCCAGAGGCAGCAGAGCGCAGGCCGACGACAGGCTTCTGAACGACTTGACGACGGGCAATCTCAGCTTACGATTTCTGCATCCACTCCCGCTGACTGAACGATGTATTTGAGCCTTTCCATATGGCTGTCGTCAGGTGTGTCAACATCGTCCAGGTTATACGTCATGCCAAGCTGGTCGTACCTGTGCATGCCGAGCTGATGGTAAGGCAGCAGTTCAATTCGTTGGATTCCGCCTTCCAGTCCCGCAGCGAATTTGGCCGTGGCGATGATATTCTCCTCCGAGTCATTACAGCCCGGTACAACGGGGATACGAATGATCATCACGCACATTTTGGCCGCCTTTCTGGCATTCTCGAGGATCTGCTTGTTGGACGCACCGGTGAGCTTGCGATGCATCTCATCGTCCATGTGCTTGATGTCGAAGTGGAGCAGATCGACATACCTGAGAATCGACTCGAGACCGGTCCACGGTGCCAGACCACACGTCTCAATGGAAGTGTGGATATACTGCTCTTTGCACTTTTTCAGAAAAGCGCTGACGAACTCCGGCTGCATGGAGAGTTCACCGCCACCCACCGTAACACCGCCGTTGGAGCGTCGATAGAATGAGCTGTCCTTGTCGACTTCTTTGAACAGTTCGTCAACGGTCATGCTTTGCCCCGTAATCTCCAGGGCCCTGGTGTTGCATGCATCGATGCAAAGACCACAGGCGTTGCAGAGCTCTCTGTCTATCTGCAGTGGCTCCCCTTCCGATCGTTGCAGCGCCTTTTCGGGGCAGATGGCAACGCAGGCATCGCTGCCGACACATCGGCTCGCCGTGTAAAGAAGATCCGCTGTCTTGCTTTGCGTGTGGGGGGAGGAACACCAGGCGCAGGTCAGCGGGCAACCCTTCATGTAAACGAGCGTTCTTATGCCCGGACCATCATGGGTAGCAAACCGTTCAAGGCTGCAGACTATCCCCTGCGGTTGTTCCATAAAATGGAACTCCTTCCATTTGTAAGCCGATGAATTTGGTGTCATTCGATCGATCGGGCCCAATGGTTCCAGGGCCGATTTCCCGGTCATTGTACTACGCTGCGGTGATCAGGGAAACGGACTCGCCGAACGGACTCGCCGAACGGACTCGCCGAACGGTCTCTCCGACCGGACTCTCCAATCGGACTCTCCAATCGGACACGCCGATCGGCGGCAAAGTCCAGATCTTAGAGCGTGCAGGGCATATGTCGACCACGCGCGGCCCCGAGGCCTTTTCGGCTCGTGTCCTGGGCGGACTGTATAACCACCTCGTCGCTGATCAACGCTTCGATTTCCGAGTCACGAAGGCCAATATCACGCAGTATATCGCTGCTGTCCTGACCGATATCAGGCGCTCTCGAGGGTGGTCGCTTGGGCTCTTCCCGAATGCTGATGGGACTGTTGATGGTCCAGTCGTAATCACCGTGCAGATCGCCGGTTTTTATCAATACCTCGTTGGCGATCAGTTGCTCATCATCGATCACCTCGGTCATGGTCGCAATGGGCACATAGGTAACGTCGCTGTCGTCCAGGCGCTGCATCACTTCCTTGACAACCAGGCGCCGACTATTCCCAACAATTATGTTGAGCCGGAGGCCCTCTGCTGGGGACTAGGCATTGAAACTGTCTAGTGATACTCTTGGATTCTTAAGCAGTCACCACATCATTCGAAGCAAGCCTACAAGGAGTTATGATCCTGGAAGAGAAGCTGATCCAACAGATCCTTCAGGCACGCACGCAAACGATGGACGCAGCTCGAACTGACGCTGTGGCTGCTGTCCATGCAGCTGGCCGGGGCACTGCGCGAGAACGGCTCGCCACGCTACTTGATCAGGGCAGCTTCATCGAGTATGGCGTTCTTGCCGGTGCGACTTCCAGCGTAGAAGATTCTGCTGCGGCGGACGGCCTCGTTGCCGGCACTGGGCTCGTATTCGGCAAGCCGGTCGCGGCGGCATCATATGACTACACGGTTCTGAATGGAACTCAGAGCGAACGCAATCAGCGCAAACTGGGACGACTGATCTATCTCTCCAGAACACACCGCTGGCCTTTCATCTGTTTCGTGGACGGTGATGGCGCCAGACCGGGGGAGCCATCGCCGGGGCCACCGATCGTTATCGCACCGCGGGGTCGATGGGACCTGTACGACGGCTTAGCGGAACTGTCAGGCTGGGCGCCCACTATCGCGATAGTTAGCGGTCGTGCGTTGGATGGTAATGCAGGCATTGCCATGCTGTCGGACTTTGTAGTCGCCACCAGTAATTCCATGCTCGGCTCGTGGGGAACCGCGGAGCGGGACTCACAGGAAATGCCGACAGTTCGTCCCGTCGACGACTATGAACGTACCGGAAACATCGACTTGATTGTCGAGGATGAAACGGCTGCAATCAGCGCCGTTAGGAAGTATCTCGACTATTATGTGCGTGACCTCCCAGACGGTGACGAGGCAGCGACGCACGATGAGATCGCATCGATCATTCCCGAGAATCGACGCAGGCCGTATGACATGCGCAAGGTGATCACAGCATTCGCCGATGCGGACAGTGTCATGGAATTGGCCGTCGGATGGGGACGTTCGATGCTGACAGCCCTGGCTCGTCTGGGTGGTCGTTCGGTGGGGATCTTTGCCAACCAGCCAAAATCTCCGCTGGCAGGGGCAATCGACTCCGACGCTGCAGACAAAGCGTCAAGATTCGTCGAATTGTGCGATGCTTACGAATTCCCGATTATCTCCTTCGTAGACAACCCCGGGTATATGGTCGGCCCTCAGGCTGAACGTGACGGCATCGCTCGTCATCATGCACGGCCTCTGTCGGCCCTACACCATCGCACAGTGCCTCTCTGTTCGGTACAGATAAGGAAAGCATATGGTCTTGGTCCCTTCGCGATGTCGGGATACGGGTCCAGTCGTGTCGTGCCTGAACTTCGCCTGGCGTGGCCATCCGTTGAGTCAGGTGGCATGTCTCTCGAGGGGGCCGCATATCTGGTCAAACGGAAAGAAATCCAGGCGGCAGAAACCGAGGCAGAGGCTCTGTCTATTCGCAACCAATATGCGGATCAGATGAGAGATCACACCTCTGGACTTCGAGCCGGGCGGAACTTCATGTTCGACGACATCGTCGATCCGTTGGAAACACGCGATCGAATCATCGCGATGCTTGCACGGCTACCCAAGTCGTTCAGCCCCACCAAGAAGCATCCCATAGATCCGCGCTGAAGAGCATTGGTGTAACCATGGAACAGAAGCTGATAGACGCCTTGCATGCGGCACGCCGAGCACGATCCGATGAAGCACGCACCGACAGTGTCTCTCGGGTGCATGCAAGCGGCAGAATGACAGCGCGTGAACGGATGACCGCCCTACTGGACGCTGACTCCGGAGTGGAATATGGCGCTATTGCAGGCCAAACGTCGGATGGCGAGTGGGTGCCGGAGGCGGGCGGTGTGGATTTCGTGGGAACGATTGGCGACCAAGTCGTGATCGCCTCCTCCACGGATTACACCGATCACGGCGGCGGCTACGGCGCAGGAAGGTTGGGTCGACTTTACGCACTGGCTGAAGAGCACCGTTGGCCTCTGGTATTTTTCGTCGACGGCGGCGGCAGCCGGGCACGGCATCCGAGGAGTGGTCTCGGTCATATTGAGTTCAGTGGCCCTATCGGTCGATATACCATCATCGACGGCAACGCAGAACTGTCCGGTTGGGTACCCACCATTGCAATCGTATCGGGTCCCTCGTTCGCAGGTCACGCCAGCCTGGCCGCTTTCTCTGACTTCTTGATCGCGACCGGAGGATCATCGATCGGTATAGGCGGCCCACCGATGGTGGAAGCCGCCCTCGGCGTTCGCCTCAGCCCCCATGAGCTTGCGGGCGTCGAAATGCACGAGATGGCCGGCGGGATCGACCTGCTAGTTAGCGACGATGCGGAATCCATTCATGCCGCTCAAAGATACCTTGCCTACTACAACGACCTACCTTTCGGCAAACCGGCAGCGACAGCCGACCGTATCAACTCGTTAGTTGTAGGAGACTCCCCTTATGACATGCACTGGGTGATCGAGGCATTGGTCGATGACGACACTGTATTCGAGCTGCGTCCCCGGTTTGCGCCAGCGCTTATCACAGCCCTGGCGCGCATTGAAGGCCGATCGGTCGGCGTGCTGGCAAATCAGCCTCTTATCGACGATGGTGCCGTCGATAACGATGCTGCCACCAAGATATCACGCTTCGTGGAACTCTGTGATTGCTATGAGTATCCGATCATCTCTCTGATCGATACCCCTGGCTGCATCTCGCGCTGGCACCGCAAGGGGGAGGACGTGATGACCGAAGCCGGTATGACGCGTTGGCACGCGCGCCCGCTTATAGCACACCAAAATCGAACGGTACCCCTCGTCAGCATTCAGATTCGACGCGCCTATGGCATCGGACAAGCGTTGATGTCCGGGTTTTCGAGTGCTCGAGGAGTCCCGGCGCTGTGCCTGGCGTGGCCGACTGTTGAAGTTGATCGAAGCGATGGATTCTCGACGACCCGTTACAGTACCGCCATCGATGACGTGGTGACTCCGGCCGAGACGCGCAACAAGATCACAAGAGTCCTGCGCCATATCAAGCGCACGTTCAACCAGAGTGAAAAGAAGCACACCATCGATACCTGGTAGTGGTCCCGCTACCGCAAGGTCCTGGATTAACAAAGGAGTACTTCAATTGAACACACACGCCGACTTTCCCTAAAGCACTGGCAAAACATAGGAGCATGTCGATTGAACACCACTGCTAACTATTTCCCCCATGCGATCTTTGCCACGCAAGACAAGCCCACACCCAGGGTGCTGGTTGCCCCGCAACGATACATCCAGGGCCCGGGCGTACTCGATCAGATGGGCAAGTATCTATCGCTCATCGATGCGCGTCGGGTAGGAATTCTGGTTTCTAAAAGGGGCCAACAGGCCGACGGTGTACGCGTCGTCGCAAGCCTTGACGATGCCACAATCGAACACATTACAAGCACGTTCAATGGAGAGTGTTCCCATGACGAGATCGATCTGCATGTCAGCCGCCTGCAAGGTGAATCTCTCGATTGCCTGATCGCGATGGGAGGGGGTAAGTGCGTCGATGCCGGCAAGAGCATTGCCTTCCGACTGAACGTTCCGGTCGCTATCGTGCCGACGCTTGCATCCAACGACGCGCCCTGTTCGGCTGTATCCGTTCTGTACTCTCCCGAGGGAGTCTTTGCCGGCGCTGAGTTCTTCCCGCAGAATCCCGCCATGGTGGTCGTCGATACCGGCGTGGTCGCCAATGCATCCGAGCGTTACCTCGTTGCCGGCATGGGTGATGCCATGGCCACCTGGTATGAAGCACGCGTCTGCCTCAAGAATCCGAATGCAACATCGACGATCGGCGCACGGCCAACGCTGGCATCCTATGCCCTGGGTGAAATCTGCGCCAACACCCTGTTCGAAGAGGGCGTCGCGGCCGCTGCAGCCGTTGCTGCCAACCGCGTCGATGAATCCTTAGAGAAAGTCGTCGAAGCCAATACCCTGTTGAGTGGATTGGGATTTGAAAGCGGCGGACTGGCGGTGGCCCACAGCGTTGCGCAAAGCTACACCGCCGTTCCCGCGGTCCACGCCAACTACCTGCATGGCGAGATGGTCGCCATGGGCACATTGACCCAACTGACCATGGAATCCGAGGAGGAGGCCAGACGGGTGGCGGAGTTTTTCGTCGAGGTCGGCCTGCCGGTTCATCTGGGTCAGATCTCCCTGGCTGCCGACGATGGCGCCGCACTGGCGACGGTGATCGAAACCACCATGGCATCTCCTATTATTCACAATATGACGATGCCAATGACCACCGAGTATGTACGGGCCTCGATACTGGGTGCACATGAACTCGGTCTCAGTGTTACCGAGTCAAGTGGAGACGACGCCTATAGGAAGCTGCATGGCGCATGATCGACAAGTCACAGTAAGCCGTTCAAACGGTTCAAATTGGCCAGGTTATCCGCTACCAATTCCCTGTCGGCAATGGCGGGATGGTCCGGCTGATATCTGTGTGCTCGATAGATACTCACCGTTGGGTCTCCCCGCTTGTTGGTATTCACGAAAGGATTGATCCATTCCCAGACGACTTCGTGATTTCTGGTCACCTCGAATATTCTGCCGCTGGTCCCCTCACAGACAAGCGTCGATCCGGAAGGTAATCTTTCGGCGCCCGAAATGTGGCCGCTGAAAAACTGTTGCGCCGGTTTTCCCTGATAGCTCCAGGCAATCTCATCCGCCTGCGGATCGATTTCGATCACCCTCGAGCCGGCATAACCGTTGTCAAAGACAAGAATTCTGCCGTCATCTACCCAGGTCGGATTGTGCTGCCCGTGCGCCTTAGTAAATCTGTAGCTGATTTCACCGGACTTGCCGTCTATCACCGCAATGCGGTCGTTGTTGCGGCCCGAAAAGACGATATCCCCGGCATCGTTGCAGTCGAATCCATTGAGGTGCGTCCACTCCCACCTTCTTGCAGACGGGTGAATCGGGTCCTTGACGGGGTCTAACAGTTGCCAGGTGTGGATTCTCCGCACCTCCTTTCCGTCAGGATCTACCTCTACCAGATCATCCCCCAACAATCTGGGCAGTCTCTCCCTCGGCATACGAAATCCGCCCCGCACCTTCTTGTGCAGTTCCTCGGACAATTCCACCCACTCCGGCACCATAGTATTGCCGTTTTCAAATCTGTAGAAGTCATGATGTTGTGCCTTGTTGACATACTCCCACAGAATATTTCCACCCCAATCAACTTCCTGTAAGGTCGTGTGATACCCCCCCAACCTGGTCACATGCTGTTCGAACGGTAACGGTGCTTTGGTGGGTTCGTCTTTGGGCGGTCTCGGCAGATCGATATCCGATCCTGACATCAACAGGTTTCCGTTATGCAGCAGTCGACCGGAACCCGGCCGAATGGTGTGGAACTTCCACTCGTGCACGATACAGCCGTCCATACCGATCAGATAGCAGCTGTTACCCGCGTGGGGCGTAACCAGTGTATAGCCTTTGGTTGACAAGTCCGGTCGATGAAAGGTGAGACCGGTAGGACGATTGATGGACCAACCCATTTAGATTGCCTCAGCTTTTACCTTTGTCGGTTCCCGCCACAGGGCGGTCATGGGGAGCACTGTCGTAGGCACCGCGAAAGTCACGGAATGGACCGTCTCGCCACTCCAGGGCTGCCTTGAGTCCATCCTCCCGAACCCTCCTGCCCCACTCGCCCGCGGCAGAACGTGCGGCGCTAAGTGCCTGAATCTCAGTGCCGGAATGCAGGCCGTCGCGAATGCCCATGGTCTCATACTGACGGTTCACGGCGCGCTTGGTGTACATCAGCATTTCGTTGTCGATATGTCCCATTCGACGTGCGAAACGTTCGGTAAAATCGCCGAGTTCATCTGCGGGAACCGCGTAATTGGCCCAGCCAAAGTGCGCCATCTCGGTACCCGACATAGAGTCACCCATAAACGCAAATTCACGAGCCTTGGCCGGTGGCAGGTGCCATGGCGTCCACATCATATCCATCGTCGTCATGGCCCGAACCGGGGGATATCCAATCTTGGCGTCTTCAGCAACGATGCGGAAGTCACAGGTCGTGGCAAGCTCCGTGCCGCCCGCCAGACAGTGTCCCTGAATCTGGGCAACGACTGGTTTAGCGAGTTCCCAGACGGTCCAGTTTGTCATGACGACGTGCCGAGCCCACTGGTTATTTCCCGGGTGAGTGGTGCCGGTTGCCGGTAGTCTGGAACGTTTGTCGACAAAATCGTCGTCCCCCGCGGAGCGTGAGGGTGACAGATCATAGCCGGAGCAAAACGATCGCCCCGCTGCCTTAAGGACGATGACACCGACGCTGTCGTCATGTTCCGCTTCGCGCATCGCCTCCATGATTTCACCACGCAGGTTGTTACTCAGCGCATTGAGCTTCTCAGGTCGATTTAGGGTGATAAAGGCGAGCCTGTCGTCTGTTTCATAGATGACGTCTCTGTATTCCATAGAGTCTTCCTCTGTGTGGGAAATACGTTCGAATTCCGCAGCTTATCCACCCAAGGGGTAACTGGCAACCGATCGAGCGCGATGGCCAACAGGGTGAGATTCCAAATGGCTAAACTTCCCCATTCAGCAACCGAGTACGACGTCGTCACAAAGCGGACGCAGGGGAACCGCAAGTCCGCACAATCGATGAGGAATAGGAGCCCTGTTTAGTATTTTGCATCGCACAGACGTGCTATTCCTCACGGCAACCTGAATGGTCCTACGCTGTGTTCACTCGTCAGTCATCTTAGTTCAAACGCGCAAGAAGTCCGCAGATGTCCAAGGATGAGTGCTCTCACAAGACTGACCTGTGCCGCTCGGCAGATATACGCGTAAACCGCTTGCCTTTCGCGTTAATTTGATTAAAGTATGCAGCGTTCACCCACCAGCGACAGGAATCGCATTCATGCCGAAAGACGCACACAACTTTATGTACTGACTCGAGCGCGTTCCTGCTTCAGGTCCGCGCCAGAGCGGGCCACCATCACAATACTCTCAACACAGGTGCAGTGACCCGCTGATTACACTTTTTTCGGGGCATTACCTGTGAACAACAAAGCACATCAACACGGACGCTACAGCGCATTATGGGCACTGACCCGTGGTCATCGCGCTCGTTACGGCGCGGCCATCGCGGCCATGTTTGCAGCCATCGGCTTCACTTTTACCATGCCACTGATCGTCAAGTGGTGCATTGACGGTATCGTCGAGGGCGAATTCGCCGGTCTGGAGCGCGTGCCGTGGTTGGCAGGATTCAGTGACTACAGCTATCTGGGATTCTCGGCGCTGGCAGTGATCCTGTTCACAGCCAGCGGCGGGGCACTTACTTACCTGCGCAGCCGCTGGGCTGCCATAGCATCACAGGCGATCACCCAGGCTCTGCGTGACCGGCTGTTCACCCATCTGGAGCATCTCCCGGCCAGTTTTCACGACCGTTCCGCAACGGGTGATCTGATTCAGCGCTGCAGTTCAGATGTAGAAACGGTACGCGTGTTCCTGGCCGGACAGATCGTCGAAATCGGCCGCACCGTGATTATGGTGGGGACAGTGGCCCCCATTCTGTTCCGGTTGGACGTGCGCCTCGCATGGGTGTCACTGTCGCTGATGCCCCTGATCTTCTTCTTCGCCTTTCGTTTCTTCACCAAGGTGAAAGATCTGTTCCAGAAGCGAGACGAAGCCGAGGCCGAATTGTCTGCGCGCCTGCAGGAGAATCTCACTGGGATTCGCGTGGTTCGCGCATTCTCCCGTCAGGACTACGAGATCGACCGATTCGCCCACAGCAACAAAGCCTTTCGCGACAACGATCAGAGGCTGAATGTGGTTATGGCCCATTTTTGGACGCTTTCCGATCTGCTCTCCATGACGCAGATGGGAGTCGTGCTGATTGCCGGAGCCTATTGGCTGATGCGTGGTGAGATGAGTGTGGGCACTCTGTTCGCTTCTTACACGTACGTGGGTATGGTGATCTGGCCGATCCGGCATCTGGGGCGCGTCCTGCAAGACGTCGGCAAGGCGATCGTTGCCCTCGGCCGGCTGAATCACATCCTGGAAGAGCCGGAAGAGAGTTCGCATGAAGAGGAACCTCGGAGAGTCATTCGTGGCGACATCCGCATCAAAGACCTCAACTACGGTTTCGAGTCGCAGGAAGATGTCCTCAAAGACATTAATCTACACATCGAAGCGGGAGAGACGCTGGCTATTCTTGGGCCTCCGGGCTGTGGCAAGACGACCTTGGTGCACCTGCTGATGCGCCTTTACGACTACGCTGAAGGCAGCATTCAGCTGGATGGCATGGAGCTGTCTGCAATGCCGAGAAAGACGGTCCGCTCTCACATCGGCATCGTCATGCAGGATCCCTTTCTTTACTCCCGGAGTATCGGTGACAACCTGCGTGTGGGGAGAGATGCTGCCACCGATGAGGAGTTGCGCAATGTCGCTGCAGACGCTGCCATCGATGAGTCGATCCACAGGTTCAAAGATGGCATGGGTTCGATGGTCGGTGAACGTGGCGTGACGCTCTCAGGAGGCCAGCGCCAGCGCATGGCACTGGCTCGTGCCCTGCTGCGCGAACCAGCCATTCTCATTCTGGATGATGCTTTGTCCGCAGTCGACACCGGCACCGAGCAGCGCATCCTTCAAGCGCTGCAGAACCGCAAGGGCCGAGGCACCACAATCATGATTGCACATCGCCTGTCGACGGTCGTGGATGCCGACCGAGTGGTGGTGATGGACGATGGTCGGATCGTCCAGGTCGGCCCCCACGAGGAGTTGCTCAAGTCCGATGGTCCATACCGTCGCTTGTGCGCTTTACAGGATTCGTTTGAGACGACCCTCGACAAAGACTTGGTTGCCGCTGACGATGGCGGCATGTGACAACTGTTAGGCTACAGAGTACTCATTATGTCTGTTGATACATATGATGACGACATCTTCGAAGATGGCATTGACGAAGAGAGCTTTTCGGACAGCGTCAAGCTACATCTCTGGCGTAAACTGTTTTCGTTTACAGGACCATACCGGCGGGAAGTCTGGCTGCTGATCGCTTCCGGCATCGCAACTGCAGTGTTTGAAGCTGCTTTCCCATTGATCACCCGTGAAGTGATCGACGATGTTGCTGTCAGTGGGATGGACACCAACCTGTGGTATTACGGCGGCCTGTATCTCGTCGTGGTATTACTGCTCGGAGCATCCACCTGGGGTTTCATCTACATGGCCGGCAAGATCCGCACGCACGTCGGTCACGACATTCGGCGTGCTGGATTTGCAAACCTGCAGCGTCTGTCCTTTTCCTACTATGACCACAGACCGGTAGGCTGGCTGATAGCACGCATGACCTCAGACTGTGAACGTCTCACAGATATTCTTGCCTGGGGTATTCTGGACTTCTTTTGGTGCACGTTCATCATGATTGCGATCGCAGCCGCAATGTTGATCATGAATCCGTTGCTGGGCGCATTGGTATTGTTGGTGGTGCCGCTACTGTGGTGGGTATCTAAGTATTTTCAGAAGGTGATCCTTAAGAGTGCTCGACAGGTACGTCGCACCAACTCGCAGCTTACGGGAAGTTACAACGAGAGCATTATGGGGGTACGCACAACCAAAGCTTTCGTTCGCGAAACACACAACCATGAAGATTTTAGGAAACAAACGGACAAGATGTACCGCTATTCGGTGCAGAATGCGCTTCAGAATGCAGTGTATCTTCCACTGGTGATGACCATCGGCAGTCTTGCGACGGGCCTCGCCCTGGTTGTCGGTGGCGTCAATATGATATCCGGCATCATGACAACGGGCACTCTGATCGCCTTCATCAATTACTCACGGCAATTCTTCGAGCCGGTACAGGTTCTTGCCATGTGGCTGGCAGAAATGCAGATGGCGCAGGCGTCTGCGGAACGCGTGATCTCGCTGGTGGAAGCGGAGCCGGAGATCGAAGATAGCGCCAGCGTCAGGCAAGCCATACAACATCAAGATGCGCAGGCCGACCATCGTGAATTCGCTGTCGACGGCATGGCGCAACGCATTAGCGAAATCGAGTTGAAGGACGTACATTTCGCCTACTCCCCGGAAGAACCGGTTTTGGAGGGCATCGATCTGACGGTAAAGCAGGGCCAGACGATCGCTATCGTTGGACCAACCGGGGGCGGCAAGAGTACGCTGGTCAACGTCATCTGTCGGTTCTATGAGCCCACATCCGGCAGCGTTTCGCTGAACGGCCTCGACTACCGTCAGCGTAGCCTGCACTGGCTACAATCGAACCTCGGCATGGTCCTGCAAACATCCCACGTCTTCAGTGGCAGCATTGCCGACAACATCCGTTATGGGGACCTGGATGCCAGTGCCGAGAGTATCGAGCAGGCGGCGAGAATATCGGGCGCTCACGATCTGATCATCGATAAAGAGGATGGCTATGACACCGCGTTGGGAGAAGGTGGACATCAGTTGTCCGAAGGAGAGAAGCAACTGGTCTCGTTCGCCCGGGCGATTCTGGCTGACCCGCAGATCCTGATTATGGATGAGGCGACCTCCTCGGTGGACTCGATCACTGAGGCGCGAATTCAGCAAGGCTTGGGCCATGTGCTCGAGGGCCGCATCGCATTTGTGATTGCGCATCGACTGTCAACGATACGGGCCGCCGACCGAATTCTGGTGATCGATGACGGCAGAATCGTGGAACAGGGAAGCCATGAAGAATTGCTCAAGCTACAGGGCCATTACTACGATCTGTATCGAAGGCAGAAGGTCAGCACGACGACCGATAAGGCAAGCGGGTGGATGGCGACGGCGGACGTCTGATCGCCCTGCCCATCGAGGAAGAGCCAGGGGATTGGTCTATTCATCCTGATGTGTGATTTCACTCACTGATGATCCATCACTGACCCGTGAGCCAAAGATCTCAACCCGGTGTACATTTGCCCAGCCAGATACGACGATGGCAATCTTTGAGAAGACAGCTCTCTGCCCATCGATCTCTATGTACGCCCTGGCGCGGCAGGACGAGCCAAGGGTGAACGTTTCCATCTCGATCCTGCGCTCGGGCACTCCGCGGATGGTGAACTCGAAGTGACCGCCGCCGTCCGCTCGCTGAACCGATTTCGGCTGTCTGACCCCATACCCGGGTTGTTCCCAGAACATGATGCGGGCACGCTCCTCGGGTCCCTTCTCGTACATGCGCCAATATGGTCGCAGTGGACTATCATGCACGGGCTGGCAATGTTCATTGACTTCGACGGCATAGTGCACCTGGTTGCCGTTGGTGTTTTTTTCGAGATGGATGACGGAATCGACCGGGAAGTGGGGCAAGTCGCCGCCAAAACAGCATGAAGCGAGCATGCACAGGCACAATGTCGTTTTGGCTTTCATACAGCTTCGCCCTCCGCGAGCGCGCGCACTAACTGCTCCACGTCGTACTCCCACCTCGAGTCGCTCAACTCTCGTGCTTGGCGTCGCCACAGAGGCTGCAGGTCGGCAGGCAGCTCTTGCGCCGATGGCATCTGAGCGTCACCGACCAGTACCGGCACGACACGTTTGCCTTCAGTCAGCGCGAGGGCAACTTCCTGACGAACAAAGTCATCAGCCTGGAACAAGCGCTTCTCTTCGTCGGCATTGACGCTGTTCGCCCACTTCTTGCCGATCATCACGATCATCGATTCACACTCCGTCACCGCCGTACTGATCGCCTTTACAAAGTCGTCACCATCGTGAATGGCCATGATATCCATGAAGATCTGCTCTTCCTCCATGAACTGCAGCAGCGACTGACGCAACAGGCGTGAATACGCCGATGAATCTTCCCGACGATAGCTAATGAAGATCTTCTGGTGGACAACCGTGCGCGTTCTCTCCTCGGCGAGCAGAAGATCGGGTCTCGGGGTGGTCAGACGTTCATCGACGTAGGCAAGCGAGCCGTTAAGCAAGACGAACAGGAACGATCGCACCCCATAGGCGACGACGCCCAGCAATCCGAAGCTGATGGAAAGGACTAAGATGTCATTGGTCTTTATGGGGAACAGGATGATCAGGAATACCCACGCGGAAAAGAAGAACAGTTGGGAGGCCCGATTATCTCCCGTCGGCCAAAAGTCATTGTCGGCGAATTTTGCAGCAATGTAGTTCACTTCCTGGGTGGTGGGGTTCTCACCATAGCGCCACTGCCGGTCTGTGAGAAATTCACGCAGATAGGTCGTAATGGATAGATCCGATGGTCTTGCGCCGAACGGCAATCGAGGCAGCAGCTTGACGATTGCCGGTAGTGATACGATGGCAAGTCCTACCAGCCAGAACATGCCCAGCAACCACTGGCCGACATCGGGGAATACTGTGGAGTCGAACACTACCGGGGGCCACCTCAGCAAATCATCAGACTGTAGACCGCGCTCGCCAACATGGGTGTTGGAGAACCTGCTGAGCAAGATGACCAAACCACCGATGATTAACGCAATGATCTGAATATTAAAGGCATCGTTCGCTAGCCGGAATCCAAAACACTTATTGACATCGTCCAGGTCGATTTCGATATAGCGATGCTCTTCTCCTTTTTGCACCAGACTTCGGCTGTAGACCCGGCTCAGAAAGAAAAGGTTGTGCCACAGCAGGTAAACGATGCAGAAAACGCCAAGGGTGGTGATGACGAATTGAACAAGGTAGGCGGGAAGGACCAGCATCAGATTCATGCCTTTGCTAACGGTGCCAGTCTGGTACACGACACTCCAGTCCATCTCTTCCGGCCGGATCGGGCCATCCCCCCAGTATACGGTGGCGAG
>CEPX01057074.1_pt1 | contig 15421 bp, 14 predicted proteins | sample 361361 | NCBI WGS metagenome assembly CEPX01 (sample SAMEA2619974, study PRJEB7988) | marine metagenome | biome: marine biome (ENVO:00000447); feature: mesopelagic zone (ENVO:00000213) & marine oxygen minimum zone (ENVO:01000065); material: "saline water (ENVO:00002010), including plankton... | reverse complement strand
CTTCGGCGAGAAATGGTTCTGCTCGAACGCGACCGCCGAATTGATGCTGCTGACCGCGCGCGTACCCGGGGCCGCGGGTGGTACTGATGGCCTGGGTCTGTTTCTCGTTCCTCGTCGGCTCGAAGATGGCTCGATCAACCATTTCCAGCTGCGCCGGCTGAAGGACAAACTCGGCACCTGGTCGATGGCCTCGGCCGAGATCGACTTCAATGGCGCCGAGGGATGGGCCGTGGGAGCCGTGAATGCGGGCTTTCGCAACATCATGCACTACGTGATCAATACCTCGCGCCTGTACAACAGCATGGGTTGTGCCGGGATAGCGCGCCGTGCCCACCTGATTGCTGATACCTACGCGCGCGCGCGCCGGGCCTTCGGCCAGCCTATCTTCGAATACCCCATGGTCCACGAGATGCTGGCCGACAGCCGCGCCACCAGTAATGTCCTGCTGGCAGCGTGCCTGACTCTCGCCAGCGAGACCGACCGGGCCGAGGCGGGTGAACTCGATGACCAGGCGCTGGCATTTTTGCGGGTGGTGACCAATCTATGCAAAATGCGCTCGTGCCAGCATTCGCACCGCGTCGTTCTGACCGGCATTGAGATGCTGGGCGGCAACGGTGCAATCGAGGACTTCTCGGTGCTGCCGCGGCTGCTGCGCGACAACGTGGTCTACGAAAACTGGGAAGGCACCCACAATACGCTGGTTGCGCAGACGGTGCGCGATTTTGCCCGGTTGCAACTGCACCAGGGGTTCCTGGCAGCACTGCGGGCGCGGCTGGAGATCGGCGATCCGCTAATCGAAGCGGCGCTGGGGCCCGCCGCCGCCGCGGTCGACCGTGCGGCTGCGGCCATACCCGAGATCACAATGCTTGACGATCCGGGCCTTGCCGGCCTTGCCCTCAAGCCGCACGCCGAAGCACTGGCTGATGCATTTTTTGCCGCAGCCTATGCGCAGGATATCGCCGCCGAGAGCGATAGCGGGCGGCGCACCGCCGAGACCGAGGCATTGGCGTTTTACTGCGCCCGCTACTGCGCGACACAACAGCCGGCACGGGATTCGGCCTATGCCGAACGGGTTCGGTGCATCGCTGAAATAAACAGTTGAGACGCTCGCCGATGGGCGCGCCCGGAGCTGGCGCTGCAGCACTACAGCCAGTCAGTGCTCAGGTAGTGAGGCCGCCGTCGACGTTGAGGGTCTGGCCGGTCACGTAGGTCGCGCCGGCGGCAAGAAACAAAATCGCCTCACCGTAGTCGGTCGGGGTACCGGTGCGCCCCAGCGGCACAGGTTGCCCCATGCGGACCGCGTCGTCCTGCCCGTCGAAGCGGCACATCCAGTCCGAGTCCACCAGGCCCGGGGCGATGGCGTTGACCCGCACCTGTGGGGCCAGTGCCCGTGCCCATTCCCGGGTCAGACTCACCAGTCCCGCCTTGGTGGCGCAGTACACGGCGCTGGAGCCGCCGCCGCGAAAGGCGGCGATGGAGGTGGTGTTGACGATAGCGCCACCGGTTGCGCGCAAAGCCTCGGCCGCGGCCCGGGTGCACCGGTGGGGTCCGACCAGGTTGACGTTAACCAGCAGTTGCCAGAAGTCTTCATCCTGGCGCTCGAAATCATCGGTTGCAATCGGTCTGGCGGTCCCGGGCGTGCCGGCGTTGTTCACCAGGTAGTCCAGTCCACCCAGTGCGGCAATCGCCTGGGCCACCATGGCGGGCGCTTGCTCTGGGTTGCCCACGTCACCTGGGGCCGCAACCACGGCGTGGCCCGCACCGGCCAATTCATCGACTACCGCAGTGAGCCTGTCGTCGGCCAGGTCGTTGACGGCGACGCTGGCACCGCAGCGCAAAAAAGCCTGTACGGCGCCCAGGCCAATGCCAGAGGCGCCACCAGTGATTAGCGCTCTTTTCCCCTTGAGATCGTAAGTTGCCAGCATACCGTAGCCTGATCATGTAGCCGCTTTAAAGGACGTTGAGTCAGATAGCACCTGGCTGGCGATGCTAACTGCCTGCTTATCCACCAACAAGCCAACAGGGTTCAGTGTACACACCCAGGCCCTGGTACGGGCGGTGACAATACCTGACCCAGTGTAAGGTACTACAGGCCGAGCGTGCTGGCAGCCTCTGATTACTGCAGAGCGCTGCGCTGACGGGTATGCTTGCCTGATGCAACTGACCGCTAACGGCATCTCGATGTGCTATGAGGTCGACGGACCCGGTGATGGACCGGTCGTAGTCCTCAGTCATTCGCTCGCAACCAATCTCGCCATGTGGGAGCGGCAATTGCCTGCGCTGACGCCGCGCTACTGCGTGTTGCGCTACGACACCCGCGGCCACGGCCGTAGCGCTGCCCCGGCCGGCGAGTACAGCCTGGAATTGCTGGCTGATGATTTGTTCTGCCTGCTCGATGGCCTGGGGCTGGACCAGGTGCATTTGGTCGGCCTGTCGATGGGCGGCATGATCGGCCAGGTCGCGGCGCTGCGCGATCCGGGGCGCTTTGCCTCACTCGTGCTGTGTGACACCGCCAGCCAGGTGCCGCCCGCAGCACACCCCGCCTGGCGCGAGCGCATCGACACCGCCCGCAGTGACGGCCTCGAGGCGCTGGTCGAGCCGACCATCGAGCGCTGGTTCTCAGATGGCTTCCAGCGGGCAGCGGCCCCACAGGTGGACCAGATCCGGGCCATGATCCGGGCGACCCCGGTTCCCGGTTACTGCGGCTGCGCAGCAGCGATCATGGGTCTTGATCTCAGCGACAGTCTTGCTGCCATCCAGTTGCCGACGTTGGTCATGGTCGGTGCCGACGACCCCGGCACGCCGGTCGCGGGCCACCGGCTTATCCACCAGCGGATCGTCGGGTCCGAACTGGTGGTGATTCCAGACGCCCTGCATCTTTGCAACATAGAGCAGGCCACTCGATTCAATGCGGCACTGACCGGGTTTCTCGAGCGTCAGGTGCCGGCATGATGCCTGCGCAAGACCTGAACGAGTTTCTCGCCAGCCTGCCCAAGGCCGAGTTGCACCTGCATATCGAGGGGACCCTGGAGCCGGAGATGATGCAGGCACTGGCGGCTCAGCACGGTATCAGGTTGCCCTGGCGCAGCGTTGAGGAGACCCGCCTGGCCTACGCGTTTTCTGATCTGCAGTCATTTCTCGATCTCTACTTCCAGGGCACGAGTGTGCTTCGCACCGAACAGGATTTTTTTGACCTGACGGCCGCGTACCTGCGCCGAGCCCAGCAGGACGGTGTGCGCCATGTGGAGATTTTCTTTGATCCGCAGACTCATACTGGGCGCAACATCCCTTACCAAGTGGTGATCAATGGGATCACCGCGGCGCTGCGCGAGGGCGATACCCGCCTCGGCATCAGTTCGGGGCTGATCCTGTGTTTCCTGCGTCATCTGCCGGCGGCTGCGGCAATGACTACCCTGGATACGGCCCTTGCCGCGGGTGGTGAACTGCTGGGGGTGGGACTGGATTCCTCGGAGCTTGGCCATCCACCGGCGGGCTTTGCCGAGGTATTCGCGCGGGCCCGGGCCGAGGGCCTGCACGTGGTGGCCCATGCAGGCGAGGAAGGTCCGCCCGACTACATTTGTCAGGCGCTCGACCTGTTGCAGGTCGAGCGGATCGATCACGGGGTGCGCTGTCTCGAGGACGCGGCGCTGGTCGAGCGGCTGCGGGATTCACAGGTGCCGCTGACGGTCTGCCCACTCTCCAACGTACAGTTGCAGGTGTTCGGGCAGATGTCGGAGCACAACATCGTCGAGCTGGCCCGGGCTGGACTCAAGGTTACGATCAACTCGGATGACCCAGCCTATTTCGGTGGCTACATCAATGCCAACTACGCGGCCGTGCAGCAGGCTTTCGATCTTTCCCGGGAGGCGCTGGTGCGGTACGCTGTCCATTCAGTGGAGGCGAGCTTTGCCCCGGCAGCACGCAAAAGGGCACTACTGCGGGAGATCGAAGAAGTCGCGCCCTGACAGGCGCCGACAGCAAGTTGCTCGAAAGTGCGATCTTATCTGTCTCTCGCCCGGCCGGACTCAGTAGGTGGCGAAGCCGGTCAAGTCCTTTTCCGCTGCCACCCAGTCTGATTCCACCCGCTCAACCCGACAATGGGGTGGGCCCTGGTGCAGCCATTCCAGGAGCTGGGCAAGGTGTTGCGCGTCGCCCTGTGCTTGTACGGTGACGCTGCCGTCGTGCATGTTTTTGACCCAGCCGGCCAGGTGCAGTGCAACCGCTTGATTGCGGGTGTGATAGCGAAAGCCCACACCTTGCACTGTGCCGTAAACCTGGACTCTGATGGCAGCCATTTCCCCTCGATGTTGCCGTGCAGCGTTGTGGCATGTTGTATTGCACGATGATAGCAGCCAGCCCGATGACTTCGTCTTGCTCGGGATTCCCGGGATCAAGCGGAGTTGGGTGAGGTGGCCGCGGCGCGGGGCCGCATAAGCATTCGCAAACATACAACTCACCCTGCTTATGGTAGGCAGCCAAAATATGAATTTGCGTGCAGATATTGTCGTATATATGGTTCAGACGACCATGCGAACAGGCACGAAAATGATACAGCATGTGGTATCGATACAGTGGATCAGCATTAACAGAGTGACGCCCGTTATCAATGTGCGAGTTGAAGAGTTTTCGGTGTTAGTGGGTTGTTGGGAATGATGCAACCAGGATTTACAACGTAGACCCCGCTTCTCATCTTTATTTCTGGCGTTATCTGCCAGTAAACGTGATAGTGATCACAACCCTGCGCTAGTTTCCGCCGACTGGGTGATGGTCATCACATCACTCTTGTGACCCTTTATCCAAAATACCAGCACTGGAATCGAACAGAAACTTGAATACGGAGACAGGACAATGAACAACGAGGTGAAATCAGACAAGTCGGAAAAGTTGCGTGATGAGCAGTTGAATGATGTGGTCGCAGGTAGCGCCGAATCTAGGCTCTGGGGTCCCGTACGGGCTAGATTGAGTCGCAAAGATATGAAAATTTTGGAAATTGAGCGAGAAAACATGGAAGAGAAAAGGATAATTGATTTTACTCTTTTTTGATTACCTTTATGGCTACAAATTGTAATTTAACCAGTTAAACAATTTAGAATAGTTTCTTTATCAGAGCTAAGTTATTCCAAAGAATTTTGTGAACAACACTTTAGCTGCAGGTCGATTCACACTTTAAGCGGTTAAAAAGACAACAGGCACTACGCCAGCAACTTAAACTTAACCGCTTAAGCCATCTCAGCTGAATCCTGCCGGTCATCAACCGGCGGGGGATACCCAGATGCTTTAAGAGGTAGAGGTAGGGATGAACAACTCGAAAGGTCGCCCAGGTTATTGCGCTGTGGTGGTTTTAGTTTCCTTGGTGTGCGGCAGCCACAGTGTCAGCGCCGGCCATACTAGCTACGACAGGGTTTCGGCCAAACACAAGGGCCCCTGGCACCACGACCTGGTAATCAAGCGATCGAATACTTCCAGGTTTGGTCGCGGCGGTCAGTTGATCGTCGAGGGTGCCCACGTCCCATCGCTGGTAGAGAGCGGCGCTAAGGTCTTTGCGTACTTTCAGTGGTTCCCCAGGGACAGTCAGAGCCAGGCCTGGTTCGATCACATCGGGATGGCGACAGCACCAATCGCTACCGACGACTGGACCAAGCCAACGGGGGTCGAGTTCGTTGGTGTACCGGATACGATCCTGGGCCACCGCACCCGGCCCATGGACCCGGTCGCCGTGTCACTGCCTGACGGGGGTATTCGCCTCTACTTTACTCTCGAGCCCATGCGTTCGCGGGACCCAGGCGACGCACGCATACACTCAGCCGTCTCCCATGATGGCAGGCGATTCGTCTACGAGCCGGGCAGCCGGTTCAGAATAGACGGCACAGATGTGCGGGATGCGGCCATCGCCTACTTCAACGGCCAGTGGCACATGTATTGCCCGGATCAGAAGCATCGCGGTACGGGCTACCATGCCCTGTCGGATGATGGCCTTACTTTCGTTCGCCAAAAAGATGTGCGGGTGAGGGAAAAGGGCGACTGGTTGGGGCACACGGCGGTAGTGGGCGAGAAGTTGTATTTTTTCGGCACAGTCTGGCAGGGGTCTTCGATGGATGGAAACAAGTGGCAGAGCGGCAGGTCGCTTGGCACCGGTCCCGATCCTGCGGTGATCCGGCTGAGCAACGGTACCTGGCTCGCGGGCACTACCCCGAAACGGAACCAGTGAACTGGTACCGATCGTAGGAGATATCCCCGCTCCAAGACCACAGCGTCAGCAGTGGTGCGGTCGCGGTGCGCAGTGCGTGATCGGTCATGGAAGGTACTTCGATGATGTCGCTGGCGGCCTTCTGCACGAACGCCTGGCCAGCCAGCGACCATTCACCGCTACCGGCGAGGACCACGTAGACTTCGTCCGCCTCCAGGAAACGTTGTATGAGCGAGCCGGTCATCAGAAGCCTTGGTCACGTTGGTCTGAATGTCCTCTCTCGGGCCTTGAAATAGTCATCCCGGAGGCTCCGGATAATATCCCTAATATCGTGGGGGTTGCACGTTGTCGATATGGCTGAAAATATATCGCCGGCATGGGCATGATGCTCATGCCGGGTTTTTCGAGCACACAGGCTTCGCTCATGGACGCTGTACTATTTGCTTTCGACAACAGTTATGCCCGCTTGCCGGAGCGCTTCTACGCCCGGCTGGCGCCGACACCCGTGTCGGACGCGCACCTCGTCCGAGTCAACACTGAACTCGCGCGCCATCTATGCTTGGAGCCCGATCAGCTCACCTCTCCGGTGGGGGTCGATATTTTCGCCGGCAACCGGATTCCGGCAGGAGCCGAGCCGCTGGCAATGGCCTACGCGGGGTTCCAGTTTGGCGGTTGGGTGCCGCAGCTCGGTGACGGGCGGGCCATCCTGCTGGGCGAGGTGATCGATCGCCACGGCGGTCGCCGTGACATCCAGCTGAAAGGGTGTGGACGCACGCCCTACTCGCGCGCTGGCGATGGCCGGGCCGGGCTGGGTCCGGTGCTGCGCGAGTATTTGGTGAGTGAGGCGATGGCGGCGCTCGGCATTTCGACTACGCGCTCGCTCGCGGCTGTGACCACCGGGGAGCTCATCCAGCGGGAGAGCCTGCTGCCGGGCGCTGTGCTGACCCGGGTAGCGCAAAGCCATGTGCGGGTGGGCACCTTTCAGTTCTTTTCTGCTCGACAGGACATCGCTGCCCTGCGGGCACTGTCCAACTATGTGATTGTGCGGCATTACCCGCAAGTGCTCGAGAGTGAGCAACCCTGTCTTGCACTGTTTGATGCAGTGATTGGTGTGCAGGCAGAGTTATTGGCAAAGTGGCAACTGGTTGGCTTCATCCATGGCGTGATGAACACCGACAACACTTCGGTTGCTGGTGAGACCATTGACTACGGCCCCTGTGCTTTCATGGATACGTACCATCCCGAGACTGTCTACAGCGCCATCGACCAGCTGGGTCGTTATGCCTACGGTAACCAGCCAGCAACCGCGCACTGGAACCTCGCTGGCTTGGGGCAGGCGTTGTTGCCGCTGCTGGACGAGAAGCACGAGACGGCACTAGAAAAAGCCCAGGCAGCGGTCAATACCTTTCCAGTGCGGTTTGCGGCGGCCTACGATGCCGGAGCGCGGTCCAAGTTGGGTCTCGAGCAGGCGCGGGTGGAAGATGCAGCGCTTATGCGGGATCTCCTGCAGTGTATGGCGGACAACCACGCCGATTTCACCCTCACTTTCAGGCGCCTGTGTGAGCTCGGTGGCACAACATCGGCGGCGGACGGACCGGTACGCAGCTTGTTTGATGATCCGGTGGCGTTCGACGGCTGGGCCGTGCGCTGGCGCGAGCGGCTGGCCGGGGAAGCCCAGCAGGAGCACCAGCGCCAGGCCGCTATGCGCATGGTCAACCCAGCCTTCATTCCGCGCAATCACCTGGTTGAAGAAGCGATCCAGGCGGCCATGGCAGATGACGATCTGGGCCCATTTGATGCTTTGACACGCGTGCTGGCTTCTCCTTACCTTGACCAGCCGGACTGCGAGCGCTGCCAGGCACCGCCGCGGCCCGAGCAAGTGGTTCACCAGACCTTTTGCGGCACCTGAATTGGCCAGGATCGTTGCTAGCCCGAATTCGTTATTATTCAAGTTGAATCACCAATCGGGAGATTATCGATGCGTATTGCTCTGGACCAGGCCCGTACCATTGCCGGGGCCTGCCTTGAAAAAGCCCGTGCACTGGAGCTGAAGCCGGTTGCCGTAGTGGTACTCGACGACCGCGGATCATTGGTTGCAGCGCTTGCCGAGGATGGGGTCAGTGCCATGCGGTCGAGAATTGCGCACGGCAAAGCCAACGCCGCGATACAACTGGGTATGGGTACGCGCGCGCTGATGGCGCGTGCCGAGCAGCAGGCTTATTTTATCCAGGCGCTGAACGGCCTGGCCGGCGGTGACATGATACCGGTGCCCGGCGGGGTGTTAATCCGAGACTCAGCCGGACAGTTGCTGGGCGCCGTCGGCATCTCCGGGGATACCTCGGACAACGACGAACAAGCGGCGCTCGCCGGGATCGAGATTGCAGGACTCAGTGCCGAGACCGGTTAACGGCAATCAGCAGAAATATCGGCAGCTCCCCGGCCAATAGATCTGACAGTAGTTTATTTCTCCGGGGCCAACTGATCCTCAATCAATAGTTTCAACTCAGCTCCAGGAATCGCTCAAGTTCCGGTGCAGTTACCAGCGAGCGGAATTCCTGTTCCTGTTGTGCCCGGCCGGCAACGTACAGATCCACGAAAGGATCGCCGAACCATTCCCGCGCAAACTTCGATTTGTTGTAGCGCTCAATGCCGTCGCGGAAAGTTTCGGGTAAACGAAGTTTGGCTGGCACTTTCTGGGCGTAGGCGTTCTCTGTCATTTCCGCCGCGGGTTCAATGCGGTGTTCGATGCCGTACAGGCCGGCTGCCAGGGTGCCAGCAAGCGAGAGATACGGGTTGGCGTCAGCGCCTGGTACACGGCACTCAACCCGCTGTGATTTAGCTGAGCCAGTGATGGCGCGCAGCGCAACTGTACGGTTCTCGCGGCCCCAGAAAACGCTGGTAGGGGCAAATATATCTGGTACGAAACGTTTGAACGAGTTCACATTTGGCGCCAGCATGAGCAATAGCTCGGGCAGTAGTTTCTGTAAGCCGCCAATAAAATAAAGCATGGTGTCGCTCATGCCGCCTTCTTTCGACGGATCATGAAACACCGGCTGGCCCTCCAGGTCACGCAGCGACATATGTAGATGCCCACTTTGGCCATCGGCCTCATGGGTCCAGCGGGCCATGAAACTCAATAGTTGTCCGCGCCGTTGGGCAACCGCCTTGGCAAAGGTCTTGAAAATGACGGCGTTGTCAGCAGCCGTTATCCCTTCAGAATACTGCAGGGAGGTTTCCAGTTGCGAGGCAACTCCGATTTCTTCGTGCACCGCCTCAAGTGGAACTCGCATATGGCGCATGGTGTCCATCAGGTCGGCGTAGAAATCAGAGCGGGCTTCCTGGCGCTGCAGCACGCTGTAACCCCTGTGCGGTGTTGTCAGTTCCAGGTTTTTGTAGCCCTTCTGGTAGGCGCTCATTGCTGTTTCATTAAACAGGGTGTATTCCAGCTCGCAGGCATGAAACGGGCGAAATCCCATATCTGCTGCTTTTTTTGCTACCCGTTCATATAAAGCACGTGGACAGATTACATCGTCATCTCCAGTGTGCCCTACCAGCACAAACAGATTTCTGTGCGCGGGTTCCCAGGGAATTTCGCGGAGTGTTTCGGGAATGATTTTTACAACGCCGTCATGGAACCTGGCGGTTTCATCCGACCATCTGGGAATCTCCATGATTACATCGGTGGGGTCGAGCACGAAAATAACTGGCGGCATCCCGAAACCGTGGTCAAGAGCGCCGAGAAACTTGTCTCGGGCCATGTACTTCCCGCGTAGCAGGCCCTGCAGGTCCGATAGCGCCACGGTGACGTGATCAACGTCCCGCTCATTGATCAGTGTGCGCAGGTCTTGGCTGGTACGTACTTGATCAGGTTCCATTATCTCCTCCTATTGGTGCGGTTGTCTGGCTCGCTCTAAACCGATGAATTCGGGTTGCTAGTCTAATTCACCCATCGCTGCAGTTTGCCGGAATATCGCTCTGGCCGGTGAGCCGTATTACCCAAGCGGTCAGTACCGGACCGACTACGGCGCTGTATCCGAGCAGACCTCGTTCGAACTATCTGATCACAAACTAGCATAGATTTTATGGTAAATTCAAGACCATTCGGGATCGAATGACCGGTAAAGCAAAAAGTTTCCCACTCGACGAAATCACTTAACGAGCCATCATAGAATATCTTGGCAAGCAAAACGCAACAGTAGGTCTTTGTAGGAATGCGCCTACTGATCCGGCTAGTGATGCCGCTCGAGCAAAAAGTTTGCCGGTAGCTGCAACTGTGCCGGGAACAATCAAGTGAGCGAGCCAATGGTTTACGATGTTGTCATCATCGGCGCAGGCCACAATGGCCTGACTTGTGCCGGCTATCTGGCAAAAGCAGGACTCAAGGTCAAGGTTCTCGAGCGCCGTGACGTGGTGGGCGGTTCGGTGGTGACCGAAGAATTCCACCCGGGATTTCGAAATTCAGCCTGCGCCTTCGCGGTCAGCCTGTTGCAGCCACAGATAATCCACGACCTCGAACTGTCGAGGTACGGCCTAAAGATAGTCGACCGTAGCGGAGGTACTTTTGCGCCTCTTCAAAATGGTGGCTATCTTTCCTTGCCACGGGACAAGGATCAGGCGGTAAAAAATATTTCCGCGGTGTCAAAAAATGATGCCGGGAGGTACCTCGAATTCCACGAAGAATTGAAAAAGACCTCGCTGGTGCTCCGATCAACTGTGTTAGAGACACCCCCCAATCTTGGCGGTGGACTGAAGGACCTGTTTTCCGCTGCCAAAATCGGTAATCGTCTGCGCAAACTTGAGCTGAAATACCAGAGGATATTTTCCGACCTCATGACCATGAGTGTGGGGGATTACCTCAACGAATGGTTCGAATTTGAGAACCTCAAAGGCGTTTATGCTTTCGAGGGCGTGGTCGGGCATCTCGCCAGCCCTTATGCACCAGGCTCTGCCTACGTATTGATGCACAAGTACTTTGGCGAAGTTAATGGCATCGTTGGGGCATGGGGGCACGCCATAGGTGGGATGGGGTCGATTTCTGAGGCAATGGCGAAATCGGCCCAAAACAAAGGCGTAGATATTCAGGTCTCTGCGGCAGTTGCCGAGGTCATCGTCGAAAAACATGCCGCTTGTGGCGTTGTTCTTGAAGACGGCACGGTTGTGCGGGCACGCGCTGTCGTGGGTAATGTCAATCCCAGGATACTGTATCTGAATCTGGTGGACCGAGGGGCTCTCGAGTCGGACTTTGTTCGGGCGATAGAGGGCTATCGCTGTAGATCAGGCACATTCCGCATGAATATCGCGCTCAGCGAGTTGCCGGTCTTTGATGGATTGAAGGCGGGCGAGGGCCTGGACCTCATTACGGGAACTGTCGAAATTGCCCACTCACTGGAGTACCTTGAACGTGCCTACGATGACGCGAAATACGGCGGTTGGGCGAGAAAACCGATCGTGTCACTGTGTATGCCCTCCCTTATTGACGATTCCCTCGCGCCTGCAGGCGCTCACGTTGCCAGTTTATTTTGCCAGCACTTCAACCCGGATCTGTCCGAAGGTAGAAGTTGGGACGACCTCAAGGAGGAGGTTGCCGACCAGATCATCGATACCATTTGCCAATATGCCCCTAACCTGAAAACAGCCGTCATTGGTCGTTCGGTGTTGAGCCCGCTGGATCTGGAGAGGGACTATGCGCTTCCCGGTGGTGATATTTTCCACGGCGCTTTGGATCTGGACCAGATATTCAGCCTGCGGCCGGTGGCCGGTTACGCCGATTACCGCGCACCAATACAGGGTTTATACCTGTGTGGCGCCGGGGCCCATCCCGGAGGTGGAGTCTCCGGGGCGCCGGGTTGTAACGCAGCCAGAGAAGTAATTCGGGACTTGTGACTACGATCTGAAAGGCCCCGGAGTACCCGCGAGGATGTCCCGATTCAACAGGCTCCCCGGGTGATTTATTTATCCCTGTTTTCCAGGGTGTGCAGCAGGATTCGCAATCCCTTGGCGAGTTTGGCTTTTTCACCTTTTGATAGATCGCTGGTGATTTCTTTTTCCAGGGCATTGAATCGGGGATACAGGGCGCGTACCAGAGACTTACCCTTGCGGGTCGCCCGTACAATGATCCGGCGGCCGTCCCGTGCGTGCGGCAGGCGCTCAGCCAGGTTCAGGCGTTCCAGTGTTTTCACAGCGCCGGTCAGGGTACTTTTGGAGATGCCCACTTCTTCCGCCAACTGGTAGGCTTCCATGGATCCCCAGACCCACAACACCCAGAGCGTGGTAAAGCCGGTAAAGGTCAAGTTGTGCTGAACCAGGAGTTCCTGTTCATAGCAGTTTCGCATAGCCGTCGATGCCCGAAAGATGTTATGGACGACATCGATCGAGGCGAGGTCCAGATTCAGGTTTTTTACCCGCTGACGTATGTCGCGCTCGGCTCTAACTGGTGAGGTATCCCGGGTCATGTTGTCAAGAATCAAGGAGCGACTACGGGGCGGATGGGTGTGCCATCACTGAACCGGGAGAAGCGAAAAGGCGCCGGGTCTATCAGCGGGGTGTTGCCGGTAACAAGGTCAGCGGCGAGTTGGCCGGCAGCCGGGCCTATCCCGAAACCGTGACCGGAGAAACCGGTGGCCAGGAACAGCCCCGGCAGAGTGTCGACTGCGGAGATAACCGGAATTGCGTCGGGGGTGGCATCGATCAAGCCCGCCCAGCTTGCGGCGATTTTCAACTGGTCAAAAAAGGGAAATGTGGCGGCCAGGCTTTTGCGCACTCTATCGAGTACGCCCGGTGGCGGTTCTGGGTCCAGGATCCGGGTCATCTCGAAAGGCGAGATTCCGTCCAGGGGCCAGTGCCCGGGTTGCCGCCACTCGTCCAGGAACCGGCTTGAGAGCCTGGGTCGTAAATGTTGTCTGGCCAGCCAGGCGAGCGGCAGAAAAATCTTGCCGAAACGGAAGGAATTCGGAACGATCTCAGCGATTGTTGGGCCACGGGATTCGGCAATAGAGTAGCCCCCATCCATTCGTTTGCGAAAAGAAAAGCCCGGGCCACTGGCCGAGAGCTCAGGGCCATCGGGCATGGGCCGAGTGCGCAGAACCGAGGAAATCACGCTGAGTTGGGGCAGGGTCAGGTCGAGGTTTCGGCAAAAAAGGCTGGACCAGACGCCGCCGGCCAGAACAGCAGAAGAACAATTTAGCGAACCTTTCTCGGTGATCACAGTGGAAACTGCACCAGCCATGGTCTCTATACCGCGGACCGCGGTGTTCTCCAGGATGATTGCACCCCGTGTCTGTGCGGCCCGGGCCATCGCGGGGGCCGCCATCGCGGGCTCAGCCCGGCCGTCCGAGCGGGTGTAAAGAGCGCCCGCCCAGCCTTTTGTGCTGCCAGGCAACAGTTCGTTTGCTTCTCCAGAGGAGACCACGCGCGAGTCAACGCCGTAAGGGCGAGCATTTTCCAGCCATGTTTCCCGGGCAGCGAGATCCTGTTCGGTTTCCTCAAGGTAGATTACGCCGCACTGAACAAAACCAGTGGCAGAGCCTACCCGCGCATCCATCACCTGCCACAGCCTGGTCGACTCAACCATAAGTGGCAGTTCACGGTGGTCGCGGCCCTGTTGCCGAACCCAGCCCCAGTTGCGACAGGATTGTTCAGCGGCAATCGTGCCTTTCTCACACAACACCACCGCTATGCCCCGTTCTGCCAGGGTCAGTGCTGTTGCAACTCCGATGATGCCGCCACCGATGACGACGACTTCCGTTGAGCCAGGCAGTTCGCTGTTGGAGTTGATCGAATCCACCTGTGGAGTCATCACTGTTTCTCCGTTGTGGCAGGTAGAGAAGATCGCGTTACCAGGTGAACGGTTTGTCGATGCCGGCCATTTTTACTCCGGTAAACGCGGACGCCTCCGTCGACAGAGCCCGCAGATCTTCTTTTTCCAGGTTGTGCACGCTGGATTTTCCGCAAGACTTGGCCAGCAGCGAGATCTCCATGGTCATCGCTGTGAGGTAGCGGGCCACTCGTTCTGAGGCAGCCGCCACGTCTACGCGGCTTTCCAGTTCCGGATCCTGGGTGGCTACACCGACCGGACACAGGCCAGTGTGGCAGTGGTGGCAGCGGCCCGGTGAGGTGCCCAGGGTTTGGTACGACTCCAGGTAGCGCGGTGAGTTGCAACCCAGCGCGATCATCGACCCCAGCCCAACCATGACCGCGTCAGCACCCAGTGCCAGGCACTTGGCTGCATCGGCGCCAGAGCGGATGCCGCCGGCCGCTACCAGTTTGACTTCGTCGGCTTTGCCGCAGTCTTCCAGCGCTTCGCGCGCAGCGGGGATAGCCGACATGGTCGGGATACCGGTGTGATCCATAAGCAGTTCGGGTGAGGCCCCGGTACCACCTTCGGCGCCATCAACGACGATGACGTCAACCCCGGCCTTGGCGGCAATCGCCACATCCCAGCGCGGTCGAGTGGCCCCCATCTTGAGGAAGATCGGCACCTGGTAGTCGGTGGCTTCCCGTAGTTCTTCAATTTTGATCTGCATGTCATCGGCACCGAGAAAATCCGGGTGGCGGACAGTGGAGCGTTGGTCCACCCCGGTGGGTAGCGAGCGCATGTCGGCTACTCGATCAGAGACCTTCATACCCAGCAGCAGGCCACCAGTGCCGGGTTTGGCACCTTGCCCCACTACCAACTCTATGGCGTTGGCTTTGCGCAGGTGTTCCAGGTCCAGCATGTAGCGCGATGGTGTCATCTGGTAGACCAGAGTCCGCGAGGCTCGCCGCTCGTCTTCGAGCATCCCTCCCTCACCGGTACAAGTCATGGAGCCGACCTTCGAGGCGCCATAACCCAGCGCCGCCTTGGCCGGCGCCGATAATGCACCGAAAGACATCGATGCAATATATATGGGAATGTCGAGTTCCAGTGGCTGTTCAACCAACCCAGGCCGATCACCCAGCACGGTCCGGGTATCGCAGCTCTCGCGATAGCCCTCCAGGGGCAGGCGGGTCATGGTCGCGGGCACGAAAACCAGATCATCCAGGGTCGGAAAACTTTTGTTAAAGGTATTGAAACCCCGAATCTGGTAGCGCCCCAGTTGCGATAAGGCGTGGATTTCCGAGATTGATTCCGGGGTCCAGCGAATGGAGCCGCCGCGATCGTAGGATGACGGTATTCCTGCCGGACGGCCATCTATTGCGCCGTCAGCGAAGCCGATCAAGTCTTCTGTGGCCGACTCGAAGGGGTATTCCCAAGGT
>CEPX01415121.1_pt1 | contig 15431 bp, 3 predicted proteins | sample 361361 | NCBI WGS metagenome assembly CEPX01 (sample SAMEA2619974, study PRJEB7988) | marine metagenome | biome: marine biome (ENVO:00000447); feature: mesopelagic zone (ENVO:00000213) & marine oxygen minimum zone (ENVO:01000065); material: "saline water (ENVO:00002010), including plankton... | reverse complement strand
AATTTTCATCTACTTCGACTGTTTTTTCTTTGTTTTCTCTGTCAATAAATACTTGGATTTGCATTGTTTTTAGGAAGAAATGCCCATTTTTAAACCTTTATATGAAATTTAGGTGTTTTTTGCACAATATTTAAATACTCTTTCTCTAGGGATTCATAAATGCTAGAACAGCTCTTCCCAGCTTCATGGATTGAACGCAAATCGTGGTTTGCGTTCATATTAGGGGCTTCTTATGCAGTGTTTGGAATCGGTTCTGCGCTGCTGCTTTTCCCAAAGGAGCCTGGCTTGGCAGCAGTTGCTTTTACATCGCTTCTTGCATTACCTTCACTTAACAAGATGTTATCACTGGAAGAGAAACAAGCTGCCAGAGAAAAAAAGTTTGACCTTACAGACCCATTTAAGAACCATAAGGATGTATTTAGTGTGTATATCTTCTTATTTATCGGAGTTTTTTTGGCGTTTTCTTTAACATCTATAATTTTGCCGAGTATTACTACAAATAATATTTTTGCTGAGCAGGTAAATGCTGTAGGTCTTACTGGAAGTGCTGCAGGTCAAGGCAATTTCACATCAATTTTCTCCAATAATCTAATAGTGTTTTTGTTTGCTTTGGTAGCTTCTTTTGTTTATGGCTCAGGTGCGATTTTCATCATCATATGGAATGCATCTGTCTGGGGTGTTGTTTTTGGAGTTATAGCAAGGGATGCAACAACAATTGCAAACTACAGCCCCGGGGTTTACTTCACGCTTATGATCATTGCAGTAGCGCCCCATATGATAACTGAAGCTTCTGCCTACATAATGGCTGCTATATCAGGAGGAATTGTCTCCAAAGCTGTAATTTTCGAAAAATCATTCTCAAAAAGATTCAAAAAGATACTGCAGGATGCATATGTCATATTCTTTATTGCAATCATTTTATTAGTTATTGCAGCATATATAGAAACCAATATTACTCGTAATCTTTTTAGACTAGTAGGGTTGTAGTAAATAAAAGATGGGGAAAAAGGGGAAAAAAGGCGTACATAAAAAGCATACGCACCTAGAGAAAAAAGCAGATGACAGATTAGACCAGCCAGAACCATCTAAAATTACCTTTGCGCTTGTAGCTTCAATTATTCTTCTATTAGGTTTTTATGCAATAAAAGATTATTCAGATGTTTCTGTAGGGAAGGCGTATGAAGTATTGTTTGAGGATGGAGAATTTGACGAAAATGCAGAAATTGAGCTTCTTTCTAATGTTCCTGAAAGGGTATTGCTTAGGGTTGATGATGTTGTAAAAAAAGCGCAGATTGAATTTACTGGTTCAGGCAGAGATTTAACCATAAGTATTGATGATGATGAGATTTTTACATCTACTGGAAGTTTTACTGGCGAAAATCCTCTTATAGATTCTTTTGATATTGCTTCTGAAATAAATGAACGATGTTCAAGGTATCCCTGTGTAGTTCCGGTATTTATCACATCCAAAAGCCAGGGTAGCTTAACTTTAACCAGGATAGATATTGAAGTGGGGGAACTGGCAGAGGAAGAATTGATAATTAATGTAGAAACTTCAAAAGATTACTATGAAATAGGACAAGTTGTTAAATTAAAAAGCATTGAATCAAGCAGTAGTTCTGGAGGTGGCGGTGGTGGGGGAAGTCCTGCCAGCATAACCGGAGCTATTGTATATTCTGAATCCTCAAAAGACTCAAACGAAGCTAGTGCTGTAACAGAAGGCGAGGATGTAATAACATCGCAGGGGATATTTAAAAACAGAGCTACTGGAACCCTACCAAAATATCAAGGCTATATTATTGAATTCGAAGAAAAACCCATTCTTGAACTTAAAAAAGAAATTGGAAATGAAATAGAAATACAAAAAAAAGTAATTGGAGGATTAAATGCAGATATTATATCGATGGAGGAAAACCTTCCAAATAGAATAAAACAGCAGGAAAATAAAATCACTGACTTGCATGAAAGACTGAGAAGAGATATATCCTCTGTTGGAGCAACTGTTCAAGGAAGTAAATCAAAAGTAATTAATGAATATAAAAAAGTCTTTTCCGGAACTGCTTTAGATATTTCTGATGTAGAAGCAAAGAGATTGAAAGAGCTGGATTATGTTAAAGAGGTTTATCCAAATTATGAAGTAAACATAACTCTGATGGATTCTGTCCCATTGATTAATGCAGACGATGTCTGGCAATTGGACGAGGATGGAAACGATTGTTCTGTTAGTGGCAAGCAATGTTTAACTGGAGAAGGAACAACAATAGGAATAATGGATACAGGAGTGGATTACACACATCCTGATTTAGGAGGCTGTTTTGGACCAGAATGTAAAGTAATAGGAGGATATGATTTTGTGAATAATGACGATGATCCCATGGATGACCAGGGTCATGGAACGCATGTTGCTGCAACTGCTGCAGGAAAAGGCATATTAGATGGTGTTGCTCCGGATGCAAATATTGTTGCGTATAAAGTTTTAGATTCCTTTGGTGGTGGAAATAATGACGACATAATTGCGGCCATTGAAAGGTCAGTTGACCCTAATCAGGACGGAAACTTTGATGACCATTTAGATATTATCAGTTTAAGTCTAGGTGGTTTTGGAAATCCTGATGATCCCCAAAGTATAGCTATAGATAATGCAGTTGATTCCGGAGTAGTTGCAGTTATTGCTGCTGGCAATGATGGGCCAAATCCTGGAACTATTGGAAGCCCAGGAACTGCAAAAAAAGCTATAACTGTTGGTGCTACATATAAAAAAGATTATGATGGTACTTTCTGGCCAGAAAAAAATGGAGGGGATATCAATCCCAAGAAAAATCAAATAACAGTCTTTAGTTCAAGAGGTCCGGTTGTCTGGGATGAAAACACAATTATAAAACCAGACATTGTAGCACCCGGAGCATTTATTTGTGCAGCCAGATTTGATTCAATATACCCTGAAGGAGAACACCCCTATTACAAACCCTGCTTAGATGAAGAGCATGTCTTACTTGCAGGAACTTCAATGGCAACCCCGATAGTTTCTGGCGCTGTTGCTTTGCTGAAACAGAAAAATCCTGATTGGTCTCCACTAGAGATAAAAATGGCTCTAAGAAATACTGCTCTAGATATTAACGAGCCAACTATCTTTCAAGGTTATGGTAGACTAGATATTTTAAGAGCTATACAGGTAGATAATAAGCCTCCACTAGCAATATTAGGAACATTAGAATCTCTTGAAGAAATTATTGATATTTCAGGTACAGCAACTGGAGAGAACTTTGTGAAATATACTTTAGATTACGGGTTCGGACTAGATCCCGGTGAATGGAATAATATAGTCTCTTCAACTTCTTCTGTTACTTCAGGATTACTATACTCTGGTTTTGATACTAGCTTATTATCTGAAGGAGATAATATCATAAGGTTAGTTGTAGAGGTTTCTGATGGACAATTAAGTGAGGACAGAAATATTGTTATTGTAAACAATGTAAAGCTAACGCAGCCTCTTGAAGGCGATATAACTGGTAATTTAATCGAGATAGTAGGTACTACAAAAGGCAATGGGTTTAGAGATTATGTTCTTGAATATGGGGAAGGTGAAAACCCATCAGAATGGTCTGTTGAAGGGGTATCATTAATTAACGATGGCAAGAATGCAATAACAAATGGATTACTCGGAACATTTGACGCATCTTCTTTAGATGAATCTGGTTATTATGCAATACGTTTGACAGTCAATTATGAAAATAGACAAGAGCAGGAGTATATTAGGAATATATACTTTGATTCAGATTTAATGAGAGGGTGGCCAATTAAATTTCAGAATGTTGTTAGCTATTATAATTCTCCTACTGTTGCTGATGTGAACAATGATGGAAATTTCGAAATAATTTTTGGATCAGATAACAAAGGTGAATCTTTTGTTAATGTTTATGACCATAAAGGTGATTCGTTAGACGGTTGGCCTCAGCCAATAATCGGATTCGCACAAAGTGGTATATCAGTAGGGGACATTAATAACGATGGTTTCAAGGAAATTGTTGCAACTAATGGTGGGAAAAAACAGATATATGTGTGGAATTTCAAAGGAGAATTGTTGTGGAATAAACAATTGGAAGATAAATCGCATGTATGCACAGTGTTGGATGATATTAATAATGATGATTTTTTAGAAATCATTGCTTATACTATTGATTCTAAAATCTTTGTATTAGACAATCTAGGAAACAATATTATAGGCTGGCCTCAAGAAGTTGGGGGATTTGATGTTCCAGGTCTCCGCTGCCCTGCTATAGCTGATTTTGATGGAGATGGTCTAAAAGAAATTGTCATGACTAAACAAATAGATGCTGGTTTTGAACCTGGAGATATCTGGCGCAAATTTAAGGGAAGCCTTACTGTGTATAACCATGATGGTTCAATAAGATGGGTAAAGAATTGGCCTCAAGAAACTCAAGATACAAAATATTATTCATACGGCCCTAGAACCTCTCCTGTAATTGGGGATATAAATAATGATGGTGAACTTGAGATTGTAGTATCTCATGAAGTTTTTAATGCCAATGATTTCAATGACAGAATCTATAAAAATAGATACATTGTATATGATAAAAAGGGGGATGTAGTTCCTGGATGGCCAGTGGATACTGATACTTTAGGGGATTTGCATATCAGCCCTGTCATTGCAAACATTGATGATGACCCAGAATTGGAAATAATTGGTCAAGGGAAAAAAGATATCTATGTATGGAACCATGATGGCACTCTATTGTTTAATCCAATTGAAATAAATCCAGATATTCTTGGAGAATCTATAATTGGTACCCCATCTGTTGCAGATGTAACTGGAGATGGTAATCCAGATATAATAGTTTTCTCCAAAAAAAATTGCCGAATAGCTCATTGTGAACCTGATTTTAAGTTATATATTATTAATAATGATGGTACATTATACCAGCAAAATTGGCCTAAAATCATCAAAGGCTATATTGATAATGCACCTGCTATTTATGATATAGATAATGATGGAAAGACCAATATTGTGTTCTATGATTCCACATATATGTACGTTTGGGATTTAGAAACTGATTATGATCAATCAACGATGGAATGGCCTACCTATAGGCATGATCATCAACTGACAGGGAATTATAATTTTGGATTCATAGAACCAAAACCAAAATCCAGGCTTGAAAATACTGGTGAAGAGATTATATTTGGAACATTAACACTAAAAATCCAGAAATGGAATGAAGATCAATGGATTGATGAAAAAATAATATTTGAAGATTCTGGTGAATTAGGATCTGGAGAGATAGTTTCTTTGGCTGAAATTTGGGAAGAATCTGGTTCTTATACTGCATCAGATGCTGGCTTATTTAGGGTCTTTGCTGAGTTCAGTTATGATGGTAAAGAGATTAGTGATGTCTATCAGTTTGATGTAATAGGTGAAGAACCAGTATGCACTGATTCTGACGGTGGAAAAAACTATTATGTGAAGGGAACAACAAGCGGTCCTGAATGGTCAACTGAAAAATTTGTTACTAAAAATGATTTCTGTATAACTGAAGGAGAAAAAGCAGGAAGATTATCAGAAAATTACTGCTGGTTTGGTCAAGTAGCTGATGAAAGTGTTGAATGCCCAAACGGCTGTAAAGACGGTGCATGTATTGTCATCGAGGGTGAAGCCTGGAAAGTTGGAACACCAAAAAATACTCTAGAACTATCTGAAAACCTAAAAACAGGAACTAATCAGGAATCTATTGGGACTCTTTTATCAGAATTAGCAGATAAGTTCATAGGTGAAGACGAACTTCCAATTCTTTTAAATGATAATACAGCATCAAATGTAAAGAGTGATGCACCTTACAATCAAAAATTATTTTTTGAGGATTTAGATACTGGTTACGTGCTAGTTACAGAAAATGATGATGATGTAATAAATGATTTCTTGTATTTTAAGTCAGGAAGCCAGATTTCCAGGTATAATCTAGAGTTTACAACTGCTTTTGAATCTGGTGTGTATGATGATGCTGTCACTCCAGATGAAAATGGAGATTATTTAACTGATTTTGAAGATGTTAAGATAGAAATTCTAGGGAAAGATTATATTATTGTAAAAGCAAGGAGAAATGCTGGTCAAAATAGCCAAATTCAACTTTTTTTGATGGGCGGAGCAGTAAAAGACACATTGCTTAAGGAAGAAACAAAAACCTACACAATTAGTGGAGTTGATTACGAAGTTACACTAGCCTTTGTAGATGCAGATAGTGCTAAATTTACAGTAAATAATAAAGAAACCTTAGATATGGAAAAAGGTGACATTGATTTTCTTTCTGACGGGACTGTAATAGGTGTATCAGAAATAGTATCTCAGGATTTTGCTGGGGGCATACATAGCTCAACATTCTTCCTGGGAGCTTATAGAATCAAATTGGAAGATACTGATATTACTGATGAACAATCAAGCAACCCTTTGATGATTAATAAGGAGAGTGTTGATAGTGCAAAAGTAATAATTGAGGGAACTGATGATGATGTTACATTCAAATTAAATAGGGTACATGTGAAAATGTTTGCTGAGGATGATTTTTATGTGCCTGCTGGTGGTAAATTAAGTGAAAATCCAGAGTTGGATGATCCAGAAGTTCTTTTTACTGAAAATTGGGATATTTCGTATAATGGATTAACTGATGAAATCATAGAAGAAATAAAAATTGTAACAAGCGGAAATAAAAAATACAGATTAAAGTTCATGGACGGAGATAGAAATCAAGTAAATCTTCCATTAATAGAGGCTGTTGGGCCATCTGAAATAGTGTTTGGAGAGATAAATAAGGATTTAATAATCCAAGAAGGCAAGAAAATAACAAAGAAGGATTATTTAATCCTGTCAAATGAAGGAAATGAAAATGGAAGAAGAGAAACTTTTGCACTGCAATATATGGGAGCGGATAAACTAACAGCAGATAACCCCTCAATAAAATTCAAAATTTTAGGAAGCGGGGAAACTATTGAAGGGGACATAAGTGCAGACATAATAACTAAAATAATCATTGACGGGGAAGAGTTAACTGTAGCAGAATTAGTAAATATTGAGGGATTTAGAGTATATAATGCTTCATCAACAGAATCAAATGATTTTGAAATTTACTTTGATCTAAATGCAGATGGAAATATTGGTGATAATAAAGTTGGAATAAACACGCCATTTGGTGCAAGCATAGATTTAGTCCATAATAATGACAATCTGGTTACATTAACTTTAAATACTCCGCATGAAGATGATTATGACAATTTAAAACCAACTCCATTTATTTTTGAGCTCAGCGCAGATGAAAGCGGATTTGTTGAAATTACAAAATCACAAGATATGCTGCATAACTTCTTAGTGCCTGAAGAGTCATTGGATCAGCATGCAGTAAGTAGTTATGGAGCTACAGCAAAGCTAGATGTTTTTGGAACTGATCCGGAAGAATTGACCTTTTTTTACCAGAAAAATCAAATTCTGCCTAAAGTTTTCATAATAGCCAAAGAGACTGAAGGGCCTGAACCAGAACCCGGACAATGCGAAACAAGCCTTGACTGCCCAATATACCATAGATGTGAAGAAGGAGTTTGTGTAGGCTTTTGCGATGTAGGTGTCCCATCAGAAGAGGAAGAAGAGGACAAAGAAGCAGGAAGTTCCGGGTCACAATCCTCAATTATGACTCAATTAAACAGTTTAGGTTATGATGTAACTGGCCAGGCAGATATTCCGGATTATAGGGTGCAAAAAACAGGAGATAAGATAATCTTTAGTTCTGAATCAGAAACGCATGTATTTGACCAGGAGTTTGATTCATTTGTTCTTTCAGACAGCAAAGGCAATAAGATGGAAGTGCGGAAAAGCACACAAAAATCATCAACCAGCGCTTCCCATATAGTGGAATTCGAAGAAAAACCATTGATTGCTGCCAAATATGAAATAGAAAAAGATTTAGGGATTGAAGCTGAAATAAAAAGCCCTCCAAAAAACATCAAAGAAAAGATTGAAAGCAGGATGAATAGGCACAGGCAGAGGTTGAAAGAAGTCAAAGAAACTGCAATAAAAGAAATGCTGGAAGTCAACCCAGATATAGAATCAAGAATAATTGACAGCTACAAAAATGTGTTTAATGGTATCTCAGTAGATATTTCTGAAGAAGAAGTTCTTGAAATCAAAAATTTAATGTCAGTAAAGAACGTGTACAGAAACGAGGAAGTCCATACTGTACTGATGGAAAGCGTAAACCAAATCAACGCTGATGAGGTATGGAAACTATTAGATGAGAATGATCTTCCTATAACTGGCAAAGGGGTAACGATAGGTGTCATCGATACCGGAGTAGATTATACTCATGTAGATTTAGGAGGTTGCATAGGACTGGAATGCAAGGTAATAGGTGGTTATGACTTTGTAAATAACGATAATGATCCTATAGATGACCAAGGCCATGGAACCCATGTCGCTGCAACTGCTGCTGGAAAGGGTATCTTAAAGGGTGTTGCACCTGATGCAAAAGTAGTTGCTTACAAAGTTTTAGATTCATTTGGCGGTGGAAACTGGGATGATATTATAGAAGCAATTGAAAGAAGTGTCGATCCTAACCAAGACGGAAACTTTGAGGACCATTTAGATGTGATAAGTTTAAGTTTAGGTGGTCCAGGAAATCCAGACGACCCCATAAGTACTGCCATAGATAATGCGGTAGATTCAGGAGTAGTGGCTGTTATTGCTGCTGGCAACTCAGGACCTTCCCCAGAAACTATAGGTTCGCCTGGAACTGCAAGAAAAGCAATTACTGTTGGTGCAGTCGATAGATGCGACTCTATTGCCGGCTTCAGCTCCAGAGGTCCTGTCTCATGGGAAGGAGGAGTTTTGCTAAAGCCAGATTTGACAGCTCCGGGAGTCAATATTTGTGCTGCCCAATGGGAAAATTCCTGGTCAAGTAGTCAATGCCTTGATACTGAACATACAGCCATCTCGGGAACTTCAATGGCAACACCTCATGTTTCTGGAGCAGCTGCTTTGCTATTGCAGGCACATCCTGAATGGACTCCGGATGATATTAAGTCAGCGCTAATGTCTACTTCATTAGACTTAGGATTAGATGCCTTAACTCAGGGAAGCGGCAGGATAAATGTACTTAATGCCCATAACGCTAAAATTACAACAGAACCTCAAAGTATTTCGTTTGAGGTAAAGGCAGGACAATCCAGCCATGTAGAAACAATATCTGTAAAAAATCTGGCAGAAGAACAAGTTACACTTACACTATCCATCCCAGAGTTAAAGGACCAAAAAGGCCAGTCGCATGATTTTGCTTCTTTAAGCACAAATGAATTGGTTATTGACGGAGGTTCTATTGCTAGTTTTGATTTTATTGTAGATATTCCAAATGAAGCAGAAGGCCTATTTACTGGGAAGATAATCATTACCAGGGATACAACAAAATACACTATTCCTTTCTCGTTTGAGAGGATTTCAAGGCTAACTCTTAAAGCTATAGATATAGATACTGACAATGAATTATTTCCGGATTTCTACCTGCATAAAGACCTTTCCTCATTAGAATCAGCATTTAATGGCCTTGACTTTGTTGGTGATAACTTTACGTTTAAGGTCACATCCGGCACTTACACTGTATATGCTATTGGCCAAGAATCTGGATTTGATTATATCCTGATGGGCAGTATAGAAGTACTGCCCGCGTCTAAGATTCAGTTAGATCTTGAAATATCTGATGCACAGAAGTATAATGTTGTAGCAGAATCATTACAAAGAGTTCCATTGAGTCTTTACCAATGGACTTTTGGTTTCAATACTTACGATAGCGGGGGTATCCAAAGCGTATTTTACCAGGACCCTACACTTAGCAATAAAACAATGTACATATCAAATAAACCGGATAATGGGTTCGACACAGACATATTGCTTTACTATCATGGAGTCCCTGCAAGAGCAAGAGACCTAAAATGAGCAAATTCAATAAATTAAAACTAATTGGAATGGTTTTTGTACTGATATTTTTAGCAGGCTGTCCTTTTGAAGACGAAACTTATGTTACTGCTGAAGAGCATTACCTTATTGGATGGATTTTGCATAATACTGATGAAAATACACCTACTACCTTAGATTATTCTAAAGAAGATTTTGCTGTTTATAATTACTCGTTTAATTTTCCTTCAACACAAGCCAGTAGTTTTTACAATAATATTTACTGGATACCTCCCAAGCATAAAATCAGAGATAAGAGCCCTTCAATATCAACAAGTATTCGGTTTACAGCACCTTTAGACAGGGTTTATTATATCAAAGGGGCTAATCCTGCTCCAGAGCAATATAGTTCTGAATGGACTTTTAGCAACTCTCTTGAGATGGGTTATTTTTCTGACTTTAACAAGATTAATTCTGAGCATTATTTAGGTGAAGACCCAAATAATGCTATCACCCCTGTTCCTGGTGATAAAAAACATATTTATTTCGGTAAAGCGCCTTATACACCTACAAGCTTTATAGTCCATGATAATACTATTATGCTAAACGGCCATTTATTAAGGGGTTATAACAATAAATCATATTTACTCAGAGAATATGATGAAATATCCCCGCCAACATATCAAATTTTCCTTAATGATGAATTAAAAGAGGAAAAAGAATTAATTGATTTTGACTTCTCAAAGCTTTCTTATATTATTGATGAGGATGGAACCTATAAAGTATATCTTACCATACAAACGCATTACCCTGTCTGGGACATTATAGACATAGAAGCCACAATAATTGTTCCTAATCCGGAATCGCAGCCACCAGAACTGCAGCACATTGAAGCAAATCCATACTTCATAGCAGGAGAAGAATACATTGTCATAGTTGATTTGTATGACGAGTCTGGAATTGAGAAAGTGGATTTGTATGCAGAGGCAGAATTTGAGGTTGGGTGGGGTGCCATGGAACTAGTGGATGAAGAAAAACAGATTTACAGTGCTTCTTTCACACCGGATGAAGATTTTGAAAATTTTAATTTAGGGATAACGGCAACAGACATTCATGGAAATTCAGTAAGCTACAATATTGAGCCTGCAGCATTACCCGCTCAAACCTTGAGCTTTAATCTTGAAGCTGAAGAGGGCATTGTAGCTAAAGGAGATAATATTAAAGTTAGAGGCGTTTGCAAGATAAACGGCATAACAATTTGCGACACTTTCTTACTGCGCCATTATATAAATGATGAATTTTTAGAAACAGATAGTCAATTATATGATGGTTCTTTTGATTTTCAATGGACAATACCAACAGATTATGGACATAATGATGTAAGTATCACAACACGATATGCTGGAACCGGTGTTTATTTACCTTATGAGGAAACTATCACTGTTAATATACTGGTCCTTGATATAGATATCGGCATTTTTGATATGGAAATCAGCGAATCGATTATAGGAGAGCCAGTGATTGTTTCAGCCAATGTCAGAAATCTTGGATTCCAAGATATTGATGATGCTTTGGTAGAATTCAGAGTTGATGGAGGACTCTTGGAAGAGATCTCAATTTCTGATCTTAAAGCTGAAGAAGAAAAACCTGTAGAGTTTGAATGGCTGCCTGATAAAGAAGATGATTATGAGGTTGAGTTAACAGTTATTGCAGAAGATGACAAAAACCCTGATAATGACATATTAGACGAAGAAGTTGTAATAGATTATGTTTCACCAGATACAGGTGGATTCATAATTTCAGATTCTATAAAAAACATCGTAATAAACACAGAAGCGGATGTAGAATTTGAGCTTTTCAATGTTGGTGAAGAAAAATCAGGTAAAATTAAAACTCATTTATATGATTTTTTCAAGCCGGAATTTGTATTTTTAGATTTATTTACTGGCGGAGGAAAAAAGAAACCGGTGCCAAAAGTACCTAGAGAAGAAGAGCTGGAAGAATCAGAGGAAGAAGATGATGAAAAAGAAACTCCGGGTGGTGGAAGCGAAGGAGGAGACGGTGGAAAAGAAAAAGAACCTGTAATTTCAAGTAAAAGAAAAGTGACTTACAAGGATATAACATACACCTTTTTAGCTTACAAAGAAGCGTCTCATATCATCACAAATGTCTCTACAGATGAATTTGAAGATACATTGAATTTCTCATTTAGTGACAGAATAAAAAAACTACAGAATGATGTATATGTATATATGGACTTCATATCAACGTTTGGCATACAGTTTGCAATTGGTGATGCAGAGCCTATTGAAAATGAGCTTGGTCCTTTGGATATATTTGAAAGTGAGAAAGGATCTGTAAAATGGACTCCAGAAAATAGCGGGAAATACATGATACTGGTATTTGCAAACACAAGCAAGGAAAGTAATTTTGAAGATAATTATTTCAGTAAAACAACAAAAGTCTTGCGCACTGGCATAAACATAGGGGCAAATCTTGTTGTAGATTACAGAAACCAATTCATTGTGGGAGATGAAACAAATATTACAGCCAGGATTGCAAATTTCGGAACAGGGGATGCAAAGAATATCCAGGCTACATTATTTGAGCAAAAAGAAGATATAGAAGAAGATGAAGAGGGTATAGATTCTATCGGGATCGGGAAGACCAAAAAGAGACGGATAGGCACTAAAAAGATAAATGCTTTAGATCAAAAAGAAAGATTAGATATAAACTTTAGCTGGACTCCTTCTGAATCCGGAGATACCATACTATTGGTAATTATAGAGACCAAGAAAGACATAAATCCAGAAGACAATGATGATATTGCTTTTATTGATGTTTTATCAGAAGGCCCTGATGTTGTTTCAGATTTATCTTTCCCAAAAGGGGATAAATTTGTCAATGAGGAAATAACAATCGAAGGAGTTTTATTTAATCACGGCCAAACAGATGCTAAAGGTGTTACAGCTGCGCTGTATGAGGTGAAAAGTGATAACAGAGAATTGATTGAAAACAAAGACATTGGAGTACTTAAGGCAGACAAAGATGAAGAAGCTCTAGTAGACTTTGACTGGACTCCGACTTCATCAGGAGAATTTTTCCTGGAACTTGTAGCTGAAGCGGCTAGTGATGATAACAAAGACAATAATGAAGATTCTATTGGGGTTGAAGTCCTTGTACAAGATTTTGATTTGGAACCTACCATAGTACAGTATCCCAGATTTATTCTGGTCAATGATAAAGCATTTATTGGAATACGTCTCCAAAATTTCGGCATTAAAGATTCCCCTGAATTCAATTTAACCCTTAAAGTAAATGGCGCTTATATAGACAGTACAATATTTGAAGGTTTAGGCTCAGAAGAGACTGAGTTTGGATTACTTGGATGGCTACCATCAGCAGAGGGAACTTATGAACTTGAGGTTTCTGTTAATCTGACTGATTCTAACCTGGAAAATAATATAGATAAGAATATGGTTAAAGTTTTCAATACCAAAGAAGTAGACATTGGTTTTGTAAACAAAGATGGAAATTTTGTTGAAAGAAGATTGTTCTTAGGAGAGGATGATGATGAAATAGATGGCATTGAAACATTTACAATTCCAGATACTCCTCTTGATATGTGGATTGCTAAAGAAAGCGATGACGGGTTTATGGCATCCAAATACATTAATTCAACCATCGATAATGACCTGATTATTACATCTTCCTACATTAGAGAACCATTGTTACAGAATGGCTTATTGCTGTATGAAATATTTGCCAACAATGACAGCTGGAATTATGAATCTTTCTTTACTTTCCTTGGAAGAGAGTTTGATACACTTGATATAAGGTATACAGAATTAAAAGCTTTTATGTGCGAGGAGTATAACTTCAGTAATGATAAGTGCAGTAAATGGCAGGAAGTGCCTTCAGATACTTTAGTTGACAGGGGAGAATTCCTTCTGACAGCAAATGCTCTGCAAGCACAGGCATTTGCAATGGGAGATGCAGATTACGATGGGGATAATGCTCCTGATTGGGATGATGATGACAGCGACAATGACGGCATTTCTGATTCAGAGGATACTTTCACATGCTCCAATGGAAGACTAAAATCAAGAAAAATCTTTAACGTTACAGTCAATGAAAACGAAGATGTAGGAAAAGAGCTAAAAGGGAAGAACAAAGTGAGTATAAAAGACAAAAACAAGAAAGTTGTTGAATTTGACGTTGATTTTGATGAAGACAACATAGACTGCAGACAGGTTGATGTTGAGAAGCAGCCAGAAGTTACAACAAGAGGTTTCACATTAATAAAGGGCGTAGACTTAACAACTAAAACAAAAACAGTATTTGTAGATAAGATTGCTGCATTTAACAGAGTCTGTATAAAAGATGAGGAAGTTGATTCTATAGATGAAGTAACTCAAAATTGTGATGGAAGCAATGAGTTTTTAGTTATTTGTGATAATACTACGCAGGGAAATTATAATTGTACGGACATTGGAACCCAATATAGAGTTGAGGGTCTTTTACATTCTGCTGTTGCAGAACCAACATCTTGCGAGGAATCATGGACTTGTGATGACTGGAGCAGTTGTGAAGATAACAAGCAGACAAGAACATGCACAGAGACTAATGGCTGTGGGACTAATTTCAACAGGCCATCAGAGCAGCAATCATGCGGCGAGGAAGAAGATGATGATGATGACAGCAGCAGTTCACGCAGCGGCAGAAGCTCAAGAACATCTCTTTATGGGATTGGTGAGATTGAAGACTGGCCAGAAGGAAAGTCCAAGTCATTTATGATGAGGACAAATGATATGATAACCTTTACATTTGAGGATAAATCACATAGTGTGGTGCTAAATTCAATCGTAGGGACAAAGATAAAAATTTCTGTCTCTTTTAATAATGCATTTACCACATTCAAAAGCGGAGAATCCAAAAATTTTGACATCGATCATGATGGAAAGGATGATATTTCCATATCTGTTGAGAGCATAACCCTAAATAGGGTCACTGTTATTTTGGAAAGGATTAATTTTGATTTTGTAGAAAAAGTAAAGAGGACAAGGGCATATTTAAATAAAACCAAAGATACATCTGTATTAGACCAATTTCCTGAAACATCTGATGAGGAAATTGAGGAAGATGCAGTATCTGGTGGGAAATCAACAGTCTTTTATGTGGTAGTGACTTTTGGAATATTAATGGTCATAGTTGTCTCTGCTTTAGCGTTTGTTTACTTTAAACCTTATTTAACAAGAGAAAAGGAAGAAGAAATAGAATTGGAGGAAGAGGAGCCTAAAAAATCGGATTACTCTGAGGTTGAGGCTTATATGTTAAAAGAGCTCAATAAAGGCTTTACTTTTAAACAGGTTACTGAAACTCTTAAAAAGGCTGGGTGGAATGATGATATTATTAGATCAGTAAAGAAAGATGTCAAAGAAAGAAACAGAAGAAAGAATATGTAAAGTTAAACAACTTCTTTAACCCA
>CEPX01415120.1_pt1 | contig 15431 bp, 23 predicted proteins | sample 361361 | NCBI WGS metagenome assembly CEPX01 (sample SAMEA2619974, study PRJEB7988) | marine metagenome | biome: marine biome (ENVO:00000447); feature: mesopelagic zone (ENVO:00000213) & marine oxygen minimum zone (ENVO:01000065); material: "saline water (ENVO:00002010), including plankton... | reverse complement strand
ACACGGACTATACGCAAGCAGAAGCGATTTTATCAGGGATTCAGTAAGGCAAAGACTAATTGAAATAAAGAAGCTTTTGGAAGATGGAGAAACCACAATAACTATTGAAAAGCCAGAGAAACATGAGAAAGAGCATTTCAGAGGCGTTCACTGAACCGCTAGTCCTACTGAGCACAAGCGAAGTGGACGCTCTACCGCCGTGAGCAGACGGCGAGACATATGTCTCAAATATAATTTCCTTAGTCTTTTAACCCCTTTTACCCAAATTCCTATTGATAACCATGGTTAAGATCCAGGATAAAGACGAAAAATTCATTTTATCATTTTCTGATGAAGAAACAAAAAACCTAAAGCTAAAAAACAACAGAGATTACGAACTTACCAAAGCTAAGGATGGTTTATGGGTTTTAATTGAGGGAAATGAAAATTCGGTTATTAATGATACTGAACAAAAAATAATCGAACTTCTGAAAAAACTTTCATTAAGCGAAAGAGTTGAAGGAAATTTTGAAAAAAATTTGAACCCTGAAGGTTTAGCAAGGTTTAATCAGCTTCTGAAAGATGGAAAAATTGAAAAATTCAAGTTAAACGAGTCTTACAAAAAAGCGGTTTACCGACTTCCTGAGCAGGGTGAAAAAAAGTATGATAATAAAGAAAAAGAAATTCAGGAGTATGCTCTTGAAAATGACGGGTTTTTAGTTGTTAAAAATGAGCAACGCGCAAAAGCACTGAGTAATGAATTACAGGGACAAATCAAGGACGGAAAAATTAAAGGAACCAGAGCATTTACAGGAGAATTTTATATAATAGAAAATGATTTGCTTGTTTCTACTGAAAAACAAGCACTCAAAGAACTCAGGGTACACAAAACCAGTGACTTAGATACTTTAAGCAAAAACACAAAACTTACAAACACACTTTTGAGAATTGGATTGGAATTCTTAAAAGAGGACGGACAGGTTATTGAAAAGAAAAAAAATCATTACCAATACATAGAGTGATTACATGACTGTTTTGATACCGCTTTTGTCAGAAAAAGAAAATGACGAAGAGTTTCTTGAGCAAGCACTCAAGGGAACCAAAGAAGTTATTCTGCTTATTGTTGTTGATGCTGATTCTAAGGAAGAATTTGGTTTTGCAGCTTCACATATTCAAACAGCGAGAATTGTAATGGAAGAAGTGAAAATTATAATAGGGAAAAAAAGGAAACGATCAGAAGACATTATTGAATGGGGGGACACCCAGAACAAAATAATGAACATTGCTTTGCTTAGAAAGGTTGACCGCGTTGTTCTTAAAAAACAGGAAAACCAGTATTTTGAGGAATTGGTAAAAAACCTTAAGAAAGAAAAAATCGAAGTGCAAGTGATTTAGCCATAAACAATTTTTTCAGCTGCTTTTAAATTAGACTTTACTTTCTTTTGATGTTCTTTTAAGAAAGGAATGAAAAAACCAATTGCAAACTGTTTTAGTTCAGAAGCCATTAAAGACCCTGATGAAAATTCTTTTCCGATTTTTTCAAGCTCTTTAGTATTAGGATAGTGGAATTTAAGCATCTCATAAACCAAATCAATTTCAAGATTACCGCCTTTTTTCCTGTGCTCCTCTAAAGTAGGCGCACCCCCAGAGAAAGCTCTGTTAATTTTCTTTTCTGCGTCTTTTAAATCATCACTCAAAAAGATTGCTGTTTCAGGATGAGAAGCACTCATCTTAGCTCCAGGCTGCAAACCGCTTTGATGCTTGAAGTAAATAAAACTCGGAGTTTCAATTTTGTAAGGAAGTCTCTTGCTAATGTCTCTTGTTAATCTTGCATGCGGATCCTGATCAATACCAATTCCGGTAACACTGGGCATGCTTCCCTCAAACTCATCAAGCTGTGGATGCATAATATCAGCATACTGCAAAAAGTTCGCACCTATTTTTCCCAGATCAACATGGCCATAAACTGCCTCAAAAGTATTCTTGGTAATTTTTTTACTCAACTCAAAAGCAAATTCATAATACCTGTTTTCTTTTCTTGATTGAACATAAATATCATTTTTGCTTAAACCTAAAGCTAGAGCATCAGCAACATTTTTTACAGCCCATCTTTTAGCGGTTTTAAGATCAGGAATTTTATTATCAGGCCTGCTCAGGAAAGCGTCTAAATCCGAAACAGCAAAATAATTCTTTGCGCCTTTCTTCTTGAAAAATTTGAACAAATCTAAATCAACCTTGTGCCCTAAATGATAAGGACCTGATGCAGCAATTCCTGTGATGTTAACAAATGATTTTTTTGATTCAATCCTTTTCAGTACTTTATCAAAATCACGATGGCCAACAATAATATTTCTTTCAAACAGGTAATGATCAAGCTTAATGTTCTTTGGAAAATGCTTTAATCCAAATTTCCTGAAAACATGCTCATAATCAGTTACCTTTAACTGGCCCCATGGATCAATTTCTTTCAACAAAAGTCACCTTTTAAATTAATTCATTACAAGTATTAATAACAATCGTGTGGTTCAAAATGGCATTTTTAGTTGATGATAAAGCAGTATTAAGGGACAAAAAGCTCTCTGATCAGTTAAGGCAAAGAGGTTTTGGAGAACAAAAATCCAAAGAATTAGTGTTGGATTTATTTGAGACTGCTTATTTACTTGAAAAGGGAACAATAAAAGTTGAGGATGCTAAAGGAAAAACTATTGATTCTGAAGAACTAACCAAATATTCTTCCAAAAAAATCAAAGAATATTACCTAAAATATCAAGTATTCAACAATTTAAGAGAAAGAGGTTTTGTTGTAAAAACCGGTTTTAAGTTCGGGTTTGATTTTAGGGTTTATCCAAGAGGCAAAAAACCAGGGCAGGCTCATTCACAATGGTGCATTAATGTTACAGCACAGCAGGATAAGTACAATTTTATTGAACTAAGCAGAATGGTTAGGTTAGCAGGAAACCTGAAAACAAAACTCCTTAATGCTGTAGTTGATTCTGAAAATGAGATTAATTATTATGAAGTGACAAGGATCACCCCATGACCACAAAACTGGAAGCAATCGAAAGGGGCTGTAAACTTAACGATCAAATTTTTTCACTGGTAGTTGCAAAATTTAAATCTAAAGAATTCAAAACTGAAAAAGACGTTTCCAGATTTATTGATAAAGAAATCAAAAAAGCAGGGGCAAAAAATGCTTTTCCCACAATTGTTGCTTCAGGTTCTAATGCAGTCAACTGGCACCACAAACCAACCACCAAAAAACTTCGGAAGGATTTTTGTGTAATTGATTTTGGATCAAAGTTCAGTGGTTATTGTTCAGATATGACAAGAACCGTTTTCCTTGGCAAAGCAAGTAAAACGGAGCAAAGGATTTACAAGATAGTAAAAAGAACTCAGGAAAAATGCATTGACAAAATTAAAGACGGAGCTAACACTAACCAACTTTACCGATTAGCAAAAAAGAGCTTGGGGGCTTATGCGGATTATTTTGGCCATGGTCTTGGACACGGGTTAAGCAAAAAAATCCATGACAAACCAAGAATAGGAAAAAAGGAATCAAAACTAAAAGCAGGGCAGATCATTACAATAGAACCAGGCATTTACATCCCGCGATTACTCGGAATCAGAATCGAAGATGATGTGCTTGTTAAAAAAAACAGTTACAGGGTTTTATCTAAGAGCCCAAAAAGACTTATACAATTATAGAATAAATTAAAAATAAAAAAAATTATTTTGTTTTTAAAAAAAAAGTAAAATTGAAGGAAAAATTCCTTCAACCTTAGAAGTCTACGCCTCTAACAGTTTTTCTTCCGTTAGCTTTTGCTCTATCTGCTGCTTTTGTTATCATGCCAGCTACAATTTCGCTCAAAGCGTCTGTTGCATCTCCGGCAGTATTACATCCTGCAGCTTTAATAGCATCCTTAACTTTTGATCCTACAACTAATGAATCTCCCATTAGTTCCACCTCCAAAAAAATCATTCCCTCTAAATAAGGGAAGCTGATTAACTCAAGAAAAAAAGATTTATAAATAAATATCAAAAAACAGGTGTTTTTTGGCCAAATTCAGGGGTTTTTGAGTGATTTTAGTCCCGATCGGTTATAGCGCCTTCACTTGCAAGGCCTACAGTTTTAGCATATTTTCTCAGAACACCGGCATATTTCATTGGTTTTGGTTTCCAATTTTTCATTCTTTTTTCAATTTCTTCATCACTTAAATCAACTGAAAGTTCTTTATGATCCGCATTAATTGTAATCATGTCCCCTTCTTTCAAAACAGCTATTACTCCGCCGGCCTGTGCCTCAGGACAAACATGCCCCACAACTAAACCATGTGTACCCCCTGAAAATCTTCCATCAGTAATCAAACCGACTTTATCCCCTAAACCTTCTCCCACAAGAGCAGCGGTTGGTGCAAGCATCTCTCTCATACCAGGTCCTCCTTTTGGGCCTTCATAACGAATAACAATAACTTCCCCTTCACTAATTTTTTTGCTTAAAATCGCATCAAGACATTCTTCCTCTGACTCAAAAATTCTTGCCGGACCGGTTATTGAGGTCTTTTCCAAACCAGAAACCTTTGCAACGCAACCATTAGGAGAAATATTTCCTTTCATTATTACCAAATGTCCTGTTTTTCTCAAAGGATTATCTAAACTTCTTATAATTTCATGATGATCACTTAAAGGAGGCGTGTTTTCGTAATTTTCTTTCAAAGTTTTTCCTGTTACAGTCATTGCATCTCCGTGTAACAAACCAGCATCAAGTAAAACTTTCATTACTCCAGCTGATCCTCCCACTTTTGCAAGATCAGCCATCACAAACTTTCCTGACGGTTTTAAATCAGCAAGAAGAGGAACCTTTTCAGCAATTTTATTAAAATCATCAATGTTCAAATCAACACCGATTGTTTTTGCCATTGCTAATAAGTGCAAAACTGAATTTGTTGATCCTCCTAAAGCCATTACAACAGTTATTGCGTTTTCAAAAGCTTTTCTTGTTAGAATATCTTTTGGTCTTAAATTTTTTTCAATAAGTTTAAGAACAATTTTTCCTGCTTCAGCAGAATCCTGTAGTATGTTTTTACTTTCGCTGATGTTTGAAGCAGAACCAGGAAGACTCATTCCTAAAGCTTCAATAGCAGTAGCCATTGTGTTGGCAGTGTACATTCCTCCGCAAGAACCGTGTCCTGGGCAGGCAGCACATTCTATTCCTTTAAATTTTTCATCATCAATTTTTCCTGCAGCATGCTGTCCAACAGCCTCAAAAATACTAACAATATCCACATCTTTGTTGTCATACTTTCCCGGCATTATTGTGCCGCCATAAACAAAAACACTCGGAATATTCAGCCTTGCCATTGCCATTAAACAGCCAGGCATGTTTTTATCACAGCCCCCAAAAGCAACAAGCCCATCAAAGGCCTGTGCATTAGCAACAACATCAATTGAATCAGCAATAACTTCTCTTGAAACTAAAGAATACTTCATTCCTTCAGTTCCCATTGAGATGCCATCACTTACAGTTATTGTTCCGAAAGTTTGTGCTTTCCCATTAGAACTTTCAATAGAATTCTTTGCTTCCACTGCTAATTTGTTAATGTGCGCATTGCACGGAGTTATTTCTGACCAAGTAGAAGCAATTCCTACAATTGGTTTTTCAAAATCAGCATCCTTAAAACCAACAGCTCTAAGCATGGCTCTGTTTGGAGCTCTTTTGTCCCCTTCCGTTATTCTGGAACTTCTTTCATTAAGCTTTACACTCATACAGAAAAACCCATTAGAAAACCTTTTTTAACCAAAGCCATACCAAAGATAATAGCCAATGATGACCTGACGATGATTCTGAGCTGCATTCACAGCAAGGAGGATAGATGGGCGAACTGAGGCTTTTTTTGATAATATATTTATATTATATAGAATAAAGTATATTGGTTTTTTGATGAATAAATTTATTTTTATTGTCGGTTGTTTAGTTTTGTTTTTTTTTCTGTCTGGTTGTCTTGAAAATTTAAGCACTTTAACTGTGAAAGTGGTTACTGAAGATGGTTCTTATATGACTGATGTTAAAGTTCAAGCAAAATCACTGACCAATAATACCCTTGCTAATACAAAAGCCAATGGAAAGCAAGGCGCTATTTTTATGATGATTCCAAATGGCGATTATGAAATTACGGTTTACGCTAGGAACGGAAGAATAGTTGCTCAAAAAGAAGTAACTCTAGATTCTGATAAAGAAATAGAGCTTCTTTGGACAGAACAATAAACCTGTAATTAATCCTTCATCTTTCGGAGCAGATGGGCGGACTGAGGCACCACAGTTTCGGCTGTGGGCAACGACGGTTATCTCATCTGCGATGAGATAAGCCTTTGGAAAACTTATATCCTGTCGCAGATAGGATGGCCGTATGCGTATTGTCCGGACGCAACCGGACGTGGGCTGAGGCTTTTATTTTGGTGCATTAAATGAAAATTTCAAAAAGAAAACTTGCAGAATTCCGGGATGCGTTTAGAAGAAGAAAAGTCGAAAAACCACATCTAGTCGGGGCTTATAAAAAAAGCCAAGTTTTGATTCGCAAACCAGAAATAATATCAATTGCTGGACAAGAAGTTTTTCAAGCAACAATTGTCAACCCAAGATTAGGAACAGGACTTGCCCCTTACCATGACCATGTCACTGCAACCGCAATGCAAATGGCTGCACACCAAACAGTAGTAAGCTGTTTTAAAAAATTCAAAAAGGTCAATGGTTATGACATGCCCACCGTTGACATCAAATTAAGACTGAATAAGAAAGCTCCGCTAAGTAACAAACTTTTGGTTCAAGTGGAAGAAACAAAAAGCACCGATCTAAATGGCGCAAAATTCAAAACTTTTAAGTGTCAAATAATTGATGCAAACACTGAAGCAGTATATAGTAACGGGAGCTTCATGATAGCAATGATCCCTAAAAACAAAAAATAATTCATTTTACTGTTTTTGTCTTCTGTTTTTCTTATTCTCATTTCCAAGCTGTGCTTTCAGATCCTCAATAATTTGATCTCTTTCGGTAAACATTGTTTTGAATTCTTTTTCAGCCTTTTCTTTTTTCATTTTTTTTCTGTCAGCTTTTGGTTTTGAAATCAATTGAGAAAGCCGAAGAACAATTAATCCGATTATAACAATTCCCAGGCCAACAGCAGCAATTTTTGCAAGCTGTAATGCTTCAGATACTTCTCCAAACAACTGTCCTGCATTGGTTGTTAAAGCTTCCACATCCCCCTCTTCAAATGCTTCAGCAGCCTTATCAGCTGTGCCCTGAGCATCAGCTGAAACAAAAGACAGAAGCAAGGCTAAGAAGATTATTATTAACATTTGGAAAAAGTTTTCATTAGTTTGCATATTATCTTAAACATAGACTTTAGTTCTATTATATATTACTTACCAAGTGAGAAAAAATGTTAGAAACAGGGCAAAAAGCACCGGGTTTTTCACTCAAAAGCCAGGGTGAAAAAACAATAAAATTAAGCGACTTTAAAGGAAAAAAAGTAGCTCTTTACTTTTACCCAAAAGACGATACCCCAGGGTGTACAAAGCAAGGGTGTAATATAAGAGATAATTTTTCAGAACTCAGGAAAAAAGGAATAATAGTTCTTGGGATTTCCAAGGATTCTATACAAAAGCATCAGAAATTCTCCGGAAAATACGGTTTTAACTTTCCTATTCTTAGCGATGAAAATGGAAAAGTAATTGAAAAGTATGGTGTGTTTAAGGAAAAAAGCATGTTCGGAAAAACTTTTATGGGAATAAAAAGAACTACTTTTCTCATTGATGAAAACGGCAAAATAAAAAAAATAATAAAAAAGCCAGATGTAATTAACCATTCTGAAGAAATAATTAGTGGTTTCGAGGAATAATGAAAATTAACAATGTTGATAGCACCAGTAAAGTTTTAAATAATGTGCAAACGTTTGATTATAATTGTAAAGATAAAGGAGTGATTTCCAATGGCAAAATTTAAGATTGAACATCACAAAGAAATCTGCATCGGCTGCGGAGCCTGCGCAGCGATAGACCCTGAAGACTGGGTAATGGAAGGAGACAAATCACACTTAATCGATTCAGATAAAATAGATACTGAAAATGGCAAAGGCGAGGGAAAGATTATTGATGAATCAAAACTTGCTCTAAACCAGGAAGCAGCAGATGCCTGTCCTGTTCCGTGTATTTTTGTAAAAAAAGTTGAGGAGTAAAATCCTCATACACTAATTTTTATAATTCATTAAAAGTTTTCTGCAAAAGCAAAGCATCCTTTTCTATATTAGGAGATTCACAAACCAAAACACCTTTAGCATTAAAATCTTTTAGCACCTGCAGAACTGCCTTGTAATTCATATCAGATTCTTCAAGGAAAAGATGATTCTTTTCTCCTTTAGGACCATAATTAATTCCTGAAAGATGAATGTGCATATTGTTCAGACCCTGCTTGCCTAATTTTTTTTCAATTAATTCCATAACCTGTTCAAACTCTTCCTGAGTGTTGAACTTTCCTGTTCTTGCATGCAAATGAGAAAAATCCACAACAGGAAGCACTTGATCAAACTCAGAACTTAAATCAACAAGCTCATCAATAGAACCAAACTGTGTTGGTTTTCCGGTTGTTTCAGGGCGTATCCAAACATCAAGGCCAAGAGAATTAATCTCTTCTAATAATTTTTTCATTTGGCCTTTAACATTAGCATAAACTTTTTCAGGTTCCATTCCAAGATAAAATCCAGGGTGAAAGCAAACACTGTAACCGCCGCATGCATTCAGGGCTTTTGCAGAATTTACTATTCTGCTTCTTGAAGCACCACGTTTCTGCGGTTCAACCGCATTCAAATTTATAAAATACGGAGCATGACAAGTAAGAACAATTTCTTGTTCTTCAGCAACTTTTTTTACTTCCGGAGCTTTCTCCATAGAAATATTTACACTTCTTACAAACTCCAACTCCATTGCACCCAAACCTAAATTATTTACTTCTTTAATTCCGTTTTCTGTATCCCTTGGATTTGTGCTTAAAGGAATTCCTGCTGTAGCAAATAAAAGTTTTTTTGGTTCAATCAAAATTCTATCCCCTTTCTTGCGATTACTCCGTTATCAAAAGGGTGCTTGTGTTTTTTAATCTCACTAACCAGATCTGCTTTTTCAAAAATCTTTTCAAAAGGTTTGTGAGAACCTGTTAAAACTAATTCTGTTTTTTCATTTTTTGAATCCATTAATTTCAAAACATCTTCTTCTTTTACAAGTCCAAGCTGAATTCCATAAAGAATTTCATCCACAATAACAAGATCAAATTTTCCGGAAGAAACTGATTCAGCAGAATGTTCCAGTGCTTTTTTTGCCTGATCTAAATGTTCCTGTTCCGGCTTTCCGACAACCCATTTTTTCATTCCGAATTTTTTGTAAGAAAAGTTTTCAAATTTTGTTAATGCTATTATTTCTCCGGGCTCATCAAAATCTTTGTTTTCTTCAATCCCGAATTTCATGAACTGAACCAAATGAACATTAAATCCTCTTCCAAGAACCCTCAGAGCCAGACCTAATGCTGCGGTTGTTTTTCCTTTGCCGTTTCCCCAATATACCTGAATTTGACCTAGATTTGGTTTAGATTCCATGCAAAAAATAAGTCTGAAGTTCTTTAAAACACTTGGGAAGCATTTAAAATCTGTACGGTATCTAATTTGAATAGTCTTATTTTAGATGCTAAGTTAACGAAATTTGAGGTGTATATTATGGCTGAAGAAGAAAAAAAAGAACAAGCAAGCGAAAAGCTTGAAGAAGAACAGGAAGTAGAAGAAGAGGAAATTGATGACTCTAAACTACCTTTTCCAAGAGCAACTATTGTAAATATGCTCAGAAAACACCTCAGTTCTGGAAAACAAATCAAGGGACAGGTTAAAAATGAGATGAACATCTGGCTTGGAAAAATGGTTGAAAGGATTGCAGACAAAATGAACTCATACCCATACACTTATGTGGATGGATCAATGTTAAGAGAAGCAATCGAACCATACGAAAACATTCAGGATATTGAAAAAGAAAAAGAAAGAATCATCAAGCAATTAGAAGCAGTAAAAGCAGCTTGTGATGTTCTGATTCTGGAAGTTGACAGGAAATTCATAAAGTGATTTTTATGGATGAAAAAAAGAAACTCAAACAGACAGATAATCCTTACGACAACAAACAAGTTGAAGAAATGATTGAACAGGATGAAATTGATCCTGAAGAAGCAGGCTTCATGGAAGGATACAATGAAAAGCAAACCAAAGATCCAAAGAAGCCAAAAGATATTATTAATGATGAAAAATAAATTGAGCGGGTTCTTTTCGGAGAACTCCAAAACTATTTTTTTAACTCAGAAATTTGTCAAAATCCGGCCCTAAAATTTCTTTCACTTTCTTCGGTATTGCGGAGTGTGGATTCACAAAAAGAAAGGATTTCAACTGATTAACATTTCCGGCTTTTCTTTTGGCCGAGGCCTTTTCAAAATCTATTATAACAGGCTTTCCTTTTCTCACAATAATATTTTTTCCCTTGCCAGCTAACTGCCCATGATCAAGACCTTTTTTGTCCAGCTTTTTTGCCTGATCAAAAAGTTCTTTCAAAAATTTTTCCAACTCATTTTTTTTCGGAGTAAAAAACAACCACTCCATAAAAATACGCCCCTCAATAAATTCCAGCAAAACAACATTGTTTTCAAAATCTGTTTCAATAAGCTTAGGACCGACACCAATAGAATTTGCAAGTGCTAAATTTTCTGATTCCCTCTCAACCATATCTCTTCGGTTTGCCTTTTCCCTCAAAGATTTTGCAATAAAAAAATTCCCTTTAGAATCCTTAACAAGATAAACAAAGCTGGTCCAGCCTTTAGCAATCTGCTCAACTAACTCGAGATTGTTTTTTTTCAAAAAATTTTTTATTACCATGAAAAAAAGAAAAAGAAAAAGGTTAAAAGCACCTTCATTCGAAAGTGCTTTCATCCAAAACTAATAATTCATCGTCTTCAAAAATAGAATCGTTTAATTCTGATTCTAAATCTGAAATTTCTGCATCAAGATCTTCTAATTCCTGATCAGAAGCATCAAGAGTTTGGTCAGCAGCTATGATGTCTGCCGAATCTCCTCCCATATTCTGACCCGAATCGGTTTCTTGAACCTGATCGCTAGTGCAGCCCGAAATTAATACAGCTGCAACCAGCAAAATTGATAGAATTTTAGCTACTATTTTCATCACCACTGCTATTAGTGTCTGTATTTGTAGCATTTGTTCTATTTAATTCTCTCAGTTCCTTGAACAATTCCTTAACCAACCGAAAATCAGCGATTATTTTCTTGTTCATCTCTTTTAATTCCTCATGGATCTCTTCCAAGACTTCCCTTGCATCTTCTCTTGACTCAACACCAGCTAACCGTTCTCTAAGAGATGCATGCAAAGCATTCAAATCAGATGCATCTTGAGTAAGGGTTGCTATGCCACTATCTATGCTTGAAGTATCTATGCCTCTTTCATTGAGTTTTTCAGCCAATGCGGAAGTTCGCTCAATAAAAGTCCCTAATTTATTTGTAAGGCCATTCATTTTAGCATTCAGACTACGAGAAACTCTTTTCAGCAAAAGAATTTTTGAATTTTTCCAAAACGCTTTTACCTCTTTGGAAATTTCAATTAATTCTTCTCTTGAAATATCCTCATTTCCCAATGCTGCCTGATATCCTTCAAACTCCGCTATTAGCTCATCAATATTTTCAGGAGCATGTTCGCTTTCTTTAATTTCCTGAAGCTTAGCCAGAATAGTGTTTACTTGAGAAAGCAAAGTTTCTCTGGAGATTACTCTTAAATCTTTTCTAAGCACATTTTTATCTGCACGAGACGCGTTCTTTAATCTGTCTCTAATATCCGTGAATTCATCCGCTTTTGCTTTTGCTATTTCTCTGGCATCATGAACATTAGCTCTTATTTCCTCACGTCTTTCTTTAGCAATTCTATGAACTTCCTGAACTGCAATAGGCCTCACATCAGATCTACTATTTTGATCTATGTTTTGCGGCCTGCCTCTACGTCCATTTTCTTCCTCTTCTTCAGTTTCATCAGAATCATCATCTGATTCTGTCTCATCTGTTGCATTTGTGTCATCAGCAACTGCTACTAATGATAGTAAAATTATCAGTATCAATGCCATTGCTGCAAACGGGTTTTTCATATTCAATTCAACACCTCCAAAAGTGAATTTATTGCAATGATTGGTGCTTTTTTTGTTTAAAAACATACTTTCAGTATTTAAAAAATTAAAACTTTACAAGGCCCTTTTTCTTGAATTAAAGCTTTATGGAAGCTCCTGATCATTCAGAAAGGAATTTAAAATCATTTTCCTAAAATAATGTGATGTTCAAAAAAATAATTTTAATTTTAATTTTGTTTTCTGCCCTTGCTAACGGAGCAACTATTTCAGGAACTGCATTTAAATGGTATTCTCTTGAACCGCTCGATAATGTTATAATTGAGATTAATACTACTCCAAAACAAATTATTGTTTCTGAAAATGGGGATTATTCATTTGATGTTTCAGCCGGAAATTATATTCTGAAAGCACAGTATTTTGAGAATAATAAATTAGTTTATGAAACAGAAGAAGAAATCATTGTTGAAAATGACGGGGTTTTTATTGTTGATTTGCTTTTATTCCCTTCATTAATCGATGATGAATCGCTTCTTGATGATTTTAACGACTCTATTCTTTCCCCTGAAGAAATTGCGGAAGAAACTGACAATACTGCAAATGACAACAATATAATCGCAGGAATGGTTCTGATTGTTGTAGCACTCATACTTATTTTTTATGGAGCAAGGAAAATCACAACCTCAGTTACCGGTCTCAAAACTGAAAGAATCGGAATAGAGGAAAAGTACTTTGAACGGCCGAAAGAATTTTTGAAAAAAGAAACTGACCTTGCAAAAGATGAACTTGATAAAGACACAAAAGAAGTTCTTGAAATACTGAAACGTTACGGCGGAAGAATGACCCAGAAAGATCTGAGGGAAAAGGTTACTTTTGGAGAAGCAAAAACATCCCTTGTTGTTGCTGAACTTGAAAACTCGGGAAAAATCAAGAAGTTCAAAAAAGGAAGAGGGAATATTATTATTTTGAAATAAATTCACCATTCGAAAGTAGTAAAAAAAGAAAAGTACCTTATTCTTACATGGGTTTTTTGAGCTCTGAAACAGAGAGACTTCTGACAGGCATAATATTGATAATTTCTGCGATAGTTCTTTTTATAAGTGGCCTGAACTTATTGTTTGATTTTACCTATTTCTTCTCACAGGAAGTTGATATAGTGCTGGCCTTTGCTTCAATGGTTGTTGGTGTAACCCTGATTTTTGCTAAAAAAGAAGAGACTGTAAAAGAGAAAAAAGTTACATATAATTAAAAACAACAAAAAATAACCCTATTTTCTTTTGCGTTTTGGAAGCAGCTTCTTTCCCCACCTATCAGCTAAATTTTTCCCTGCATTTGGACTTGCAACCTTTCTCCTCCCCAAAGGAAGCCTTCTTAACTGCGGAGCTGTTTTCTTCCCAACCAAATTTCCTTTTGCATCAACAACAACATAAGGATACCTTGCCAATAACGCCGACAGTTTTTCATTTCCTGTGTTTCTTTTCAGCACCCTAAACAAACTAAGATATTCCTGCCTGAACTCAGCATCATGAAATTTCAACAAAGATCTCACTGGAAGAGGCATAGTTACAGAAAGAGAACCTGCAAAAACACCAGCGGCCAAAAGTTTATTTTCAGAAATATGAATTACAGGTGAAACCGCCAGACTTATACTAAGCCCGGCACCAACAAGATATTCATTAACACTCTCCCTGTGCTTCTGTATAGCATCAATTTTCTTTTTTATGCCCGCGGGAAGGCTAGCATATTCAAGTTTCATAGCACTAAACTATGCATTTTAAAGTTAAAAAACAAGCATATCCCCCAAACTGATAGATGTACATATCCATCAAAAACCAACCTTTATAAGGGTTACATATCCAGCAATATATAATTGATTATTATCACTTTTAGGAGGTGTATTTAATGGCACAAGATCAAAATCAACAGGTTATGTTCCTGCCGGAAGGAGCAAAAAGAACAAGAGGAAGAGATGCGCAGAGAATAAATATTCTGATTGCAAGAGCAGTTGCAAACGCAGTCAAAAGCACATTAGGTCCAAAAGGAATGGACAAAATGATCGTGGATGACTTAGGAGATGTGATTATTTCCAACGACGGAGCAACTATTCTTAGTGAAATGAGTATAGAACACCCGGCCGGAAAAATGATGGTTGAGGTTGCAAAGACTCAGGATGATGAGGTTGGAGACGGCACAACAACTGCAGTAATAATTGCAGGCGGTCTTTTGGAAAAAGCTGAAAAACTTTTAGATGATGAGATCCACCCTTCACTAATAATCAAGGGTTACAGATTAGCTGCAATAAAAGCAAGAGAACTTTACTCAGCAATTGCAGAAGATATCAGCATCAAAGACGAACAGGTTCTGAGACAGATTGCTTTAACCTCAATGACAGGAAAAAGCGCTGAGTCAGCTGAGGAGTTAGCTGATTTAGTTGTTGGCGCAATAACTCAGGTCGCTGTTGAAGACGGAAATACAACCGCAATTGAACTTGATGATATTAAAGTTGAGAAAAAGGTCGGCGGATCAATAGCAGAATCTGAATTGATACAGGGAATTGTTATTGACAAGGAAGTTGTCCATTCAGGAATGCCGACTAAAGTTGAGAATGCGAAAATAGCTTTGGTTGATGCGGCAATGGAAATCAAAAGCCCTGAAACCGATACTAAAGTTCAGATTTCAGATCCTGAACAACTACAGGCTTTCTTGGATCAGGAAGAAAAAATCCTGAAAGCAATGGTTGCTTCAGTAAAGAACGCAGGAGCTAATGTTGTTATCTGTCAAAAAGGAATTGATGACATAGCACAGCATTACTTATCAAAAGAAGGAATCCTTGCTGTCAGAAGAGTTAAGAAATCTGACATGGATGGTTTAGCAAAAGCTACTGGGGCTGTAACTGTTTCAAGATTAAATGATTTAAGTTCTGATGAACTTGGAAACGCAAAACTTGTAAGTCAAAAAAAGGTTTCAGGAGACAGCATGGTTTTTGTTGAAGGCTGCAAAAATCCTAAAAGTGTTTCAATGCTTGTAAGAGGCGGAACAGAGCACGTTGTTGATGAAGCTGAAAGAGCAGTGCAGGATGCACTTGGTTCTGTAACCTCAGCAATCAATGACGGAAAAGTTCTTTATGGCGGAGGAAGCTGTGAGGTAGAGGTAGCATTCAAACTAAGAGGCTATGCAAAGACTGTCGGGGGAAGAGAGCAGTTAGCTATTGAAGCTTTTGCTGAAGCTCTTGAAATAATTCCCCGTACTCTTGCAGAAA
>CEPX01197044.1_pt1 | contig 15467 bp, 11 predicted proteins | sample 361361 | NCBI WGS metagenome assembly CEPX01 (sample SAMEA2619974, study PRJEB7988) | marine metagenome | biome: marine biome (ENVO:00000447); feature: mesopelagic zone (ENVO:00000213) & marine oxygen minimum zone (ENVO:01000065); material: "saline water (ENVO:00002010), including plankton... | reverse complement strand
CTTTAATGCAAGCGCACATTGCAATACAACAGGAAATACAACAATATGCTCTTATGATGAAACATTCCCATCAGATGGCTATTGGGAGTTAAGAGCAGTAGCTTATGACAACGTAAGCAACTATGTTATTAATTACAGGTATTTCTATTATGATACAACAAAGCCAAGCATATCAGCCTCAGCTTCTGATTATATTGTAAACACTAATGACACAGCCATCACAGTAGCATACTCTGATAATATCGAGATGGACAGGATAGAGGTTGATGTAACAACTCCAGGCACTGATTATAATTTTACAGTAAACTCAAGCACTCTTGCTGCCAGTCCATCACCAATTAGCTTGCTCCTTAACCTTACCCAAGGTGATGGAAATTACACAGCAAACCTAACAGCATTTGACAAAGCAGGAAACAGTAATCTAACATCAATAACAATAGCAAGAGACACAAATGAGCCAGTCATAACCTTCACAACAATAAACAACAGCGATATAAGGCCTGCAGGTATTACAACATATTACAGGACAAATGTTAACGAGCTCTTAATACAAGGCATTGTAAGCTCTGGCAATCCAGACCTTACAGTAATAGACGGCACAGAAGTAACTCTAAGCTTAGGCGGATACAACCCAACATACACAACAAACGATTCCGGCATATTTGAATTCAGCTTCACTACCAAGTTCAGTGAAGGAAACAACACAATCAATATCACAGCAACATTCCCATCAGGAGAATCCAGAACAGAAGCCATCACAATTAGATATGACACAACAGGCCCAACAATAACTCTGACCAATCCAGCCACAAGCAGAACACCTAACAGGATGCCCTTAATTGAAATAAGGACAAGTGAATGGGCTTCGGACTGTAACATTACATATACACCTATAAGCGGTATAGATAATACTTCGCTAATGAGCACAACCGATAACTATAATTTCTCTCACCAGATTGGCATGGAATTAGAGCATGAAGATGGAAATAATCCAATAACAATAACCTGCTGGGATGAGTTTAATGAGCCTGGAATACAAAACTTCGGTATCTATGTTGACACTGTTCAGCCGATGATAACAGATGTTGCATTAACCAGTTTAACATCAGATGTAATCAATTCAACACCATTCACTGAAAAATGGTATGTTCTCTTCTTTGATGCCAGGACAAACATAACAGCCACAGCATCAGAGCAGGTAAGATGCAAGTATGACGATACAGAAACCAATTATTCATTGATGTCATGGCAATTTGAAGGCTTTGGCTCTTACTCCAACAGTCCTAGAACATCACAGCTTACATTAGCTGATGGCACAAACTATACTTATTATATTAAATGCGAAGATCTGGCTGGCATACAAACAAACCTATTTACCCTAAACATAGAGGTTGACATTAACTATCCAGTGCCTATTGATATCCTAAACCCCACTACCGCTTATGTTGGCCAGGACATAGTTGAGCTAAGAGTAACCACCCGCACAGAAGAGGCAGATTGCGAGATAGATGAAGGTCCGCTTGATAAAGAGCCTATGAGCAGGGTTAAAATCGGTAGTGACTATATATACAGCATATACACCAATGAAACAAATGCTGAAATCCTGAATGATAATACGTCTTACAGCTTTGAAGTGCATTGTGACCCGGACAGGGGTGGTGTGCAGGATAATAATATCTTTATCAACTTCACAACAGACTTATCAAGCCCACCTATAACCATCATACAGCCTGATTACTCAACCACAAACAATTCATTGATTACAGTTAATGGAACAACTGAGGCAAACTCAACAGTCACAGTATATGTCAATGATACTTACAAAGCAGATTCTTATTCCCTTGATGGGACATTCAACTTTGTTGAAGTAGAGCTTGATAACGGAACAAACATAATCAATGTAACAGTCATAGACAAGGCAGGTAACCCCAGCTCGGATACAAGGACTGTGACTTATGTTAACATAGGCCCATCAATATCCCTACTCCTGCCATCTAACCCAGGGCCTTTCAAGGAATTAAACCAAATCATTGCAAGGCTCGTTGACAATGGAGGAGGAATAAATCTAACAGCTTCCAACATAACCCTGGAAGACCGTTCAGCGCTAGGGACATTTGTGCCAATGAATAAAAGCATACAGGGCAATGACACCTTGATCTACAACATAACCTCTGCCTTAAGCGATGGAAATTACAGCATAAAAGCGGTTCCGGTGGATAATTTCGGAAGGGCAGGAGATGCTGACACAGCAGGATTTGAGATAAACAACCAAGTGCCAGGTATTACAATGATAACTCCCATAAATCTGGAAGTTGTTACCACAGAGCAGATATATTTCAATGGCACCGCTGTTAGTTCAGGTGTAGGTGACATTAACTCAGTAACCCTTGTCCTGAATGGCAATTCCTATACTCCTACATTCACTCCCGGAACAACAGTACAATTCTCAACAATGCAAAACCTGGTAGAAGGCGAAAATCCTTTCTATATAACAGTCAACACAACATTGGGTTATTATGGGCAATTGGGTGGGAAGTCTGTATACTTAGATACCATACCACCTGCGCCCATAGTAATAATAGAATAAGCAACAAATCATTGTTCACAAAAAAAGAGGTAAAATGAAGAGATTAATACTCATACTTTTTTTAACCCTGCTGACAGCAGGGATAGCTTATGCAACAGACCTTGGGCCTGTTGGCAACCCATGGCCTACAATAAAAGTGGATTATAATGAGTCTGTCACAATAACTGATTATAATCTTGTCAACTCTTCAGGAGAGTCCAAAGCCTTGCTGGATAACTCAACTGACCCTAATAATCAGACCTTTATATATAAAGCTGCAGAGCTATTGACTGAAGGAGACTATGTTTTCAACATAACAGCAGAAGACACACATGGCAACAGCAACACCACTACCTATACTTTCACTATAGTGATTGAAGCTTTGAATATTACTCTAATCAAGCCAGAGTACAGAATTGCTCCTTTTTCTCCAGTGGAGGTTATGATTAGGACTGAAAGAGATGTTTTATGCAAACACAGCACTATTCCCCTTGACATTGAAAACGCAGCTATGAAAAGTTTTAACCATGATGCAGGCTCACTTTTACATAATACAAGCCTTAATTTCGGGACCAATCTGCAGTTAACATTTTATGTAAAATGTAATGATACTTTTAGAGGAGAGATTGCAAGCGAGCAATTTGAGCTGGAATTGGATAATACAATTCCTTTGATTATGGACAAGTATGCGGAACCATCCACCTTAATAGAGTCTTTTGAAACTGCCTTGTTTGTTACCACAAATGAAGACACAGTATGCAAATATGGCACTGGAACCGTCTTTAGTAGTATGGATACTTTTCCAGGTTTTGAAGAAAAAAGGTTTAACACAACACATACTGCTCCAATGACCCTCATATCACCCCCAGATGGCACACAAAAGTATAATTTAATATGCATGAACAGGGCAGGGCATTTTACAAATGGTTCGGAAGATTATATTGATATAGAGGTCAATTCCGGCCTGCCCCTGGATATCACAGTAAACACACCCTCCGCTTTATCTTCAGCAGATGTTGTGTTAAACCTGACAACCAATAGAAGGGCCAACTGCTTTTACTCTGACGATGCAGAAATCTCTCCTGATATACCATTTGTAACTGTTTATGATGATATAGACCATATAAATCCCTTATCAGGCTTAACATCTGGAATTTATGATTATTATTTTAAGTGCATATCTTTTACAACAGCTGGAGAAGAAACAGAATCCCTGCATCTTACCATAGATACCACACCCCCAACAATGCTCTTTGTCAACGATTCAGGACCTATTGCCGGCAATCCGGGAATAACCTATTATACTGACAGGTTAGAAGCAAAATGGCTGGCTTATGATAATGAAACTGGAATAGAAGAGTATGAGTATTCTATCTATATGTACAGCCCTGGCGGCAATGTTCTTATACACAATGATACAACACCAGATGATAATGTATTAGCGGAAGATTTAACGCTGAGCAACGCAAAGAAATACTTTTTCAGCGTAAGGGCAAAGAACCCCGCCGGCAGATGGAGCTCCGTCAAAAACAGCGACGGCATCACTGTTGATAACACAACAAAGCCTGCAACATGCGGAGATGAAATAAAGAATAGTGGTGAGACTGATGTTGATTGCGGCGGCTCCTGCCCTAAATGCGGAAAAGAAAGGGTTTGTGATATTGATAACGATTGTTTAACAGGCTATTGCAGCCTTTATTCTGTGTGCGCTCTTCCAAGCTGCAATGACACGGAAAAGAACGGCAATGAGACAGGCATAGACTGCGGCGGCTCCTGTGAGGCTTGCGGCGCTGATGGGGGCTGCCAAGCAGATTCTGACTGCATATCAGGCAATTGCGTAAGCAATAAATGCACAGAGCCTGACACATGCAATAACGATCAACTGGATGAAGATGAAACTGATTTTGACTGCGGCGGCTCCTGCGAAAGATGCGAAAGCGGCAAACAATGCAAAGTTAATTCTGACTGCATAGATGGCTTTTGTAAAAGCAGTATTTGCGTTGAGCCCAGCTGTGATGATGGAGAGCTTAACCAGGGTGAAGCAGACACTGACTGCGGCGGCCCCTGCACAGTATGTGAGATTAGCTCTTCCTGCAAGCTTAACTCTGACTGTAAATCAGGAAACTGTGAAGAAAATATCTGTGTAGAGCCATTGGACTCTGACGGTGACGGGCTGCCGAATGATTGGGAAAAGATGTACGAGCTCGACCCAAATAATAAGGATACAGATGACAATGGCATCCTTGACCCAGACGAAGATATGGATGCTGATGGGCTGACCAACCTTGAGGAATGGCAGTCAGGCTATGCTATTAACCCAAGAAACCCTGATACTGATAGCGACGGCTATTCTGATAAGGAAGAGATAGATGCAGGAACAGACCCAACTGATCCTGACTCTCATCCAGGCTTTAATTTCTTCTTAATAATAGCATTGGTTGTGGTAATAGGCGGGCTGGGAGCAGGAGGTTATTTTGGATATAAATTTTTGATGGAAAGAAAAGAAAAGCTTGCTTTAACAAGGAAAGCTCCGCCAAAGCCGGCTGCTCAACCAAGAGCGCGGCCAGCTGCTGCTCCGCCTAGACCTAGGCCAGATGTTCATCCTGGAGTAGCCCATAGAATTCCATCCAAGGCTGCATTGCAAAGGAAAGAAGAAGAAAGAAAGAAGATTATTGAGCTTGAGCAAAAGAGAAAAGAAAAGGAAAGGAAAAGAGAAAAGCTGTTTGAAGCATTTGGCGGCAAAGGAACAGCTGAAATAAAGAAAGAGAAGCCTAAGCCCAAAGAAATCAAGAAGCATATTCCAGCAGAAAGAGTCAGGCCTGTGGTTAAGCCCCCTAAAAAGCCTGTTATGAGGCCAGCAGAAAAGCCTATGCCAATAGAAGCCAAACCAAAAGAAAAACCAGGAAACGTATTTGACAGGCTTGGCAGGCTCAGCAGGCAGGAGCTGGGAAAACCGGCCGCCAAGCGGGATGTCTTTAAGCATTTATCAAATACCTTAGGCAAAGAAGTAAAAGAAGATACATTTAATAAGTTAACAGAACTTGTTAAATCAGATAAGGTAAAAAGAAAAGATATGTTTGACACAATACACCATATCTCAAAGAGAGGCTCAAAAGAGTTCACAAAAAAGGCTTCAAAGCATATGCTGTCCCATTTAATCAACACAAAGAAAAGCAACAAAGCGCATGTAACAGATGTGCTGCATTCATTGAAGGAAAGAAGGATATTATCAGAGGATGATACGTCTGAGATAATGGGACATATAGAAAAGCATGAGAAAAAGAAAAAAAGATTATCTATTTAAAGCATTTCGTACTTTATATACAATGAAAAAATCCCAGATAAGCCAGGCATTTATTTACATCCTGGCAATCATAGTATTCTCATTAGTCTTATTATTCGGCTATAAGTCAATCAAAGGCTTAATATCCCAAAGTGAGAAAGTAGATTATATTCACTTTAAGACAAAGCTGGAATCAACCATAAAAAGGGTTGATTACGGCGATAAGATCATAGAAGAGTTTAGCGTGCCAAAAGGTTATAATGAGGTTTGCTTTATTAATTTAGAAGAACCAGCAGAAACTACTACTAATGCAATTATAGATGACAGCTGGGCAAGTGAAGTAAATGCTAATGTGTTCCTTGTTGCATCTAATGAAGATGTGGAATCTTTTTATGCTGAAAAGCTGATAGCAGCTGACAAGGATGATCCTGAAAATATCCACTTTGCCTGCGTTCCTGTGGTGCAGGGAAGAATAAGAGCAAGCTTTGAAGGAATGGGGAAGTATGCTCAGGCCTCACAGGCTCCTTAATTCTCGATACTTACATAAACACTTTAGACTTAGTTCTACGAGTGAAACATACTCGTGATGGGGCGGGCCCTCCTAATAGTTGTGAGAATTGGGAGGATAAAAGTGTTTTGCCCCGCAAAACACATTACCAAACATCGTAAAACGCATTTCCTTTTGTATCAAAATCTAAGAATTCTTTTGTAACCCTATGCAGCTTATAGATTACATACCATAATTGGTCTTCGTATATATTTTGTAGGTCTTTCTTTATAATATAATTTAGATAAATATCCTGCAGACTTTGCAGGAACTTATTCCCGCTAAACCTTTTAGCATAATCGAACTCAATCTCTCCTTCAAAAAATATCCTTAATCTTGCTTTTGTGAGAATCTTCTTCTCTCCGTTCTTAACAACCTCAAGCTGTTTCATGTCCCATACTTTAATATAAAGCTTAATCCAGTATTTAACAAACTCGTTTACCTTTTTCCAGCCGCTCCAGTTTATGGTCTGCTCTGCGCCTGCCGGGGATGGCACTTTATGCTTGTAAAGGGTTTCCTCAAAATAATAGCCCCTATCAACAAACCAGTCATGCATAACATGATAGAGGCCTTTAAAATCAAAGATGCCATTCATCTTGATTGTGGCAACAGTGCCTAATTTATCAGGGTTTTCTATCGGCATAGAACTATATCCTGTTTTATGGATATATAAAAGTATCGGAAAGCAAGCTTATATACTGGCTAGATTTTCCCTCACAGAAATTACCCTTCCTGCAGCATGCACAAAGACCTGTAAATCTTCACATTACCATCATAAACAAGCTCAAAGCACTTGTCATCTATAAAAGCTAACTCCTGGATATTAAACTCATTTCTTGCCCTTTCACTGAAATAGATATACTTTACATTATACTTATTCAACAGCCTTACAGCTTCAGTCTGGAACAATGCTGTATAGATAGTTCTTATATCCTTCAATCTTGTATTAGCATCCTCTATTAACAAGAAGTTATAGTCAGCAACATTCTTTCTGTTAGCCAGAGATGTGATCAGCACGCCTTCCTGTAAAGTAGAAAGAACTGTATCAGCCTTATTAGTGTTGCTCCTGAGCCATTCTAAAGCTATTGCTTCCTCTGAATTTACAGTTTCTCCTAAGCTTTGGCTGGCATATGTTATTGAAGGAACAATCGAGGTAAGCAGGAAGATAAGGCTTATCAGAGCAACTAAAAAATACTTAAGCCTATGAAAATGTGTTTTCTCCAAATGAGCCAAAATTACTTTTAAAGCCTGTGAAAATAGCAATACAAATATAACACTAAGAAACATAAGCCCTGTATTTAGTCTGATAAGCCTTAACAGCAAAAGGATAGCAACCACAAAAGCAAAAGATATCAATAGATAAATCTCTCTGCTCTTTTCGCTTAGAATATACTTATAGATAACATATAAGCCAAATAGAAAAGGTATGATCCCAATCTTATAAATAGCTTCGAGTATAGTGATATTTGTAAAAAACTGGCTTAGCATATCTACTGGGATATTCTGCCAAATCATATTATATCCATGAACCAAAAATGCCTTCTTGAAGGTTACAAATAATGACCATAGAATAAGGAAAGTAGAAAACAATATCAATTCAAGTTCTATCTTGCTTTGTTTTAAGCCCATTAACTTAATGAACAATAAAAAAAGCAGAAGAGCAGCACTTAGCAATAAGACAGAAGGGTGAATAAGCCTTAATATAAAAATCAAAAAGATAAAATAGAAGACATATTTTCTGTTTTCTTCTGTTCTCATAAAATAAAAAATCAGCAAAGCAGTCAAGGGAATAACAAGCGTGTAAGCTGAGATGTCATTAATGGTCTTATAATAAAAAACAGGGATAAACCCTGAAAGGAAGGCTGTAAACAAGGCAATCTTTTTGTTCTTCGTTATATGTCCGGAAATAAGGTAAATTATAAAGACTAATGATGAGATAAATATGTTTGGGATCAGCTTAAACACAAGCCATCCCGGTAAAAACAAGTTGAAAAAAGCCAGTATATAATAATATAACGGCGGGAAAAAGAGCGCTCTCCCTCCATAGCTAAGCTCATCTTTAAACAAAGGCAAACCATTTTCTCTGATATGCTGAACCTGCCTTATTGTTTCATAGCCTTCAATACTGAAATAAGGGCTCTGAAAAGAGAAATAAAGCCTTAAAGAAAGGGTTAATAAGAATATAATAAATAATATAAGATGATTTCTCTTCATATTATTCTAATCTTTGCTCTGAACCTTTGGCAAAGGCAAAGGAGGAGGAAGGTTTATATCTCTGCTTAAAACCATTGCCTGGATATTGCACCTGCCGAGAACATTGTTCATAACATTAGTTAATACTTCCTTTGACAACTTTTTATTCTTCTTCCATTCATCACTGACTTCTTTAATTATCTTTTCATCTTCAGCGAATATGATGTCTCCCTCTAGCTTGATTTCTCCAAAGTTGGGCTCATATTTAGAAATAAACTCAAATGAAACCTTAAGAGTTTCCTGTTTTGTTTTTCCTAACTGAACATGCTGGGTCTCAACATCCTTGATGCTAACATTATTATTAATCTTAACCTCTCCTTTAGGGACAGGCTTTCTCACTGCGCTTATTGTATTATAATTAAAACCTATAACTGCCATGATTATCACCAGGAATAAGGAAACTGGGGGAGTATATAAAAGTTTCTTTAGGGTATCTTGAGAACCTTAACCACTATTAAGTTATGAAACGTGAAAGGTTTTTAAATGAATTATATTTTTTCTTATATAAAATGATTACAGCAATAATCCCTAAATGGGGTAGATCATCTAAATATGCTTTAAATAGATTGAAACCCTTTTCTGCCCAAGACCTTGATGATGTTATAGCAAAGCTAATGGAAGCTAAAGAACATATGTCTTGTGATATTGAAACAACAACCAAACATTTGAGAAGCTTATTTGAACAAAGATATAATTGTTTTTCACGTTCAAGGGATAGAAAAAGAGATGGTCATCCATATAGAATCGGGCTTGATTCTTTAGATTTTACTGTTGATGGGATTGAAATAGGAATTGAAGGTGACGAACCTCAAGCTGGTAGCGTATCGATTAAATTAGATGAAGCAGATATTGCATTAGTTGGATTAGATGAATTATTAATATTTAACCAATCAAATATGAAAGAAGATGGTCGTTATGTCAGGAGTTTTGGAAACCATAATTATCAGTTAGTAAGACCAACAGATGTTCTCGTAGCCGGTTCTGCCAACTTAAGAACAGATGAGGGTCTTCAGGATTTTGTGGGAATGTTTCTTATTGGAAATCCTAACCGACCTGTGAGAAATCAAAGCCCGGATATAAGCCAAGGAACAGTCACAGTATATGTACAAGGAAGGTACGAAGGGATTGTATTAAGTAGATACCCTAACGCAAAGACGGAGAGGGTTTCAAATGTTGAAAAAGCAGTAAAATTAAATCAAGGGACCTTCGGTTTTCATATTGTTCAAACTGGAGGGACCATAATGAAATATGATTTAGTTGTATATGGTTCACCGATATTTTCTGAAACATTAATTGTGGTAAATTATGGTAATTATAGGGATCCTAAAAGATCAGACCTTAGAGATTTTGTTGATAAATTAAAACCACAAGGATTTTATGATGAGGATAGATGCAATAATTATGTGGATTGGTTTATAGTACTATCAGAAAAACTTGGAGAAAATTGGATTAATAGACCAAAAATAACTGAAATGTTTGCAACAGATGATGATATAAATAATGGTGTGAGGCCTTATAGCCTTAAATCAAATAAATGGAAAGCATCTGATCGGTTACCACCTGAAATATTAGCAGAACAAAGACAGTATATTGATTCTAGGAGAAAGATGGTATCTGATAAGTGGGTTTCCCATATTTCTTAGGGAAGAATACACAGAGGGATTTGGATATATTGAGGTATAGTATCTTTACATATCTAAGATTGGTTGAAAAAGCAGTAAATGAATTTAGGGCAGCCAGCTCTTAGGATTCTTCAGCTTCTTTGGCAGGTAATCGCTGATAACATAATTCAGTCCATGCTTAGCAAGGCTCTGCTGTTCGCACCTTACCTTCATCATATGCATCTGCTTGAGAGCCTTCTGCCATGGCCTATGGTGCTGTATAAAAGGATCATTCTTAATTAAGTCTTTAATCTTCTTGATATCAACCTCTTTTAAAGGATGGGTAGGAAGCTTGTAATTAGTGATATCTTCAGGTGTTATGCCGATGAACTTTGCCTGCGGAACACAAAAGTATTCATTAATATGCGCAGCATTGCCTGAGCCTACCTTAAGAGTTCTATAGATAGAACCAAATCCATAAGGATCTCCATCAGTAAAAACATAAACAGGCAGCTTCTTATCATCACTAAGCCTTCTTATAAACCTCCTGCATGCCCTTGTTGGCACGCCGCCCATTGAAACAAGGATGCAGTTAGCCTTTTTCCAGTAATTATGCTTAACAAGCCTCTGGAACATACCTGCAGTCTCAACTGCAAGAATAAACTTTGCGTCAGTCTCAAACTTTAATTCCTCTACTGAGATAGGAATAGAATATGCGCCTGAGCCAAACTTTGTGCAGTCAATATTTATCTCTTTGCCCGTATCCCTATCCTTATCAATAACAATAAGCTTTCCTGCAACCTCGCCACCCTTTTCTTCAGGTATAAACCCTATCTGTTCCCTATTAACCATTATCATTGCTTCAATATCATCCATAACAGTGTCAGAATCAGGCTGCTCCTTGAACCTTGCATCTCCCCAGTTCTTGCTCACATAATAGGCCTCTCTCTTTGTGGCGATATCATCTTCTTCAATTAAATCTTTAGACAAAGCCATCATCCTAAGCGTTTGGGCAAATGTCTTGACAGTAGAAGCAGTCAATGTTCTGCTCTTCATCTTCCCCAAAAGCTCAAAATAGCCGTCATTCTCATCATATTTGACATTAGCAAGGCTTCTTAAAGGCGTGTTCAGCTCTGGCTGTTTCTTCTTAAGAATCTTATTATACATGCCTGTAGCAATATCCTTAATTTTTACCAGCACTTTAGGGCTTTTTTTTGATGACATATTAGAGAAAATAACAAGCAGGGGTTTTTAAGGCTTTCTATGTTTACTCTATTAACCAAAGCCCCAAACCCTCTCAAACTCCTCCAAAAATTCCTGAGCAATCTCTTTATCATGTATAATCAGCACATTCTCATCATTCTTATAATCGCCAGAGCCGGAAGGGTTCATGCTTCCTGTAATAACAGTCTCATTATCGATAATGAAAACCTTATGGTGCATATTAGCAGGATTAGAATCCTTTGTAACATTCAATCCAAAGCCCTCCAGTCTCTTAAATTGTGAGTATTTAGAGCCTGCCTGAACCTTCTCAAACACTCCTTTAACATCCTCAACATCAGCAAACAGGATTGCATCAGCGATTTCCTCTAAAGTAAAGCTGAACACCATAAAATAAATGCTCTTCTTTGCCTTCAACAAAGCATTAACAATATGCTTACTGCACTGGTCTTCAGGACAGAAATAGTTCTCAACCTTTATATCATCAATTAGAACCACTGGATATCTTACGTTCTCACCCTCCCCAAACCTTCCTTCCCATAACTCCAGGAACTCATCCTCATAATTCTGTACAAGACTCCTTGAATTGCTCACAATAAGGTTATTATTATTCTTATAAGCACCTCTCTCAGTAGGATTAAAAGAGCCTGTTGTTAAGATGCCATTATCAATAATGCAGAACTTGTTATGAGAATATTGGCTGCCATCATCTTTCCTAACCCAGCTGCCCTTAACCTGCCCTTTATCATTAACATTATCAATCACAACCTTGACATCCATATTTTTACTCTTATTATCCAGCACATCAATAATCGATTCAAGCTTAAGATCAAACAATGCGCAGTGTATGGAACGCTTTGCATTCTTCAATAGGCTGTGCAAAATCCCTTCACAGTTATCAGAAGGGCAAAAAAAGGCTTTAATCTCACCTTTCTCTCTTGGGATATCTGCAACAGCATTGCTTGTGATATTGGCGGAGCAGGATGTGATAAGAAAAAGCATTATTATGAATAAAAGTGTCTTCATCTTTTCAGCCGATCTATACTCCTCCTCAACCCAAACTTAACATCAGGATACTTGCTCTCTAATAAATCCAGTTCTTTCCTTAGCTTTTCGTCCATCTTAATCCCTTCAAACTCAAGCTTCCTGAATTTTGCAAACAGCTTTATCTCATCTTCTCTTACATTTATGAACAGCTTAATATAGCCATTCTTAATCTTTTTATCATAGAAAATCTCCCCCAAAAAAGCAGAAATCTCATTATCCAAAGTCCATGGAATCACAACTTTATTCACTTTATTAGCCTTAATAAAATCAGCAAGCTTCTTATCTTTCTTATTATCAGCAACAGCTTCCATAAACCCTGATTTAAAGAAGACCTTAACAGGCAAACCCTTAATTATGCTCTTAACCAGGAAAAGGCTCAGTTCATCAAAAACAAGAATCCTGTCATCCCTCTTAAATATTTCATTAACCCTAACATATTTCCTTATCCTAAGCTCTATCTGCCTGCAGAAACAGTTCTTACAGAGAGGCTCAACACCTGGGAACCTTGCCTTTACAGGCTTTTTATGACATCGCGAGCATTGCATAAGACAGTTTTATCTCAGGACTTTTATTAATTTATCTATAACAAAGTCAAGCCCCTCATAGCTTATAGTCAAAGGCGGCAAAAGCCTTATCACAGTTGCGCCAGCCGGCAATGCAAGAACACCCAGCTCCATCAACTTCTCAATATACTCCCTTGACTTCTCTTTCAGCTCTATGCCAAGAAACAGCCCAAGATGCCTTACCTCGCGCACCTTCTCAAGCTTATCAATACCTGCTTCCCTTAACTTATTAAATAAATACTTACCCTTCTCCTCTGCCTGCTTATCCAGCTTATTCTCCAGCATAAAATCAATAGCAGCGTTTGCAGCTGCGCATGCCAAAGGGTTGCCGCCAAAAGTTGTGCCATGCTTCTGTTTCGGCACTTCCACCTTATCAGAGCATAAAACAGCTCCCATGGGGATACCGCCTGCGATTGACTTTGCAATGCACAAAATATCAGGCTCAAGCTCCATATGCTGGCATGCAAACATCTTACCTGTCCTGCAGAAGCCTGACTGCACCTCATCTATTATCAGCATCACGCCTTTCTCATCGCACAATTCTCTAACCTGCTTAAAATACTCTTTATCTCCTACATGCACCCCGCCTTCTCCCTGCACAATCTCTATAAGGATTCCTGCAGTGTTCTCATTAACCTTCTCTTTCAGCTTTTCAAAGTTGTTAAACGGAACATGCGCAAACCCAGGCACTAACGGCTTAAAATCATCCCTGTACTTAGGATTTGCAGTAGCGCTTAACGCTCCAAATGTTCTTCCATGGAAGCCCCGCATTGCGCAGATAAAATCTGTTTTCTTTGTTGTATACCTTGCAAACTTGATTGCAGCCTCCACAGCCTCAGCGCCTGAATTGCATAAGAACGAGCTCTTCAGATTATCAGGAGAGATTTCCACCAGCTTCTTATAAAGCAAAGCCCTTGCATCATTATAAAATATACCTGAGCATGTGATCAGCTTCTGCGCCTGCTCATGGATAGCTTCAACAACCTTATCATTGCAATGGCCGATGTTCACAACGCCATGCCCTGCAACGCAGTCAATATACTCTTTTCCCTTATCATCCCATACCTTTGCATTCTTTCCTTTAACCAAAACAATGCCCCTTTTAGGGTAAACATCAAACTCATGCTCTTCCTCAAGCCCTATATTGTCTGTCATTTGTATCACCTGTAAATAGTTTCTATAAACTTCTAATGAATATAAATACTTAATGGATAATTGTTCCCTTCCCTTCCAATGCATCTTTAACAGGATGCTCACTTCTCCCGTCGCTCATGATAACCTCAGCAGCGCCATTCTCAAACAGCTTCCTTAATGCAAGTATCTTCCTCTTCATCCTTCCCTCAACCTTTGCTTCTATTCCCTCAAGCTCTTCCTTAGATATATTCTTCACTAACGAACCCTCATCTTCCTTGTTCCCCAGAAACCCTGGGGCTTCTATCAACTGGATAATCTTTTCCGCTTTAAACTCCTGCTGCAAAACATTGATAATATCATCGTTCTCAGAATTTATAGCAAAACTATTCTCATCAATGATAGGGATGCATAAAACAGGCACATAGCCGTTATCAACCAAAAGCTGCAGCAGTCCTTTATTAACAGCTTTTGGCTTCCCTGAAAAATCCCTTGCGATCATTACCTTGCCGTTCTCTTTTATCCTTATGCCCTTATTTCTGCAGCCCTGGATAACCCTGCCATCCATCCCGGACAAGCCCAAAGCATTAACCCCCTTAAGCTGGAGTTGCTCCACAATCCTTTTATTCTTAATGCCAGCATAAGACATCATAATAATATCAATAGCATTCTCATCAGAAAAAACGCTGCTATAACCTGAAACAGATGTAATGACCTTCTTAGGTTTATCTAAATCCAAAGCCAGCTTATCCCTGGCAGCGTTTGCGCCATGCACAACAATGCATTTATCCTTCAATGATGCAATATCCTCTGCAACGCCCTCAATATTTATTAAGCTCCCCCCGCCGATCTTTATAAGTATCATTTCAGCTCCATAATAGTATCATTCTTTACCTTAAGCCACCCTTCTTCACCAGGGTAAGGCTCGGAACAGACCATCAAATCCCCGTTAATTCTCTTGTGGTGCATAGTGAAATATGAAGGCCTTTCATTAAACAGCGTTGAAAGGTAAATGCTCTCTTTATCCGCGATAACAATGTTCATTGCTTTAATATAACCAGTCCTCTTCTTTATGATAGGAACTGCTTTTAGTAATGCACTATTCATTCCGTACTTACTGAACCTCTTAATGAAATGGAATATCTTCTCCGCGCCAATTCTTCCTTCCTCTTTGATCTTCACTCCTTCAAGCTCTCCGTTAAAGATGAACAAATAAGGCTCTTCAAAAAACGGCATATTATTCTCAACCTTTATG
>CEPX01168463.1_pt1 | contig 15475 bp, 18 predicted proteins | sample 361361 | NCBI WGS metagenome assembly CEPX01 (sample SAMEA2619974, study PRJEB7988) | marine metagenome | biome: marine biome (ENVO:00000447); feature: mesopelagic zone (ENVO:00000213) & marine oxygen minimum zone (ENVO:01000065); material: "saline water (ENVO:00002010), including plankton... | reverse complement strand
GCAGCCGGTCAATTAACTGCTTCAGTAGGTATTACTGTAGCGGGCGCGACCAAATTAAATGGTCATGTTACTTTGGGTGATGCAGCTGCGGATAATATCGTCTTTACGGGCGAAGTATCTTCAAGTATTGTTCCAAATGACGATAGCGCTTGGAACTTGGGTTCAACATCCAAGCGTTTTGCTAATGTATATACTGGTGATTTACACCTCCGCAATGAGCGCGGTGACTGGACACTTTACGAGGAATCTGACCATATTAAGGTCCGAAACAACCTCACAGGTAAAATGTTCCGAATGGCTCTTGTAGCGGACGAATAAATTTTATGTGAATAAAAATCTTTCTTGAGATTTTATGGAGCCCGGACTTTTGTTTGGGCTCCTTTTTTTATAATTGGTGTTCAATCCAAATTATAACAAAACTTTTTTTAGAAGAGGTCCCGTCTTTGTTTCTCACAAGTTGAGGGCCTGCATGACGCGGGGGTTTTGCGCTCATAACAAATGACTCTCCATCTTCACTCAAAAATATAACTTCCTCATCTAAAACTTCTTTCTGTAATATTTTTATGAGTTCACCAATTGTCATTCTACATCCAATGGGAACTTAAATATCCCATCAGGAAAGTAGCCGCAGCAAGACATCCATAGGAAACATAAATCAAAAATTTTAAAGTTTTATCACGTTGTCGAACTGCTTGCGACAATTCCTGAAGGGAATCTTCATATTTTTCAATAACTTGTGTTTTAATTTTTTTCATTTCGTCTTTTAATTGAGGTTGAACATTTTCCAGAACTTCCTTCCCAATTTTTATTCTTTGTATTTCAAGTTGCTTTTGTGCTGCCCTATGTTGCAACTGAGTTAATTGTTGAAAATCTCTTCCAAATCCACCTTGAGGCATTTTATCCTACTCCTTCTGATCCTGACCAGTTATGCTCCAGCTCACCGCTCTGGATGTTGGTAAGTCCGGCAATTACAGACGCAGTCACATTATTATAGCCAACAACCACTTCTGTACTCTCATATTTCAAATGAAGATCTTTAATGCGCCAATCCGCTGAATAAGATTCTTCATTATATAGCGTTAAATAATTGTTATTTTCGATCCCATTGATTCCATTGTTGGAAATTCCCACTCTAAGGCCAACTGCTGGTTCTACTTGAGAAACCGTGTTTTTAATAGTAACAAATCGAGTAACGTTAGGAAAGCGAATTTTCACCACGTCCAAATTTCCTGAAACATAAATCGAAGAGGATAAAAAAGGACGAGCACTTGCTTGGTAAGACCCTACATTTCCTAAACCTGCCCGATAGTCAAAATATTCTGTACCCATTATAAACTCCTAACATAATTACTTTAATATAATTATTCAAATCCGATTTTATTCCACTTTCCAGCATTTAACAATTTAAGTTTAGGGTATTTTAAAATTGTAGATTCTTTAGAGGCTAAAAAGGTTTTCCATTTTTCCCAGGAATCGACTTCATAATACCAACTCATCTCCACTGATGTTGATGGCTCTTTTTCAATCTGTTTAAAAATATAATCAAATGCGAAAAACCTCCCTGAATATCTTTCTTCTAGAGGCAAGACTTTCGTAATGAACTTCTGTTTTCTTCTTTCGGAAGAAGGTTGCAAAGAATCAAATTTGCCAGTGGCTTTTCTCCAGAAAAAAGCTATTAATTCTCCTAAATATTTTTTATCAAAAGCGAATCCTATTTTTTTACCATTCAGAATACTCTCTCCTTTATCTGTTAATACAAAAAAATTACCTTCCTTCGAAATAAGGTTTCTATATTTCCGAAGGTGTTGAGAAGGATAAATCGACATAGGAAATGATACATAATATTTATCGGGTTCAATCCAATGACTCAAAGAACGTGTCACCCGCTTGGCCAGTCGTGCCCCGTATAAAACACCCCATACTTGGGAATCTCTTTTTCCCTCATCTTTAGGATTACAATCAACATAATAAATAGGTATCTCTTTACGAGTTTGCGAAGGAAATTTATCCTGATTGCGAGCAAACCAAACTGGATCTTGTACGGATTCTCCAAGCCTATGTTTTAATAAGGGCTGAGTTTCTGGTAAACATACAATCCAAATACTTTCGCATCCCACCGTTGCACACTCTAGAATAGATCGCTCAATGGCCAAGAAATTAGGCGCAATGGGCATCAAACAGTCTGCCCACGGAAAATTAAAATCACTTTCTTTACCAAGTAAAGATATAATGCCTGCTAAATGAAAGGAATCAATGTGAGGTATATTTTCGGAACAATCGGCTTGCATCAGAGTCCATGTCAATAGACTTGATTATATCATCAATCGAGTCATAATTAAAAATATATCGCGGGGTTGATTTGTAGTGGTTCATGGGACGAACTATTTCACGTTTTTCAGTTTCAAGTTTTATGGAATAATATTTATAGTGTGTGGGTCGCTGCCCATCTCTACCATTACGTGCTCCTTTAATCCCAGCTTCTTTCATCATCGACAAAGTTTTAAAGCGTGCATTAATGTCACTATAATCATCAGAAGAAATGTCCTCAGAGGATAAATAAGAAAGAGCTACAGCATCTTTAAAGTCGTGTTCCCCATCAATACGTGGAGAACGATAAAAAATAATTTTATTAACAAAGTTTTCATTCCCCTGAAGGGTTTCGAAATCATGTCTCATTCCACTTCGAACCTTAAACCAGTCGCGTACTTCATATAAACTATTATTTGCCTCCTCCAACTCTGTTGGTATCCCCGATACACGATGATCATCAAATATTATTACCTTTTTAAATACAATCGTATAATTCCTGGCACGTTTGGTAAAAATACATAACTTATTCTCTTCTAACCTTACGTGTTCTATTTTATTCCCAAAAAGAATATTTCCCTTTACAGCCAATAGGTAATAAATATTATTCCATAAAACACTGCAAGGAAAAGTTTTATGGAGAAGCACAGGATCATCGATTCGCGACGGTTCCACCACCCTTGTATAAAGGAGAGGAATTTGATGGGAAAAGCTATATAAAAGGGCATTTAGGTTCCCTCCAATAGCAACCGTGTTTAATTCCATATTAAAGGTTTTAATTTATTTTCGATGTCCAATGCGATGCGGTTGTTGATGAGTGTCAATTCTTTTAATTCTTGTATCACAAAATCTCTATTCTGATGATTTTCCTGTTCAACTAATAATCTTAATGTTTCTGCTCGGCTAGAGGATTTATTGAAATCCTCGATTATACCTTTAATCATTTCTCTCTTAATAGGATCATTGTCACACAAACTGGCTGCATCACGAATTCGCTTAGATGATTCTAAAAAATTTAAAATTAAATCTATAAACTCGCTGTCTTCATTGTCTATCATTTATATCCTCGGATTTTCAAGCTGAATGTTGATGACATGTCTCTTTTATTTAAGGGTGATTAAAGCGGATTTTAAAGCAGTAATATAATATTGCTTTTTCATGGCTTGCAATTTTGTTTTAACGGGCAGCTTTTTATAATAGTCCAACATTTCGGTTAGTTTTGCTCTTTTACTTCCCATGGTACTCCAATATACGTCATCAGCATCTACCACGGAAACGCTTTGCCAGGGGCCAGCCCAAGGCTGCTTTAAGGAGGAGCCTTGTTGATCAAACGCCTTAATTAACATTTCTTCCTCCTCACCTTCCCCAATACCTTTTCCATAAATAAATGACTGTTGATCATATTTTTGCGCCAACTTAACCCCTAAATTAAATAAATCTTGATCAGATCGCTCCTTGTCGGCGCGGGCTTCATCCCACACTAAAATAGAATTTTCTTTGACATTAATAGTGCCATTTTCTTCTTCGTCTGAATCTTCTACATACCCAGAACCCGGCATTTTGGTCCACGGAAATCCAGCGGCGCGAACAAACGATTCCAGTTCTTTTTGTCTTGCGAGATTCTTCATTTTAGAACGGCCAGCTCGAAAAGCAGTGATCATAATAAAAGGAACTTTTTCTTCTTCTATTTTGTCTTTAATCCGATTAAAATTCGCTTCACTTAATAAAGTCGGTTTCGCCATTAATATAGATTTTTTTTCTATTTCCTTTTTTATAAGATATTTTAGATCGTTGATTTTCATAAAGCAGTCTCCATTACTCCCACTACATAATTTTGATGAATAATTAAATAGTTAGAGTCTCCTATAATTACTTCTGCAATCATTGAAGCATCCACAATTAATATCACCGCACTTGTCGCTGTTTTCCATTGTTGATAAAGAGGGTGACAATCTGATGCACTAGCTATAAATTTAACACCTTTATACTGCGTCTCAGCCGAATGCAAATAATCTTCAGGTAATTCCACTAAACTTTTTTTCTGGAGAGGTTTTTCCCTCTCCTCGATCAATATATATTTATTTAACGGTACAAAACTATTCATAAATTTTCCTTTCAAATATATCTTACCTCACATGCGCCTCCACTGCAAGCAATTTCTCCACTTAATTTAGTATTGTCATCGCTTTCTACGATCTGGGTTAAGTCAACAGTAGTTAAAGTTTCCATCATTCTATAATAATCGATTTCAGTACATTCTTCAAATGGAGGTTGTTTATAATTTCCTCCACTATATGGTAAGACCGCAAGTCCATTATAAAATTTTCTATTTTCCCACATCCATTCACCAACTTCGTTCCATTCAAAATCTTTCAAAGAGACAGTCGCAGAAATATTGTGAGTGTTATTTCCCTTACAATGCCCTGGCTTAATCCAATTTTGAGAAAACCACTTAACCCGCTTTAACAAATTTAAAGCAGTTTCATTTCTGAGAATAGCTTCGATGGGAGCCTTTTGAGGAACCGAAATAACAGCTGTATCATGTGGCCGGAAATATTCATCCTCTATTAATTCAGGATGATTAATGGCCAAATAATGATAAATATCTTCATTCTTTCCCACGCGAATCCTTCTAATATAATATTCGCTATGCCACGCATGAACACCACTAGAACATCCTAAAACCAGTGAAGACGTTCCGCTAGGCTTGATGGTAGTAACTCGTGAAGCAGCTTTAATTCCTATTAAGTCTGCGATTCTTTTGTTTTCCAATTTAGCAATTTTAGAAGCTTCTTTCATATCGAACTTTTGTACCATAGCAGATCCAATCCCTGTGAGGCCAACACCTAAAAGCGCTTCCCGTTCTGTAGTGCGTTTCCAAATCGTTCTAAGATAATGAAAATCGGTATAAGAGGCTTGAAGCGTTCCAATGAAAGCAGCAGCTTCGGCACGGGCGTTTAAATCCTCCTGTGAAACTATATTAGAACCATTGACTTCACATAAATTACAAAACTGAAAGGGTCGAAGGGCAATTTCACAACACGGATTGGTGCCCCATTCCTTATCGTTGGTAAAATATATACCCGGCTCTCCAGAATTAGAATGTTGAATACGCTCCCAGAGTTCCATAAAAAAGTCTTTCTCGGCACGGTGGCGAACCAATACTGCACTATTGTTTGCCCTAGCACGTTGAGGGTTCTTTTCCCACCAACTTCCGGATTTACACGCAATCATTTCTTCGTCATCTGCTGAAAATAACGATATAAGTGCCGCACGACGTATGCCACCAGCAAGAACGGCGTCGGCAATATAACAAACCAGATCATGTACTTCAATTGGTTCAAGCTGTTCTCCGTCTTTTTTTTCATTCAGAATTGATTTTAACTGACTAAGACAAATTTTTAAGGGTTCTGGTCCTGGTGCTTTTCCACCAGAAGTGATTAATCTTGCACCTTTGGGACGAATGTCTGAAAAATCAAATTCAATAGTTGAAGTTCCTTCAAAATACGAACGCATTAAAACCTTTACAGAATCAGCCCATCCTTCAATAGAATCTCCAATTAAAAATCGCCGTTTGCGATCTATACGAGGTTTACGAATTTCTGGTAATTTTTCTACATGATGTTTTTGGACTGAAAAACCAATACCTGTTCCTCCCAACAATAAAAATAATATCTCATTAAAAGCCCGCCAATCATCAACCGGAATATATCCACAATTATACACACGATTGGGACTTATTTCAATAGGTTTTCCGCCAAATTGAAGTGAGCGCATCGAAGGTAAAACTTTTTTTTCATATACCAGTTTATAGGCACTTTCAATTTCCCCTTTCATAAAAGGAAATTTTTTAATGTGCATGTCTTTGTTTCTCGTCACAAGCTCAGACCATGTCTCTCGCCTTCCTAAATCCTCCCGGTACTTAGCATATTTCATAAAAACTGTTATGTCAGACAATATTCGTTGTGATAGATCCATTACATAGACGCCCCTTTGTTAAGATATTTTTTATATTTGGTGAGCATTAACTTCTGCTTTTCTTCTTCTGATAAAGCCGGGGATATGCTTTCCCCTGGTTTGTAGTGCTCCAACATTTTAATATCCACATTGGAGGTGTCCATAAATATAGAATAGACCGATCCATCAGGACCGTTTCTATTTTTTGCAATATACATTCTTCCGCCGTTAGTTTGTTTATCTTCAAGCGTGCGTGAAAGTGAAAAAATGAGATCAGCTATAAAACATTTACTAAACGCTTCTGAAATGCTTTGCATAGTGATAATCTCAGCCTGAAGACCCGTTCGATTCGTTTGGGATGCGGTCCACCCAACGACATTGTGCTCCTGCATAATTGAACGTAGTTCTTCATAAATAGATTCTAATTCTTCTCGTTTCTCTTTTCTTGGAGAGATTGTTCGTAATAAATCAGCATAATCCACAATCACCATATCAGGAATAATGTTCTGTTGTTTTAACTTCTCTAAATGAGAGCGGATTGTATTGGTCGTCGCAGTTTTAGTGGGATATTCTTTAATAATTAATTTACCATCAATATTATCAAGAGACTTACGAATTGCCTCTTTGTGATCCATCACCACACTTAAAGGAATCCCAGTTAAGCATGAATCATAACGAGTGGCGATGACTTTGTCAGCCAACTCTAATGTATAATGAACAACAGTCATGCCCGCTTTAACTGCTGCGGCTCCAAGATGAACCAAAACCATGCTCTTTCCAACGCCGGTCGGTGCAATTATAACTGCCAGTTCTTTCCGACCTGCGCCGCCGTTTGTAATATCATCCATTTTTTCCCACCCGGTTGAAATACACTCACGACTAGAAACTTCAAATCTTTTCTCAAAATCTACCACATAATCATAACCAAGGTCTGAATCTGCCCCAGCCTTCAGCGCGTCGTTAATGAGTTTAGAAATTTCATCAAATGATGATTTTTGTAACAATGCAGACGATTTTATCATCGCTTCGCGTAACTTCTGTTTGCGACAAAAGTCCAATGCGGTATCTTTTATATATTCAGACGACTCAAGGACATTAACGTCCGATAAAACTCGTGCAAAATAACCTCGGACTTGTTTTTGAAGTGCTTCATTGTATTCATTTAACTCAGATTTTAAAATCGTGGTAAGAGTATCAATAGATGGATGAGTATTATATTTCTTTTTGTGCTCAAAGATTTTATCAATAAATACCTGAAGATATTTAAATTCTAGAAACTCTACATTAAGAACTTCAAGCATTCGATCTGAAAAAACTCGATCATCTAAAATAATGAATGCGAGTTTCTCTTGAAAAGATTTACCATATTTTGAAAAAGATACTTTGTTTTCGGTGGACACATTAACCTCTCTTGAATGGACTAACTATACCTGACAATCGCCCAAATGTCAATAAGAAAAAAAAATTTTTCTTAATATTTGTTTACTATTGATCGGAATTTTTGAAACATTGTTTCCCAGTCATAGTCTGTTAGACCATCTCGGGTGAGCATCTTCATAAATTCCGTATGTTTAAAAAAAGGTTGAAAATTTTCAACTGTTTCTTTGACCATTTTACTACTCAGATAAGATAAAGTGGGAGAATAAAGTTGCATTAAACTATAATTTAGTTCTACCTTTTTTTTGTCTAACAAAATAGAATGATAAGCTTTAGATTGTTCAAGTCTTTTTTTACATAACATAAATAAATCATCTAAAGTCACAACCTTTTCATGAAAAAGTTCGGGAAAACTTTTAACTATGGTCTTCATACCAACGCCCCTCACACCTTCAATATTATCTGATTTATCTCCATCTATGGCGCGGGCAAGAGCAAAATTATTAGGATGAATATTATATTGTTCTACCACCCTAGCTTCATTTAAAACTTCTTTTTGCGTTGGGCGATAAAGAACGGTTGTTTTATTACATAATTGAATAAAATCTTTGTCGGCTGAAACAATGACTTTTATCTTTTCTGCAAAATAGGGAAGACCACAAATATAGGCAATCACGTCATCGGCTTCCACGTCTTCAACCATAAATTGTACTACTGGTGTTTGATTCAAATAATCAATAGTTTTTTTAATTTGATCATATTTATTTTGACTTTCTTCCAGCGGTGTTAATCCATCATAAGCCCGATTAAGCTTTAAAGGCTTTCGTCCTTCCTTATATTGTTTAAGAAGGGTCCGTCGCTTTGTAGAGCCTCCCCCTCCATCCCAAACCACATAAATTTTTTCTGGGTTTATTTCTCTTGTCAGCTTTTGTAATGTTTTAAGGAATCCACGACATCCCCCGATGGGGAAGCCATCAGCACCGATGGAGGGATCCATAACGTAATTGCGAATGAATGTGTTCATCGCGTCAACGATTAATATTTTTTTCATTAAAGCCTCGCGCAAATTTCCGAGGGATTACTAAATAGACATTGATTCATTGTAAAATTTACAACGGATCCTTTTTCTATTTCAGGACCACACTCTCTATCGCCTTCTTCATATTTCCTTGTGGGCTTGAAAGATGAACTTATTTGTAATACTACCCCTTCCAAGATCATCCCATCTTTAAGTTCATGAACGGCTATAATTTGGCATTCACACTCTACCTTCCAGGCGTTGCCCCAGGCACGGCCATATTTGTCTGCGTTCCCCTTCCAGTTACGATTCGAGTGGGTGCGATATTTATTAGATAAAATCACATGGGTGCCCACCAAATGATTATATTTACCCTGATGATGGTGTTGAATTTTTGTTTTTAGTTGTTTAGTCATTTATTTTCGCGGTTTCCTTATCTACATCATAAAAGTTAGAAGCGCTTACTTCTCTTTTGTCAAATTTTCTAATAACTTCTTCATCCATAATATCTAAAACAATTTGTTTAAAGTTGTCATCTGTACGAACAAGGTTGGCAAATTGAGAGCCCGTGAATTTTTTTTCATATCCGTCTAGTTTAAACCATGCACCTGAATTTGTCAAGTGTTCAGATGGCTTAATCGCATCAAGCCAGCTTTCTTCATCAAGAATACCAATTTTTTCTTGATCTCCCCAAATAATTTGAAAATTACAAGTGCGTCCTTCGGTGCCATAACGGGACTTTTGAATTTTTGCTTTAACTAATGTTCCAACCCTGAACCCTTTATCATCTAACACAAAAGATTTAGAAGCTTGTGACCGTGTGAGCCAAATCCGCAAACTATAATTATAAATTGCTGCCATTCCGCCCGGAGTGAAATAAGGATCAAGCTTGGCTTCCCAGACATTACTACTAATCTTTGTTTTTAACTGATTTAAAATTAAAAATGTAGATTTAGAATCACCAATAGGTTGAACGAGCTTGGCCAACCCCTTGGAAAGAACCCTGGGTCTTACTGCCATTGAGGATTGAGGATTATAATCACCTTCGACATCAGCTTTGGCAGGCGTGTTAGCTAAGGAATCCCAAATAAAAAGAAACTTCTCTCCTGTTGCCAAGCAACTTTCAATCATTTCTAAAACTTGTTCGACCCACTGAGCCTGTAAATAAATTACTCCATTTTCCGACGTAATGTCACAGCCTGAATTCTCTAAGAATGCTGGATCTTGTGCGTTTTCTGAATCAAAATAGATTACTTTGATCCCCATTTTTTGTGCGTTGGCAGCGATTTGTGCGCCCATATAAGATTTACCGCTGGAGCTTAATCCAGCAATTTCAATAATTTTACCTACGGGAATGCCAGCGAGCTTACCCCGACAAATAATAGAATCAAGGTAGCGCGATCCAGTAGGTATCCATTCTTTAACTTCTGTTGGATTTTCAGCTTCTAGTGTATGTGCAATATTCCTCCCCGCTTTTTTGTTTAGCATCTTCGCAATATCCGAAGACGAAATTCGTCCATTCATATTTTTTATCTCCTAATATATTTTTTATTTTGTTCATTTTAATCATTTTATAAAAAAAAGGACCACCATCAAAAAACGACAGTGGTCCTTCGCAGATAAGTATATTTCTATACCCTATTAAGCAGTTAATTCTTTGATTGCCTCATCCACACTGTTTAAGACGGATGTGTTTTCAAGAGGTCCGTCCGCAGGGCTTAAAAACGATTCAAGAATCATCTTAATATCTTCAGGAGATTTTCGTTGAAAAATCTCATTGATGTCAGGAATATTATTTAAAATATCCTTAACCTGATCTTTAGATTTAGCTAACTTTGAAGACTTGCGCTTAGGAATCAAATTAGTTTGAGGGAAAGCACCTTTTGCTTTAGGAAGGGTGTAGTTCAATGTAAAATCTACACCTGTATCTACATCCGTAATATCCCCATAGTCGGGATTTAAAACTAATCCCAACAATGTTTCATAAATGGTCTTTCCGTATCCCCAAATTTTAACGCCTGAGTCTTCTTCTCCACGTACAATTACCGGGGTGAAAAAGCGTTGACGGACAAATAGCCCTTTTGCCATTTTTTTGCTTTCATCAGAATTTTCTTTCCACAGATTGCTCGCAAATTCACAAATTGGACATTCTTCACCAAACTGTCGCTTAGGACACAAAACGCCCCCGCGAGCAGCTTCGCCCATATTATAGTGAAAGTGAAAAACCTTGAACGGATCTCCATCCTCGGTCGGAACCAGACGAATTTCTTGATCGCCCTCACTTGGTTTCCAGAATGCATTATCTCTTTTGCCACGTCCACCATCTTCGCTGGCTTGCAGCTTTTCTCGCATTTTTGCTAAATCAATTGCCATTATTTTTTTTCTCCTTTAAGGTAAGGTTGTTAAATATCACAACCTCCCGTTTTATTGTTGTATTAAGGATGTACTATGAAAACAATATACATAATTTAATGGATAGTCAGTTTCATAAACCCCGTAAGTAACTCGTTTTACATTTTTTTTCTTTTTATTAATTGTTTTTTTAATTTGATTAATGAGTTCAAGATTTGTTTCAAGCTCATCCTTATTATAAGCATAATAATACACTACATCCGAAACATTGTCAAGAGAAAAAAACATTTTTTCCTCATGGGAAACCGGATCACAAATACCAAAGGTTGAAATTCGCACGCCCGCAGGTTTTTTATCAAAAGTATGAAATAGAGGAACGTTATGACGATATATATTAATCATATGGAGAGTAGAAACAATCGTCTCATTGATAATTTTAAAATAATCTTTAATACTCAACCCCCCACATACTTCTTCCAATGAGGTATTGGACACCAAAATCATTTCTATTAAAGCCCCCGAACGGGCGTATTGTTGAAGAATGTTATATACCATTCTCTCTAATTGAATTTGTTTCTCATTTAACAAAGATAAATCCGGCTGAAGATAGAGCACTGATATTTTACATTTATTTTTTAGATATTTTAAAATAGCTAAAGTCGCTGATGAGATTTTTCCGCCACCTCCAACCACAAATAAAAGAGGTCCACGGACTCCCCTGAAAAAATGCTGAAGAGAGGGTAATTTTTCTTCATAATCTTCCAACTTTTCGTGCTCTTGAAGGGGGAAGGTGGTCTTGGTCTGCGTTAAGCCAACATCCAATTTATAGGTCTTATATTGAGAATATTGAGCAAACAAGTCTACTATTTTACATCCTGTATTTCCCAGGCCCACAATCGTTTCCATTTTCTCCTCCTTACAATTTAATTTTAGAACCCCAACTTTTGGAGTTCTTCAATCGCGTCATTGACATTCTGATAAAGAATAGTAATCCCACCGGCTTCTTCAAATTTGGTAGTATTGCTTTCAAAATCATCAATCAAAATTCCTACTTTACCTTTATACTGTGCATAAGGCGTTTTATTATATCGTATTTGTACTTGAGAACCACTTAATCCCAAATGATCTTTTACCCATTTCTTTTTACCAATGACCGATTGAAGGTCCGTAGGGCGCGAGAGAATAATTGGATTATATCTTCTAATATATTTCCATAATTCTTCGCCACCAGGTTGCCACTTAAGATTCATCCAAAAGTGACGATCATCGCCCATCACCCTATACATAAAATTACGAACAGATTTTTTAAAATGTTCTGAATATTTGTCGGCATCTTCTTCTTTTAATTTCTCACCCCCTAAAGACTGACGGGCTTCTTGTTGCGCCTTTATATAACGCTCTGACGCATCTTTTGGTGCTTTGGCGTAAATGGCTTCATTAATTCCCCCCAGAAGATCCACTAAAACACCATCCATATCGCAAAAAATTTGATATTTTTCTTGATCTTCAGCCATAAAAGATTTCCATTGTTTAGTATAGGTACTCACTCTTTCACCTCTTGCAAAATATAGCGCCGCCAAAAAGCACCCCGTTCGTAACTTTTTTTAAGTCGGGCTCCCGTAACATCCCATTGATGAATGTCTTGTAATGCATCGATGACTTCTTGAACATCAGCCAATTCTTCCACACACGGGTTCTCGAAAAACTCTTTAGCTTCTTCCATCAATTTATCTTTAAGTCTGTTTTGATAGTCTTCACCAGTTGCCACATAAAGTTTACATTTTTTTCCTTGCGATTCAATGATTTCTGGGATTTTGTCCCTTACCAGTTTATTATATTTTTTAGTTGTCATCTGAATTTCCTCATATTTCCAAAATTTGTTCCCAGCCTTGCATTCACTTTAAAAGTGCCCAAATCAGTATTTCCAAATTCCTGTATTAAATCTTCTAAAATATCTTTATCATTGACATCAAAATCAATCAATATACTATCATGGATAAGTGCCGCTATTTTGCTGTTTCTTCCCTTAAGCAATTTATTTATTTCAACAGCCCTTCTCAAAAACAAGTCGGATGTTGTGCTTTGAATAAGAAAATTTAAAGCACGAAATTTATCACATTCTATTTCTCTGCCGAAAGGATTAATAATTTTGGTTCCATCCCAATACTTATCTAAAACCTGATTTTTATTATAATATTGTTCAATTTTAGGCATTCCCAGAGAAACTTCTGGGCCACCATAAAGCCATGCAAATATTTTACGTTTTACTGCATCTCTATCCATTTGATGTTTATAAATCTTACTTATGTGCTGATGGTGCCATTGATGTATATCTTTTTCAGGTTGAGGTGTATTATTTAATGCTAACAAACATCGTAATTCGGCTCCATTAAAATCGAGTTCAATAAAATATTTATTACTGGGCTCTAAAATGCTTCTATATTCTTTATCAAGAGTTAATATAGGAAAAGAATCTTTTTTGGTTGTTAAGCGTCCCGTAATAGTTCCAAAAATATTGTAAGAGATAAAAGGATGCAATTTCAAAAGCTTTTTGTTAAAGCGGCGAGCCTTATATTTATGCAACACACTAGTAAGTGCTCCATAATTAAAATTTAGTTTCTTGCATTCTATTTCTTTTAACACTTTAGAAAGATTAAAAAGAAAATTATAATTCTTAGGAGCTGGATAATTTTGTAAAATGTATTCTATAATTTCACATTTATGTCCAAAGTAATCCTTGATAAAAGTTTCCGGGATTAAATCATAAAAACAATAATCCTGAGCTTTCACCTGGGCTGTTATAAAAGACTTAATAAATGAATTGTGTTGATATTTCAATCGCTGCCACTCGTCAGATAGATGAGGTGGACATGATTCATCAATAGATTTTCCTCCCAAATATAATTGGGCATAACAGATATCATCGTTGGAATGATCTGGGTGATAATCCCATGAACCTGTTAACTTATCATAATCAGGTTTCTTTATAATAGTTTTATTGGCAATAATTGATTTACACTTTAATTTACTATCAATTGAATGAAAGATCATAAAAATATTTTAACACAGTGATCAAGAGGTGTCAATAAAATTTTTTCATTTCCTCATTGATATAAATTTGAGCTTTTGTTATTCCAAATTTTTTCAATAAGAAAGCCGATTGTCGCTTCAAAGCTAATAATTTAGAATTCCGAATAGAAGCGGGGATTTCAATACTTTTGATGTCGATATAAAACATTAACCAAAATTCAGTAGAATAATTTTCATTAATTTTAGACTTAGATATTGTTTCACGTTGGAGGGTTTTGGTGATCGTTTTTGATACACCATTACACTTTTGGATGTCTTCAATAAAAACCTCAGGATGTGCAGATGAATAAGAATAATAAAATTGCATACAGATCTCTTTTAAAAGATTTACATCTTGTAAATACGCCTTATTATACCGTTGGGAAAGAAAATTGTCAAATGAAGAATAGTCAGCTTGCGCCCAGGCATCATTTTTAACTTTCCACGAAGCGGAAACCTGATTATAACTTTGTAAATCTAATTCATATTGACGCCGCATCTCACTAAATTTAGTCATTTGAGAACGTTGTTCCGCCTGGTATAGCGCCAATCGCTCGGCATAGGAAAAATGAAGTTTGAGTCGCTCAATCGTGGCCGATCCCCCGTAAGACGTATTATTGGGAGAAAGATGAATGGCCGAAATAGGAACCTCCATAAATCTTCCAGGATTAGCAACACCTAGGCGCTGGGTATATCCATATTCAAAATAATCTACGTCCGACAAAGAAGAAGCGCCATAATCTGAATAATTAAAATCCACATATGCCTGAAGCCCGTCACGAGCTGGTGTCGCAGCCTCGATTCCTCCAGGAAAATTATGGCTCACCCCTAAAATTTCGGCCACTAGAAAACCCGACCCATCGCCCATAACAGTCGGATCCGCAAGATTCGTCGAAATATCGCTTGCCGCCAGCTGATCTTCAGTTGCAGCGGATACTTGCGAAAGCGGGGAAGTCTCTGTCCCACCAACCCCAGTAGCTGGCGCATCTGGTGGCACTTCTTCTGCGGCTTGGGCAGCTAAAAAGATATTTCTATTGGAGGGGTTAGCGTTAACCACTTTTAAAGTATATTTAACCGGAGTTCCCGTACCTTGAAAATATTCTATCAAAAGATCATATTCATTTAGCTCGCGACCCTCAGGTGTTACTACACGCTTTGACCTCGTCCCCGCAGGATGCATTACATTATCACCTTCGGTGTACTCTTTTAAAATAAAAAATTTTTCTAAATAAGTTGATGGAAAAAGTCCTTCCGGCGCTTTCACTGTAGGAACAACAACCACAATTTCTACAATATCCCCATTTTTCCATGGGTGTGTTTCTGTAGACCCAACGGGCGCAACGGGCACCATTCCAGCAATGGGTGCAACCGGGGGCAGCAACTGCAAAGGTTGTG
>CEPX01035118.1_pt1 | contig 15476 bp, 12 predicted proteins | sample 361361 | NCBI WGS metagenome assembly CEPX01 (sample SAMEA2619974, study PRJEB7988) | marine metagenome | biome: marine biome (ENVO:00000447); feature: mesopelagic zone (ENVO:00000213) & marine oxygen minimum zone (ENVO:01000065); material: "saline water (ENVO:00002010), including plankton... | reverse complement strand
GGGCGCCGCTTTTCGAGAGCGGTTCCTTACCAATTCGGAGCACCCCTCCAACCTACTTAATCTAGCACTTCCAATGGAAAATGCTATAATCGGCAATGAGTGAGACGTAAAAATGAGGATTTATCCTCATTTTTTATTTCACACCCCCGGCCCCATCGTCTAACGGTTAGGACGCCAGCTTTTCAAGCTGAAAATCGGGGTTCGATTCCCCGTGGGGTCACAGGTTTAGCGAGCGAAAGTCGCTTTATATAAAAAAACCGCCAATATCAGACGATACTAACGGTCATGCAGGGGAGCCAAATACTCACCCTGTAGACTAGCACAAATGTTGATCGGTCAGATGAATTTTAGAGGAGTACCACTCCGTCCATCTGTGATCGCCGATTTGTCCCGTGGTCTTTGCCAGAACAGGAGACTACCAGCACTTATTAACGGATCAACCAACACGCTGTTGCCGATCTGAAAACCCTCAGCGGTTGTCTCGGCGATGAAGTAATCTCTACCACCGAGTCCGAAGGAGTGCTCATTTGTGCGCGGAAACGAACCAGATACCGCAACGGCTATGTGACTCAGGTATTCTCCTTTACCTGTGTAAATCAGCACATAGTCGGCATCTATTTGCTCTAACAATGAAGCAAATAGGATTACCTTGCCGCTACAATCAGAAGTGCCCGTCATCAGTACTTCGTTCGGGCGCTTCAGCGTCTCCACGTCGTGGTAGACCTCTTTCCAGTTGTACTCAATTTCTTTAGTGACAAAATTGAGCAGTTTCTGAATTTTGGTCTCCATGGAGTCGCCTGGCTCGGTCAGTTTGGCGACTAGGCGCTGCAGCGATGCCTCCTTTTTTGCTACAAATGCACCATGATTAGCGAAATCCGCCTCTCTGCCATCGAGAAAGCCGTAATCGACGTTCAGGTATCCGCCATAAATTGACGAATTGCTGAAGAACGCATCGAGTTCATTCGGCGTGACATCGTACGTCAGTTCTCCGAATGGAAACGATATGGCTTGGGCGGGATTAAACCTCCATTGCTTGATCGGCACACGGAAGAAGTAAGTGTCGAGTCCGCTGTACTTGTACGGGCCCAACTCAATCGACTTACGTTCCTCCTTTGCGTCGATGGCAAAGTGCCCAGCGGGAGTCCTGCCGAATTCGACCTGCTCTGGGTCGTAGGCGAGAACTGTAACGATCTCTTCTGTGTACTGGGATATCGGGATGCTGAGATATAAATTTCTCTCATCCATGTTGATACGCTCAACAGTTGCCTTTATCCCTGTGATTTGCTCGAAGAAATTTCCACCAGAAAACGTTGGATAGCCAAGATACGAAATCATGACATCCTTTAAGTGATCCGTTTCCTGTTCACCAGCCGCATAATTTACTTCGGCGGGTTTATAGGATTCTCCCCGATTTAGGAAGAGGTAGAGTCCAATCACCATAACCACCCCAACTAGGATGATGGCTAGGGGATATCTAAATTTTTTCATCAGATTTCCTAGCCCCTGATCCCGAGGCGCGGTTGTGCATCATGCACTGATATTTCTAAATGTGTGATAACATCTTTATCGGCTAGTGTCAATTCGTGGACTATACGGCAATTTTCTTACCAACACCCCCAAAAACCTCATTCCACCTCACAACCATACCCTCCAGGGTGTTCCATTGTAGGGACAGTGGGCTCATGATTTTAGGAGAAAAATATTCTTTCCTTAATTTCTGTATTTAATTATTTGAAGATATCTGAAAGTAGCACTTCATCCCATATAAATAGTTTGTAGACCTCTTCTGCATTTAAACGACACCCCCAAAAACCCCATTCCAACTCAAAATTATACCCTCTAGGGTGTTCCATTGTAGGGACCGTGGGCTCATATTTTCAGATATCCCAAAGGGATGGTTGGAATAGTTAGAAAATATCCGAAAGGGGAATCTCGTTACTGATAAGTATTTCATAAATTTCCTCTGTATCTAAATTACAACCTCCAAAAATATTTTTTGGCTGTCCTAGACATTTCGAGGTGTCATAACTGTCTCTTCGAATCATTACGAGCTTTAATTTACCGTCATTGATTCGGGCATAATTTTCTATAATCTGATTCTGTTTCTCACCAGTCCAAAAACCTAGAGTTACACCGTATTCTTGTAAATATAATTTAGTACCTGTGTTTAGGCCAAACTCAGGAAGTTTTTCTCTGTAGAATTCTAAAAAGTTGTTGAACGCTATAGATTCACCGCCACGAATAGGTGGATCATGTCTAATAAATGCAACGTATTTCTTTGTTTTTACAGAATCAGGCAAATATACAGTGTCTCTATCGTTGAGGTAACACTCTTCACCATATGGGCAAGATTTGAGAATTGAAAAACTAGTATAATTTTGATCATCAGTCGTGACTTCTTTCCAGTCAAGACCTGGGTAGAGAGGAATAGAATCTGTTAAGTTCGGACTGGAAAACGGTATTGAGACAACTTGAGAAATATCCAAAAGTGGTATCTCGTCACTTACAATCACTTCGTATATTTCTTCTGTATTTAAGTTACACTTACCAAAAAGGTCCTTAGGATCCTCTGGACAGTCTGATGTGTCGAGGATATCTGTTTGAATTCTCACAAATTGTATTTTTTCATCTTCGATACGTCCGTAAAGTGCAATAGTCTTCTCGAGGTTCCCATAGTTTTTATAACCAAGAGAAACACGCAAAAAACCACCAAATCTCGGTAGTTCTAGATAGGTTTTTCCATAGAATGTGTTGGTATTAAAACCAAGTTCGTGGAGTTTATTATCGTAGAATTCTGGGAAGTCTTTAAATACTACAGACTCACCATAACGAATGGGTGGATCATGTTTAATGTGGGAAGTGTATTCTTTAACTTTTATCTGGCTTGGTAGCTGTATTGATTTACTATTAAAAGTACTACAACCACTTGGGTCATTGGGAGCATAAGGACAAAATTCTAACGTAGGAAAACCAGAAAAAGTTTGATCATTTTCTTCCACTTCTTTCCAGTCAAGACCTGGGTAGAGAGGCACGAGAGGTGTAAGATTTTGCTCTGCAGTTGGTTGCTCTACTGATTTTATATCATTTGCTCCTGGTACAAGTAAAAAGTATGCAACTATCGCAATAACCAGAACGAAGATAGCCACAATCTCAATGAGAAGTCTCTTGCTTATCATGTCTATAGTTTACAGCCTTTCGATCCTTGTTCATACAGTTCTATTAACACTAAAGGCCCTAAAAACCTCATTCCACCTCAAAATTATACCCTCTAGGGTGTTCCATTGTAGGGACAGTGGGCTCATGAGTTTAGCGCGAGAAAGCGTGGCACTAGAGCTGCTTATGTCAGCTTCACCTCCGTCACCTAACAACTGTTGTAGTGGGGGCGACGGAGGTGACCATGATCAAAATTTTCAAACTATGGTAGGCCATCTGGTAAGTGAAGGATTTCTTCCATCAATACCTAAAGCTCCAATATCTGATAATCCCTACATGCATTATAACTATGGTGCAGGTACCGCCCCTGGGTATCTTCTGATAACTTATCTTGAGAGTGTTGATAGAACGTTAACCGGGCCTTTTAATTCTTGTCGACCATTTACTAATAACTGGTGTAGTGGCACGGGCGTTAACACCTCGTATTGCTTATGTCATCCGTATTAAAGTCGTCATCAAACTGCACATATGTGGCTGATGAGTTTTCGCTGCGAAAGTAGAATTTGGCTTCCAACAATCCCAAAACCTAACTCCAAACTATAAAGATTTTTAAATCCAAGAAAGTGTTACTTAACTTGTTACGTAACAAGTTAAGTAACACTTATTTTGCTTTGAGGTGGACGTAGATGTCTTCGAGAGCTTTGACGCCGTCGCCTGCGGCGATATTGTTTTGGTGATAGAGCTCGTTTGTGCAGTCGCCGGCCGCCCAAATGCCCTCAAGCGAGGTGCGCTGATTTTTTGGATCAACAACTATACGGTTATATTTATCAAGTCCAACTAGGTCTTTGACAAAAGAAGTATTTGGGACAATTCCAATTTCAACAAATACACCTGTTACCGCAAGTTCGTGTGTCTCACCGGTTTTTTTATCTTTGTATACCAGACCATTTACAAACGTATCTCCCTTCACTTCTATTGTCTCGGCATTTGTAATCGCCTTCATTTTAGGATCAGACAGAACTTTTTCTACTGTAACCGGATCGGCCTTAAATGCATCACTACGATTAAGAAGAGTCACACTTTTAGCGTATGCAAGAAGCTGTGCGGCACTTTCAAACCCTGCATTACCTCCACCTATAACTACAACATCTTGTTCGCTAAAAAGTGGACCGTCACATGACGCACAGTAGGTGAGGCCTTTTTGGTCAAATTCAAAGGCCCCCGGCACATCAAGTTTTCTTCTACTTGCACCCGACGATATTAGAGTAGTTGTTACCTCATATTTCTTACCATCCTCGGTCCCTATAGTAAATCCCTCGTCTGTTTTCTTTAAAGAATTAACACATTGACCGTCTGCAATTGTAAGAGTATCGCCAGCGTACGCTTTTAAATGAGCTTCAAAGGCTTTGGCTAGGTCAGCACCAGATATTTTAGGAGTCCCTACCCAGTTTTCAATTTCTGCCGATACGGTACTTTGTCCGCCCCACTCTTTTGTTATAAAAATTGTTTTGAGCTGTTTGCGCGACGCGTAGATACCGCCGGCGATGCCTGCCGGCCCTCCGCCAATTATTGCTAAATCGTACATAGCAACTAGCATAGCATATCAAACAAAAAATCGGGAAATGATTCCCGATTTTTTGTGTTTACTTTAATTTAGATCGCCTCAAGAACGCCGGCACCGCTCCCCAGTCTTCGTCATCGTCTTTCACAGTTTTTTCAGAAGATTGTATGGCAACAGGTTCTTTTTTTTGTGCTTCACTTATTGTGTTATAGATCTTACCTTTCACATCCTCTGTCTCTTTTTTTGTCATTTGGAATAGCGAATTAGTGTTTGTGGTACTCGCCACAGTGCGTTGAGCTGAGGAGTCAGGAAAACCTGTTGCAATCACTGTTACCTTAACCTCATTCTTCTTAAGCTTAGCGTCTTTTACTGCTCCAAATATAACCTTTGCTCCAGGATCAATTGACTCTGTAATAACTTTCGCAGCGTCCTGAATCTCAAGCATTCCCAGGTCTTCACCGCCTGCGACAGCAAATAGAACACCTTTAGCTCCTGTGATTGAGATCTCAAGAAGGGGAGAGTTGATTGCTGCCTTTGCAGCCGCTTCAGCACGCTTCTCACCTTCAGCAAGTCCTATTCCCATGAGTGCCGAGCCTGCATTCTCCATAACCGCTCTAATATCAGCAAAATCAACATTTATGATACCTGGGGTCGTGATAAGGTCTGAAATGCCTTCAACTGCTTGACGCAAGATATCATCACACATTGCAAAGGCATTTTTTATTGTTGTTCCCTGATCTACTACGGCTAGTAGGCGGTCATTTGGGATTACGATAAGAGCGTCAACCTCTTTTCTAAGCTCTTCAAGACCCTGTTCGGCGAGACGTGTTCGCTGTTGTCCTTCAAATGAAAACGGCTTTGTAACAACACCTACTGTGAGAGCTCCGGCTTCACGCGCAGTTTTTGCTACAACAGCGCTCGCGCCGGTTCCTGTACCTCCTCCCATTCCGCAGGTGATGAATATCATGTCGGAACCTTTTACTGCTTCAAGTATTTCTTCTTTTGTTTCTTCTGCGGCACGCTTTCCAAGTTCCGGATTCATTCCGGTGCCGAGTCCTCGTGTTAAGTTTTTTCCAATATGAATTTTGTTTTTTGAAAGTGAGTGGTGTAAGTCCTGTGCGTCTGCGTTTATAACAACAAATTCAACTCCTTTTACCTTAGAGTCGATCATATGATTGATGGCGTTTTTTCCTGAACCACCAACTCCAATAACGCGAATCCGTGCGAATGTTTCAATGTCTGGTTTAATTTGTTTCATAGATATAGCAAGTTATGAGTCAGTACATAATAGCAGTAGGTTTTAAAAAATAAAGATATTGACATTTTTAGGCTTTGTTTCAAAGTTTTAGCGTCAAAACGCCATGCTTTCGGGCATGGCGTTTTTAAAATACAAATTCTTCTGCTTTTTATGGAAGGAACTGTCGCACCCACGACACTATGGTCCCTCCGGTTTTCTTTGCAAGTTTAATTCCCATAGGCGTTTCCTCTTCAGAGAGTCCCCAAATACACAAACCATATGCAACCGCCCATGTTGAGTCTTTGATTTGGGAATTTCCTCCAGAGTTTATTGACAGAGTTTTTGATGGAAGTCGTAGCGCCGCTCGTGCTAGGTCTTCGATAGTTGCAATGCCTGATCCGCCGCCGGTAATCATAATGCCAGCTGGCAAGAGTCCGTTTTTTCCTATATCTTTTAGGTGTGCCTCTATGAGTTCGAATATGTCAGACAGGCGCGCAAGAACAATGTCATCAAGTTTTTTCTTAGGAAAGCTCGTATGTGTTATTGCGCCACGCTTTATCTGCTCGGCTTCTTCGAGTGATACCTTGAGTCCAAGAGCAATATCGTTTGTAATATCGGTTGACCCAATAGGGAACACTTTAAGAGATATTGGCATACTATTTTCAAATATAACTACTGACACTGTTTCGGAGCCTATATTTATTAAAATACATCCGACGATTTTTTGTGTTTTATTTAAAGTCACAAGGCTTCCAGCAAGAGGGGAGGCCATTACGTCAATTACTTCAACTTTGGCGTCTTCAACTGATTGAATAAGATCGTGCAAATGTTGTTCGAGACACGTAATAAAAAGCGCATTAATTTCAAGTTTTGATCCCTTCATGCCCTGCGGCCGTCCGAGTACTGTTTCTCCATCGATTCTGTATTGGACCGGTATTGAATGAAGAATTTTTCTATTTACTGTTTTTTGTGCCGTCTTTCGTTCAGCATCTTCGAATGCCTTTTCAATATCGAGGTCTGTAACCTCTCTGTCTGCTCGCATAACAAGCATTTCGCCACGTGCGCGTACTTCGTCGAGCCCTACCCCTCCTATTGAAAGATACGCTTTTCGGATTCGAACTCCTGAAGCTTTTTCTGCCTGTTCTAGGGCGGCTCTAATACTCCGTGTAATGTCTTTTGTATTGATAATGTATCCGTGCCTAAGCCCTTTAGACTCAGAAAAACCAGCACCTATAATTTTTGGCGGTTCTCCTTTACTGCTCGACTCTACCACGACGACCTTTACCTGGTAGGTTCCAACGTCTATACCTACTGCAACACGCTTTGCCATAGAAAATAATCGGAGCGTGTATTCGGCTCATGCCGTTTGTGCATACTACAAATTAAAAACCGTACGCATTTTGCGCTCCTCGCTTTTCATTTTACTACCGTGGCGCCTACCTTTCAAATGGAGTAATGCGTGGATAAAGAGATATCCTACAAATACGCGTTTACTCATATCGAACTGTTTCGATTCGCGCTCTGCGCGATTTAGGTTTATAAAAATTTCTCCCGACGTTTTAGAGAGTGGAAATGCAAGTACATTTGCGGGAGTATTTTTTTTACGGTATTTACGATTGAGTGTTTGGGAGCGAGTATTACCAATAAATACAAGGCTAAGAGAATATTTTTTTCCAAGAATCCGCTCTTTTATACGCTCAAACGGCAAGCGTGTGAGCTTGCCGTTTGTCTTGTTTGTTATTGAAAATGGGATTTCTCCCATATTACCTTCTTCGTCTGGTTCTTTCGACTACTTTTCCGAGCTTCAAAAGCTCTTCATATTTAGCTCGATTTTCAATTTTTTTAATGGTCTTTTTCTTGCTTAAGAATTTTGATGGTGATCGCTTGTTATATCTAATAGAGCGGACACGAGGAAGAACACCGGATCCTTGCATTCTTTTAGTGAATCGGCGTATTAAACTTGTACTATTTTCGTTACTGTTTCTCGTGACCTCTACATTGATCATGCGAGGAGCATATCATATAACGCACGTCCATTCAATACACTATGAAATCTGTTTTATATATTGTGGAAGAAGGTCAACAGGTACGATGTCCTGCGAGCGTGTACTCATGTTGCGTACAATAACTGTTCCTTCAAGAGCTTCTTTTTGTCCCATGATGATAGTGTAGGGAATACCTCTTTCTTCTACGTCTGCGATTTGTCCTGCAAGCGTTGTGGACACAAATGTCTGGTACAGGGGCACTCTGGCTTTCCTAAGTGTTTCAATAACTCCAAGTCCTCGTAGTTTTGCATCAAATCCAAGCTGTATAAAACATGCCTTTGGCTTTCTAGTAGAAGTCTGGATGGATAGATCCTGTACGTCAACTTTTTCTGGATTGCATACAAGAACTACTCCTACAGACGGTTCATCGGTCTTAAGAAATCGCCTGCTAAACTCGTCACACCTGCCTCCCTTTGCAAGAACTGCGTGTTCTAAAGAGCCGTCCTTGTTTTCAGTAGAAGTTGTTTTACGAATCTCAAATATGGTATTTGTGTAGCAATCTTTGTGTCCGACAAGAGTATCATCAAGTTCGTACGATACGTCTAGTGAATCAAGGTATTCAATAATTTCACGAAGGTGGCGCCTACTTCCTTCGGATAGGAATTCCATAGGGCGCGGTATGTCATCGCACAGCTCATGCTGTTTACGCCTCAAGTATTCAAGCACTATAAAAACGTCTTCTTTAAGTGCAGTCTGTATTTGTGGAGGAAGAGTATCTTGGTTTTTTTTCAAATATAAAGAAAGCTCTCGTCCAAATTTAATGGCTGAATCTCTGTCTCCGATACTATTTAAGAAAACATGTGTGTCGTTCTGTCCAAGCTCTTCGAGTATTGCAAGTGTTGTGCGTATGATAAGAGCCTCGGCTATGCTTTGAGGAGCCCCAACAATCCCAAAACTGAATACGAGTTTTTTAGGAAGTGTTTTACGAGAGCTTTTCATGTGTGCATCTGCAGTGCTGTGATAAAAGAGAAGTGGTTCCGGAAGTGGCGCTTGGGCTTTCTCTGTGCAACGCTGAATTGCTAAAGCGAGCTCTCCTCCTAAAGCGTCAATTTTTCTGGTTTCAAGACCAATTCTGTTTATTTTTTTAGATCTTCTGCCTCTGGTCTTTTTCTGCGAAGATACTGACGAAAATCCGTAATAGTTGGCAACACCCATTGCTTTTTTTAAAAAATTATGTGAATCGGAGTATGTGTGTATTGGTGTCATATTTATTCGGTCGCTACACTTCCGGGTAAAACATCAATTGTATTGACAGGCAGTAGCCGTACGAGAGCTCGCCCGACGATTAGGTCTTCCGGTAGTGCTCCCCAAAGTCTTGAATCAGAACTTTCTTTTCTATTGTCTCCCATTACAAAATACTCGTCAGTACCAAGCTTTGCGGTAAGCAAGTCTTTCGTCGTTATACCCTCAAGGTATGGCTCTTCAAGAACAAATTCAACAAGTAAGTTTTCGTTTCTTATAATTACATCTCCTTCTCGCATCTCAACGGTTTCTCCTGGGAGTCCAATGATCCGTTTAATAAAAAACTTAGATGGATCATTTGGAAATCTAAATATAATAACGTCGCTTCGCTCAGGTTTTTCAAAATGATACGTTAACTGGTCTATGATCAGGTATTGGCCTGTCTCAAACGTTGGTACCATTGAAGCACCGCTTACAATAAAAGGTTGAGCGACAAAGAGTCGAATCGGAACGACTATAATGAGTGCAAGGAGAGCAAACTTAATGACCTCTGTAAATAATTCTTTATAGTTTGCATCCATTTATGCAAAATTTTATTACAGATATTGATTTGACACAAGATTAAGAGCTGTGTTTTGCTTCTTGTTCTGTGTTATGTAGAATAAACACAATGTATTTTGTTGTAGGTTTAGGAAATCCGGGAGCTGAATATGAAAACAGCCGACATAATGTCGGCATGACAGTACTTATTCGTGTACGAGAGGGAATTAAATTTCCGTCGTGGGAAGAAGGTTCTGACAAAAGTGCATATATTTCATCTGGAACTGTGGGAAGGGAGCGCGTTACGTTAATACTCCCGCAGGTATTTATGAACAAATCTGGAAATGCTGTTAAAAAACAGGTGGATAGTTTAAAAAAAGCTGAAAAGTTAATTGTAATCTATGATGATCTGGACTTGCCGTTTGGAGCACTTAAAATTTCATTTGGTAAAAGCTCGGGAGGGCACAAAGGTCTTGATTCAATTATTAAGACTGTGCGAACTAAAGATTTTGTACGTATTCGTATTGGGGTAAGTCCTGTGACACCTGGAGGAAAGCTTAAAAAGCCGAAAGGCGACAAGCGTGTGCTTGATTTCCTGATGGGGAATTTTACAAAGTCTGAGAATAAGATTCTAGATGGCGTCACTAAAAAAACACAAGAGGTGCTTGAAGTCATCATTCAAGAGGGAAGAGAGAAGGGGATGACTCTATACAACTGAAGTTTTTATGTTTGCGGAGTAGTGTATGAAAGAGTCATACGCTGTTCTTTTGGCTCAAAGAGTGTGATAGAGAATTGGTAGCTTTTGCCAAGCTCAAGTGCTCCTCGAAGCTTGTCCTCACTTTCAAATTCAGAAATATGCACTAGTCCTGCCACTCCTTCTTCAATTGAGACGAGAGCTCCGTGCTTGTTGTATTTTATTACAACTCCACTCACCGTATCTCCTTTTTTGTACTTTTCAGTTGCCTCCTTCCACGGATTTTCTTTAAGAGCTTTAACTGAGAGGGAAATTTTTCCATCTTTTATCTCAATTATTCTAACGTTCACCTTGTCACCAACAGAGAAAAGAATTTTTGGATCTTCGACAAGACCCCAGTCCATTTCTGAAATATGTACAAGTCCCTCAAGTCCTTCTTCAAGTTTTACGAATGCGCCAAACTCTACGATGCCAGTCACTTCTCCTTCAAGAGTGTCGCCTACGTTGTACTTATCAATTATTTTCCCTTTCTCTTCTTGCGTAGGTTCCTTTTCTGAGAATATAAGCTTTCCTTCTTTTGGATCAGCGGTGATTATTATAACAGACAGACGTTCTCCGACGAGTCTTTTAAGTTCTTCAAGAATTCTATCTTTGTCTCCATCCTCAACGCGAGGGTAGTGTTCTGTCTTAAGTTGGGACGCTGGAAGGAAGCCCTGTATGCCTTGCCACTCGAGAATAAGTCCTCCTTTGTTAGCTTCTTTAACTGTAAGGTCAAAGATGGTTTTTCCGGCAATTGCAATTTCTGCCTCACCCCAAATAAGCGCCTGTCGCGCTTCCTTAAGTGAGAGCTCTACATATCCATCTTTGCTTTCTTCTTCAACGACTTTTGCCGCGATGTTGTCGCCTAAGTTTACTTTGCGGAGTATGTCTCGTGCCTGAAGGTATTCACGTCCGTATATGATACCGGTTCCGAATGGATGGAGATCAATAAAAACTTTAGCTCGATCAATAGCGATGACCGGCCCTTCAACAAGTTCTCCAAGCTGTGGAGGGTTTTTGCTTTCAGAGAGAAACACTGCCATGGCGCTCTCCGGTTTCTTATCTCGTAGTGATGTTTCTTTCTCCTGTTCTTCTGAGGTGTGTGGTTTTTTTGTTGTGTCCTTGTCTTCTGTTTTCTTCTTAAATATAGATTGAATTATTGCCATATATATCTGACAGGGTATCCAGAGTCCTGGGGTTATTCCCTGCATCTTCTTATAATGTGGTCTTGTGACGAATCCCGGATTTATGCTTTATATTTTGGGACAGACCTGCCGTTTTCGTTTGGCACGTTGATCACCAGTATAGCTATATAAATAGTTTTGTCTACTTATATATTGAAAGGTGTCCGGCGCTATACGATGCGCCGGACACAAAAAACGAATTACATCCCGCATTATTGTATTTTTGTTTGCGGGACGAGATAAGGTGAGGGATCACCTCCCTTCGGTTGGAACTTCGGATATGGTTGTGTGTCTATGCTCTTGCATACTCATAGGCATCCTCCTAAGCTCCAGAGCGGAATTGCTCTATTTTTATTATACTAATTTTTGTTATACAAATTCTATCGGATTCTCATGGAACCTACTCACATTCACGGTCGTGAATTTGAGTAGGTTAGTGGTTGAAGTGTCTAGTAGTAAAAATTGATAGTAAAAGTTTGAAAGCAAAAAGCTCCACCACAAGCAATGCTATCACAGAATTTTATTGTGCAAAATTTATTATCCACTACCGTTTTTGCTATAATGCACCTATACTTTTGGCGTATGGTTATTACCTATCATGGTGGGGAAGCATTTAAAGTCGTCTTTGGCGATACGACTCTTGCATTCAATCCCGTTTCAAAAGACTCAAAACTTAAGAGCGCTCGTTTTGGTGCAGATATAGCTCTTGTATCACTCAATCATCCTGATATGAACGGAGTTGAACAAGTAACACATGGTGAAAAAAAACCGTTTGTTATTTCAGGTCCGGGTGAATACGAAACGCAGGGTATATTTGTTCGCGGTTTTAAATCCTCGTCTACACACGGCGGCGACGAGCGTCTGAATACCATATATACTGTGTCTCTTGAGGGAATGAATCTCTGCTTCTTAGGAGCACTCGATTCCACAAAACTTTCAGGAGACGCAAAAGAAAAACTTGAAAACATTGACGTGCTGTTCGTGCCTGTCGGAGATGACGGTGTTCTTTCGCCAAAAGAGGCACACGATGTTTCGGTTGAGCTTGAGCCCAAGATTGTCATTCCAATGCATGCAGACGACAGCAAAAAACTTAAAGACTTTTTAAAAGAGGAGGGAGAGAGAAATGGCAAGGCGATTGATAAGCTGACACTTAAGCGTCGAGACCTTGAAGGAAAGGAGGGTGAGGTAATTGTGCTTTCAGCGTAATATGTCTGATTTTCTTGAACGAACACGCAGTAGACCGGAGCATGAAAAGCGAACACTTGCTATTATTACCGCGGGAATAATAACCGGTATTATTTTTCTTATATGGATTTCCGTGCAATTTGCAGGAGGAGTAGGTGGACAAGAGGCTTCTCCTAAAGAAGCACAAGATAAATATGCGCCTACTACCGTCGTTAAAGAGGGTGTTTCAGGACTCTTTGAAGATGTTAAAGTAAAAATTAATGACTTTTCCCAGTAGACGGCTCTACTCCGCCATCTAACTGCTTCCGTATTCATTTAAATCGTGGTAGAATGAGGTCACAATATGGCTAAAAAAGACGAGCCAAAACAAGAAGTTGGCATTGTATCTCGCAGTATAAGCTCCGAAATGAAGGAGTCTTATTTAGACTATGCGATGTCGGTTATTACCGCTCGTGCTCTGCCTGACGTTCGTGACGGTCTAAAACCGGTTCATCGTCGAATCCTATATACGATGCATGGTATGGGTCTGACTTCGTCAGCAAGATTTCGAAAATCAGCAGCAGTTGTCGGTGATGTGATGGGAAAGTATCATCCGCATGGCGATCTTGCTCTATACGATGCGCTTGCCAAAATGGCACAGGATTTTACATACCGCTATCCGCTTGTTCAAGGGCAGGGAAACTTCGGTTCAATTGACGGCGATTCACCTGCCGCTATGAGGTACACAGAGGCGCGCATGGAGCGCATTTCAGTAGAGGTACTGCGTGATCTTGAAAAGGACACAGTCGAATGGCGTCCAAACTATGATGGAAGTAAGAAGGAGCCGGTAGTACTTCCTTCGGCGGTGCCGAACATTTTAATAAACGGAACACTTGGAATTGCTGTTGGTATGGCAACAAACATTCCGCCGCACAATTTGCGTGAGGTTTGCGAAGCTACCACGCACCTTATTGATAACAAGAGTGCAAGCACTAATGACCTTCTCGAATATATTAAAGGTCCTGACTTTCCACTTGGAGGTATCGCATTTAATCAAAAAGATATTCAGCACGCGTATGGCACTGGAAGAGGTGGAGTTGTCGTTCGTGGTGAAGCGGAAATTGTTGAAGATAAAAAAGGAGCGTTCGCTATTGTAATCACTTCGATTCCTTACAGGGTCAACAAAGCGGATCTTATTGTAAAAATCGCAGACCTTGTTCGCGACAAAAAAGTTGAAGGAGTGAGAGATCTTCGTGATGAGTCTACAAAAGACATAAGAATTGTAGTCGAGCTTAAAGGAGGATCACAGCCACAGAAAGCACTGAATGCACTTTACAAGCACACTCAGCTTGAGGACGCATTCCATTTTAATTTAGTCGGTCTTGTCGAGGGGGTGCCACAGATACTTTCTTTAAAAAGCATACTTGAAGAATTTATTACCCACAGAAAAACTGTAGTTACGCGGCGAACCGAGTTCGACCTTAATAAGGCAAAAGAACGTGAACATATTCTCGCAGGCCTTAAAAAGGCGCTCGATCACATCGATAAGATCATAAAACTTATCAAAGCCGCCAGAGATGTGGGGACTGCACACAAGGGCCTTATGAAAGAATTTAAGTTTTCTGACAGGCAGGCAACGGCAATCCTTGAAATGCGTCTTCAGAAACTCGCCGGACTTGAACGAAAGAAAATTGAACAGGAGCTAAAAGATGTACAAGAACTCATTAAAAAGCTCACTGACCTTCTTGGTAGTCCGAAAAAAATTCTTGGAGTAATAAAGAGTGAGCTTACAGAGATCGGTGAGAAGTACGGAGACGATCGCAGAACAAAAATTATAAAGACCGGTATTAAATCAATCTCTGTTGAGGATATGATTCCTGACGAGGAAAACGTACTCGTACTCACGTCTGGCGGATATATTAAGAGAACGAGTCCGACCGAATACAAGAAACAGCGTCGTGGTGGTATTGGAGTGATTGATTTAAATACCAAAGAGGAAGACTTCGTTACGATGTTTTTGACTGCAAGCACTCATAGTGATCTTCTGTTTTTCTCTGACAAGGGTAAGGTGTATCAGATAAAGATGTACGATGTGCCGGAAGGTAGGCGCGCAACAAAAGGAAAATCAATTATGAATTTCCTTTCTATTTCGGGAGATGAGAAAGTTACGTCGGTGCTTGCTATGCCCAAACAGGCTAAGCAAAAAGATTCGTCTCTTTTGATGGTTACAAAAAACGGAATTGCGAAGCGTGTTTCGGCTGAAAGTTTTCATGATGTACGGCGAAGCGGACTCATTTCTATTAAACTTTCAGGTGGTGATGAGCTTGTTGCAGCGCGCCTCACAGAAAAAGGTGACGAGGCTATACTTGCGACCGCAAAAGGTCAGTCTATTCGATTTAAGGATTCTGATATCCGAGAAATGGGACGTGCTGCGGCTGGAGTGCACGCAATAAAGCTTTCTAAAGGAGACAGTATTGTAGGCACGAGTATTGTTAAAAAAGGTACAAACCCAGAGCTTCTTGTCCTGTCAAAAACCGGATACGGAAAGAAGACGAAACTATCTGAATATAAAGTACAGAAACGTGGTGGCTCGGGTATTAAGACGATGAAGGTGACGGCGAAGACCGGAGGGGTTATTGCATCCCACGTTGTAGGTGGTGAGGAGGAAGAACTTGTT
>CEPX01198158.1_pt1 | contig 15482 bp, 16 predicted proteins | sample 361361 | NCBI WGS metagenome assembly CEPX01 (sample SAMEA2619974, study PRJEB7988) | marine metagenome | biome: marine biome (ENVO:00000447); feature: mesopelagic zone (ENVO:00000213) & marine oxygen minimum zone (ENVO:01000065); material: "saline water (ENVO:00002010), including plankton... | reverse complement strand
TCGCAATACCTAGCAAATTCTTTTTCAAAATTTTCAAGCTCTTGACCTAGGATATACCAACTATTTTTCATAACCTTAAAAATAGCTTGATCAATTTCTTTTTTAAGATTATAATATTCTCTTTTTAAATCTAAAAACAAAATCATATTTTTAAAAATAGTGTTTGTGATGTTGCCTATAATAATCTAGAGTCTGCTTTAATCCCTGTTCTAATGAAACTTTTGGCTTCCAACCAAGCATTTTTTTTATTTTTTTCCAGTCACTATAATAATCACCAATATCAATTCTCTTTTTTTCTTTTGGCCATGGAATAAATTTATAACTACCTTGCCCAGCTACCTTAATCAAAATTTCAGTAAATTCTTTTAAAGAATATGCTCTCTTACCACCAAGATTAAAAATCTCGCCATTGGCCTTATTACTCGCAGCAGCTAAAAGTATTGCGCTAACAACATCATCAACATAGTTAAAATCTCTTTTTTGCTGACCATCACCAAAAATATTAATAGTTTCTCCTAACAAAACTTGCTTTGCAAAAAATGGAATAAAACCCTGGCGTCCATGTTTCATTAACTGGCGCGGACCATAAGTATTTGTTAGGCGCAAAGAAACAGTTTTAATGCCATGCACATTGTTATATAAAATATGATACCACTCCCCTGCCATTTTATTAATGCCATTCACATCTGTTGGTTGCAAAAGATGCTTTTCATCAACTGGCAAATAAGATGGCTTGCCATACACCTGTCGTGTACCAGCAAAAACAATCTTTACTTTTGGATTATACTTACGGCAAGCTTTTAAAAAAGAAAGTTGCGCTCGGCAATTAATTTCTAAATCAGCATGAGGATCCTCCATGCTATCTTGGTGACTCACTTGCCCGGCCAAGTTAAAAATATAATCCTGATTTTGCACTAAATTATTAATACTATTTTGGTCACGCATATCAGCAATATTCACTCTGACCTGGCGTGTGATGCCTTTGATATTAAAAAGATTGCCACCATAATCAGGAATCAAAGAATCCAAAAGCATTGGCCTTGCACCCATTTTAACCAAGCAATGCGCCAAATTACTACCAATGAAACCTAAACCTCCTGTAATTAAAATTTTTTTATTTTTAAATACATTTCTCATAAATTTTTTCTAATTTCTTGCAAACATTGTTTATTGTAAATTTTTCTCTGATCAGTCTTGCTGCATTTTGACCATAACGCAGTCGCTGTGAATCATTATTAATTAAAAAATTTATTTTTTCTTCAAATTGTTGCTGATCATAATCAACATGAAAGCCTGCCTTATATTGCTCCAACCACGGCACTGATGCCTGTTTAGTAACTATGATTGGCGTGCAACACGCAGCTGCTTCTAGAGAAGCTGTTGCAGTTTCTTCAAAGTTGCAAGCTGGCAAACAAAATATATCTGCATCAATATAAGCTGGAATTCTATTTTTATTATATAAAGGGCCAGTAAGTAAAACCTTATCTTTGATTTTAAATTTATTAACTAGATTAATCACTTCTTGCAGATGCCCCCCATCATCTCGACCAACTATTACTAATTTTATATTTTTATTTTTTTTCAACAAATTATTAAATGCTTTTACTAGCAAGCCAACGCCCTTGTATTTATGAATTCTGCCCAAAAAAAGAATAATCTTTTCGTTTAGATCAATATTATATTTTTTGCGAAAAAAATTTCTTTTAGGAAAATTCTGAAAATCTAACATATTTATTGGCAAAAGCACAAGCTCAAGCTGCTCATCTCTAGCGCCAAATTCTTGATAAACCCTCTTTTCGTGATCAGTTTGAGCCAATAGAGCAGCTGCATTTTGAATCATAGGCCTTGTATGAAGGGCATCAAAAATTGTTTTTACACCTTCTTTTCGTCGCGGCAAAGAGCCAAAAACAGAAACAACATATGGTATATTGACTTTTTTAGCTATCTTCCATGCTATAGCATTTAAATAAGTTCTAGTATCCACCAAATGCAAAATATCAAATTTATTAATATGCTGATTTAGAGCAGATCTAAAGCCCATTGGTAAAAATCTTCGTTTCCATGCTAATTTATTGCTAACATTTCTAAAATAATAAATCTTTATTCCATTAATTTGACTGCGATTACTAGTCATTCTTTTTTTAGCTTGAAAAGCATCAGTAGTAAACACACTAACATCATGCCCTAATTTTCGCAATCCTAAGGCATAATCAAACATGACCCGCGGTGGTCCGCCAAAAGCCCATGCTGGATTATAATATGGAATTATTTGTAAAATTTTCATAGTACTAATTTTATTGCTTTTATCAAATTTTCTCCATAATTTTCTGGAGAAAACTTATTTATGCTTTGAGAAATTTTTTCTTTATCTAATCTAAGCTTCATGACTTTAATAATTTTATCTTTTATATCCTGGATATTATAAGGATCAATAATAAATCCATTTTCTCCACTCTTTATTAAATCATATGTTGCACCTGCATATTTTGATGCTAAAATAAATAAACCACTTGCCAAGGCTTCATTTATAACTAAGCCCCAAACTTCTCGTAAAGATGGCATAATCAAAAAATCTGCCTTGCTGTAATAATTTATTATTTCATGCTTTTGTATATAGCCCTTGAAATGCACTTTATCTAGCTTGTGTTTTTGACAATAATTTTTCAAGTTTTCTTTTTTTGGACCATCACCAATAATAATAAAAATAGGCGAATTTTTTAACAATTTTAAGGCTTGCAAAGCTTCTTTTATGCCTTTGTGCTGGGCTAAATGACCCACAAAAAGCATTATATAATTTGCATGCCTTTTGAGCTGCACGCATTTTTGAAAATATTTTATATCAACGGTATTATAGCCATTAATAATAAAATCTGGTTTTGCGCCAAAATACTCAAGATATTCTTTTGCTTTAGTGCCATAAGAAAGATAACTATCAGCACTTTTAATAAATATCTTTTTACCAAAACCAATTAAGCCATATTTGTATTGGGAACTTAAAAGAGTACTTCCTGACCACAAGACGATTTTTTTTCTAAAAATTTTACAATATAATAATGCAAGCCAATAACTTGGTGCGTCATAGCCTCCTATTACAACAATATCTGGGTTTAATTTAATTAATTTAAAAAATAAGCCTGGATTAATATGAATGCCCCAATCTTTTTTAAGAATATAAAAATTTAGTCCTCTTAAAATTTTATATTTAAAATTAATTTTTTCGCAAATGCGCCACTGGCGATTAGACTCTATTTTAGCTAAAAAATAAATTTCAAAATTTTCTAATTTTAATGCTAAGTAATTATACACCGGGATATTATAGGGTGTAATAATGTTCATAATTAAAAGTATTTTTTGACGCATAGTTTTTTAGCTGCATTAATTACATTCTTAGTTGAAATATTTTTCACATCTTTGCCTTTTTGCAAAATTACGTGATCTGAAAGAGGTGCGTTTTTTACTGGACTAGTTGGGCCAAAAATCGCTATTAACGGCACCTGCATTGCTGACGCAACATGCATTAAGCCACTATCATTTGTAATAAACAAATCACAATTCCCAACAGCTAAAGCTGTTTCTTGAATATTAGTTTTGCCAGTCAAATTAATTGCTTTGTTTTTCATCATTCTAATAACTTTTTCTGATAATTTGATCTCGTCTGGCCCACCAAAAAAAACAATGCGCGCATCAAGAGAATCTGCTACCTTAGTAAACCTTTGCGCAGGCCATCTTTTGAATTTTAGTGCCTCACTGCAGCCAGGATGAAAACCCACTGTGAATCTGCTTGTGTTAGGAAGCAAATTCTTTGTGTTTTCAGGAATAAAAATTTTAGGATATTTATCTTGTACATCAGCGCCCAAAGCGTGAGCTAGGCGCAAACGACAATCAATTTCATGAATATCTTCGCTATAGCCAATTTTTTCCTGCGTAATAACTTTCTTAGACCTAACTAGAAATAAAAATAATTTTTCTTTCCAGTCTAGCTTAGCTGAAGTTGAAATTACTACATCATAACTTTGAAAAGGCACTTTATCATAATAAATAAAATTATTAACTAGGCCTGAATTTTTATACAATGCCTCAACAACTTTTTGCTTAATATACAAATCAATTTTACAATCTGGAAAAAAATTGCTTATAGCGCGCAAACAAGGTTCAAATAAAATTGCATTACCAAGTCCAGCTAAAAAAATAATTAAAATTTTCATATTTTTTTATTAAGATTAAAACTTGCCAAGCATAAACCAGCTAAAAACCAAGTCTCAGTTATTGTTCCCATGGTTAAGCCACTAAAAAACTGACCTGCTAAGAATGTTAAAAATCCTAAAAAAACACCTAGAGCTAAAAATCTTTCTTTATTTTCTGATGCCTTGTATGCTAGCCATGCCTTTTTTAAAAAAACTAACAGCAAATATACAAAAAAACTTAAACCAACTAAACCGCCAATAACAAAGATGGATAAATACATATTATGCAGATTAACCCTACCATTAACAATATTAACACCGTAATCAAAATGTAATGGCAATCCTTTGCTTAAAGCATTATAAAAAGCAAACCTGTCTCCAGTACCCAAGCCAAAAATAGGATGCTCTAGCATAACATTTTGAATAGTGAATTTTAGAGCACTTACTCTAAAGCCAATACTTTGATCACTGAAAGTTAAGTAAGTAGCTCTATCATATACGTCTTGCAAAATACTAAAAGATCCTATGACGCCAAGAGCAATACTCAACAAGCAAGCAATAACTAAAATAGCAAAAATAACTTTTTTGCTTGTACAATATTTTCTGCCTAAAAACAAAAGAAAAACCAAGGCAATAACAAAGCCAAGATATTGTTTTCGGGAATTGTCTATCAGCATGACTAAAAAAGATAATGGCATAGCAAAGTAAGAAGTAAACTTTAAAAAAGAATCTCGTTTGTTATAAAAAAATAAGCAAAACATAAGAATCAAACAATATAAATTCATTTCACGATTAATTCTTAAATAGCCAAATTTAAATCCTGATAAAACAAAATCTATTAAAAATGCATAAAGCACAAAAGTTGTGTTTGTAGTAATTAAAAATTTAATAATCTTATCAAGTTCTTTTTTTGTTTTAATATAATAAATCAAAGCTGGCACCAATAAAAAGAAAAAATAAAGCCTAAAGTCGAAGAATAAATTACTCTCACCACGAAAATAACCAGTTAAAACAGCAATTAATCCCATACAAACATAAGCTAGGGCCAAATGCTCTAGATTGCACTTCTTTAAAATCACTCGCAAAAATATCCCTCTCTTCAAAATAGCCCAAAAAATTATTACAAAAACAATTATGTCTAAAGGAAATACTTGAAATTGAAAAGGAGAGAGAAAATCAACCACAACATGCATTATAAGAGATAAATATGGAAAGCTTTGCACAAAGACTGCAATTATTAATATGTATATCAGAATGTTTCTAGAATTTTTCATGAATCATAAACTATACTTAAAATCTTATTAATTATATTTTGCCAGGAGTATCTCTCGGAAATAAATTCTGTACCACAAGTAGCGATTTTTTCTCTTGCTCGTTGATTCTTAAGATAGAACTTAATCAAACCCAAACACTCTTGTTTATTCTCAAACCAATCCAGATGTTTTTTACGTTGAAAAATTTTTTCTAAATCTGAGCAATGCTCGCTTAACAAAAAACTGCCTGTTCCCATTGCCTGAAAAACTCTAATAGAAAATCCAGAGCCAGGTCTGCAAATATTTAAAACAATTCTTGCTGATCTATAAATTTTTACCAGCTCTTCTGTAAAAACTGGTTTATTTGTCCAGCCACTTCCAAAACAAGCAATACGAACGTTATTTTTGGCTAAAAAATTTATTATTTTTTTTCTTTTTCTGTCGGCATGGCCAACAAAAACAACATCAAGTTTTTTAACGCTTTTCTCAAAATAGAAAAGCTCCTTATTCAACCCCTGCGTTAACCAAATAGTATTAGCGCCATGCTTTTTAAAAAACTCATTAACATCAGAAAAAGTTGCACTAGCCCAAGCAGACTTTTCAGCATATTTATGCGCCTTCATTCTTTTAGCTCTGCCTTTTGGATCCATAAAAAAATACCAAGTCTTAGAATATTTGTTAATCTCATCAATTATATGAAAATCAACGCCGCTAACCTTAGATAAAAAAACCAAATCGTAATGATTTTTTTTAACTTTCTCTAATAGGTCTTTATTCATCTCTCTACGGCCATTAATCAAATAATAAACCTGTAATAAACTAGCTAATTTATTCTTTAATTTATAAAATTTTTGACTAGCATGTTCTTGGGCAATTGTCCGATAATTAAAATAATCAACCTGATGTCCGGCTTTTTCAAACTCTTTTTTCATTGGGATATTAGTTGACCATGACCTATCCAAGACCCCAACAAAGAGAATTTTCTTTTTTTTCACTTGATTCATATTTTTAAAAAATAATCTAAATCATTATAAATTAAAAGGGTCAATCTTGCGAATGACCCTAAAATCCCTCTGCTCTTTTTATAGAAAAAGCAATTAAATCCATCCTGTCTTGATCTGCAATCTCTGGAGACAGATCAGGGCCATTAAAATGAAAATATGCCCACCCTAATCCTTCTGTAATCTCTGTAATATATGCGTGGAAAATATCTTCATTATTACTTGCTGGACTAGGAACAATATTCTTCAGCCCCAATTCCTTACTAATATTAATGGAGCTCCTTCTAAAAATCCACCATTCACCATTTATCAGTTCTAACAAAAATCCTTTGCCAATAGTTTCTAAAATGATCTTGATCATTATGAACACCTCCTTTTATAAAAGCATATCACTATAAAATATAAAAATCAAGCTAGTTTTTCACAAGCCGAGCTAATTACAACTAATCTAATTAAAAATCTTTCAGCTGTACTAGATCTTTTGGCATGCCTATCTTTAAGTATCTATTATTTTTATCTCTTTTCAAAAAACAATACAAATCAAAAAATTTTTATTGCCAGTTGCTCTATCTGCTTCTTTAGTATAAACTTCGGCACAATAATAATCATATTTTACAAATAATCTGTCAATATCTTGTCGCGCGAAGTGATGAATGTGGCCTATGTTATCAAAAGAATGTCCAACTGGAACAGTTATGATAATTCTTTTCTTGGCCACTCGAGCCATTTCTGCAATACCCTGCTCAGGATCCTTAATATGCTCTAATACCTCAGAGCAAACAATGACATCAAAGCTCTTGTCTGGGTAGTTTATTTCATGTATATCGCCATTAATAATCTGGCAATTTTTCAATGTATTTTCAACTATAAATTTATTAACTAAATTTCTATACCAAGCATCTGGCTCAATGCCAATTATTTTATATCCATTATAAGCAAACCATAATAATAAACGACCCCCGCCAGATCCAACATCTAAAACAGATTCAAGTTTCTTTGGCAATTCATCTATTATGCTTTTATCAGTATTTGTTAAAATTGGGCTATTACTTTTTCGTATTTTATCTAGAAATCTTTTAGCGCTCTTTCTGTCTTTCTGCCTGCTACGATACTCTTGCAAAATGCACCAAATAAATTCAGGAAGTATTTTCTTAATTATTTTTTTCATAATTTTGACTTCACTTTTCTGAAATTATATCGAAATCTTTGTTTTAAAGTTGACAAAAAAGTAAATTTTTTAAAAATGATTTGTTTTCTTTTGATATTCAATGGCCTGTTATATTTTTCTATGTCTTTGGTGGTTACGTGAATATCTATATCCTTGCCCATAGCATCAGCAACGTGCACAAAAGCAGAATCTACCAATGCAAGAAATCCAGCATGCTTTAATAAAGCAGCAGAAAAATTAATATTATGATTTTTGATGCTATATGATTTTCCTACAATAACATATTTTTTAAATTTACTCGGAATTCTTTTTTGAAAAAATTTGCTGGAAATATTCTTTCTAACATCCCCAGAATTAGTGTGCAGAAAAGCATAATTTGCTGGTTGTAAATTATTTTTTGCTAACCAACTTAAGGCATCTTTCTCGTCTTTTTTACTTAAAAATACTTCGTATCTAGTGTTATCCAAATTGACTCCAAGCTCTTCTGCTGCCACGAAAACCTTGTGTTTTTTATTCTCAAAATTAATCCATTTAACTTCATCGTAAGAATCTTCTTGTAAAATTTTTTGTATTTGTTTATTAATAATTTTAAATCCTCTCTCTAGACTACTAGAAAACCATGGATTATTAATAGAATAAATTTTATTAAAATAAAGACAGTTATTAAGAATACCCGAATCTTTTGTATTAAAACGTAGAGAAATCCCTATTTTAGCTTTTGGATATTTTTTCCGCAAAGCACGAAAACTCGGCGTTGCCATAATAACATCACCAATCCCATGCCAAAAAACAATTAAAATACTTTTCATATTATAAAATTTTTTTGTGTTATCATATATCTCTTTTATATATGCCTTTAATCTCTTGTACTATTTGAAGAACATATTTCCTCTCAAATATTAACAAGCCCAACAAATAAAAAGCACTGATTATTGCTGAATGAACTAGTAATCTTAACCAAGCACTGTCAAATACAAACATCTTTATTATAAAAGCATAAAATAACGCAATTAAAATCGCAAGTAAAATTGGAGTTATAAAGATCCTTTCCCACTTTATATCAATAAATTTTCTCGTCCTCAGCATTAAAAAAATAAAGGCCAATACTACGCTGATATTAAGTGCTAAAGCTACGCCAACTCCGCCCCAAAGATAGACGCACGGAAAAATTATAACAAGCAAAGCTGTAAACAATATGACATGCGCAATCCCCACTGCCTTTGGCTTACCAATATTCAAATGAAACCTCCTTGTAAAACCAAGCAAAGGGCTTATTATTGCGAATAGCAAAATAGCCCTAAATATAGGTACAGCAGGCAACCACTTGGTGGTATAAAGGACAACTATAAAATCAGCTACTACGCAGCCCAAAACAAGATAAAGGCCGATGTTGATTCGTATGGAGATAGCTAAAAATTGATTATAAATTTTGGAAAGCCGCTGTCTATTATTTTTAAACCTACTAAAAAGCGGAGCTGCCACAGATGTCAAAGAATTAAAAGCCAAATTATTAGTCATACCAAGCAAGGAATGAGCCCTATTATAAAAACCCAAAGAAGCTACACCAGTCACTCTTTCAAGGATTATTTTATCACTACGGCCGTATAATTTCCCCATTGCATCAGCTAATAAGCTATATTTGCCAAAATTTAATATATCTTTTACTCCTCTCTTTGAAAAGCGTGGCCTTATAAAATAGGGCGTCCACAAAATACCAAGAATTATTCTTAACAAATCTCCAATTACTATGCCAATTACCAAGCTCCAGACACCAAAACCATAAACAGCTAAAACTACACTCACTGAAATTGACGAAATTGAAGAAAAAGTATTTAAAAAAGCTAGCTTCTTATATAAAAGTTCTTTTTGCAAAAGAGCAGGATGAAAAAATAATATCTCGCTAAAAACACGTGTAATCAAAAGCACAATAAACATCAAAAGTGCGCTACCAGAAGAAACAATTAAGGCCATAACAAACGCTGCTGTAAAAAGCACAAAATTAAGAAATAAATTTATACTAAATGCAGTACCAACATATTCTTTAAAATTACGTCTGCTACATTGGATAGCATAAGTATCAAACCCCAGTCCTTTTAAAATAAACACTAAAAGTATGACTGAAGTTATAAAAGCAACACGGCCAAAATCAGCTGGCAAAAGAATACGAGCCAAGACAATGCCGCCAAAAAATTGTACTAAAAAAACAATTTTTTCCAAAATAAAAGTCCAACCAAATCCCGCTATAATTTTCTTTTTCATAGACATAAATTTTTATAATAATACTTGAAAGCATTATATTTAAGCTGACAGTAATACCTATAGCGCCAATATTTTTTTTCCAAAATAGAGGCCTTAGGATTTTCTTTTATAAAATTAACAATTGCCCTTAATTGCTTTTTTTGAGCTGATTCTGTATAGTCACTATTTTTTAAATATTTTAAACCTTTGTGCCCCAAATCAATAGCTTTTCGTGGATTTTCTAGAATCCATTTAAAAACATTGTATTGCTCCTGAATTCTACATTGAATACCCATAGGATTCAAGCGCCTTAGACTAGAATGATTCCCAGTAATACATAATGTACCTGTTGCATAAGCATCTAATATTGTTACTGGACATTGCTCGCCATGATGAAAGGTTGCTACAACTGCTAAACTTTCTTTAAATAATTTAGATAATCCAAATTGGCTAAAATTTACAACATTAATATCAGAAAATTGACTAGCAATTTCATTAAATTTATGCCGATCCTGAAACCAAACCGGCATTAAGAAAAAAACCTTGAAATCAAATTCTTTTTTAAGTCGCTTTAGTGCTTCAGATGCTTCTTGTATACCTATTTTAATAGGTGCACTAACAACGACAATTTGTTGTTTACGCTTCTTTATAGGTGTTTTGGAATGCACTGTTCTTAAAAAAGTTGCATTAAACAAATCTAAACAAGGGCCTATTTTGATCAATCTTTTTTGTGATTCGCCAACATAACACCAATAATCAATATAATTCAAACTTGCCTGTCTTTTCCAAGCTGGACCATTATGCATTACATGAAGAATGCTTGTATTACGCAGAGCGTCTTTAGCTTCTCTATTAAGAGACTTGCCAAAAACATTATACAAAAATGCTCCGCCCTCAGTAATTATAATTTCAGGCTTAGTGTTAAAAATAAAATCCCTAAATCCATTTATGCTTTTTTTGCCTATATAAACGACATTATCTTGGGTTTGCTCTTTTTGTAGCATTCCCAAAACATAAACCTCGTGCCCTAATTCTGCCAAATGCTTGGCATGTAAGTATGTTTGATTCACAGTGCCTGGCGCTCCAAAAGAAGCGTCTGGCGCAGGAATCTCAACATAGGACGGCTCTGTATCTCTTGTTAAAATTATTTTCATAAATTATTCCACAATTTCAATAAAATTTATTTTTTAAATACGTTTTAAATTTAAATAACGGCTTTATAAAACTATGCATTTTACTTAAAAACACAACCCAATCAATATAATCAGAACCTTTTGATTTAAAATCTACTTTTCTAATATCTTTAATATGTCTATAAGGATGGTCATCTAATGCCTCAGGATGAGAATCATTGTATTTCTCTAATTTCAATGGCTCGCCTCCATATAGAATACCGAAAATATTAGTTATTTTTTGATTTTTTTTATAAATTTCTTCTGCCTTGTTTTCTGTCCAATTCAAAAAAATCTCATCAAGCCAGACAAACACTAAGGACTTGTATGCTCCAGACAAAAACTCCATTTGGATTTTTTTAAGTATTCTTCTAGTGGAACGAATAAAGCAATAATGAAACATTGGTTCTCCTTTTAAAAGATAACCAACCTTTTCTGGGTGAGAGACATAAGGAGTGCCATTAGCATAACATGGCCATTGAGCTGGCTTAAAATGCAATCCATTAGTGAGTCTAAATAAACGACCATGAGTGGCTGAAATGAAATACTTAAAATTATAAAAAAACATTCTATCATGAACATAAAAAAAATCTTTGTCTGTTTTTATAATTGTTTTTTTAATTTCCTTTAATGATTCTTTAGTATAAAATTCATCAGAATCAACCAAAAAATACCAATTATCTTGCTGGAAAAAACCTAATTTTTTTATAAGCGCTAAAGCCCTGTTATGTGTTCGACATTTGCCACGATTAACGTGCAAGCCCCAAGCGCATTTAATTTTTTTAATTTTAGCTGGATATTTTTTAACTAATTTATCTAAAATTTTTAGTGTTCCATCTTTAGAACGATTACCCCAAAAGTGCCAAAAAGGCCCTTGATAGCCTTCGGCAATAATCAAAATATCAACAAAATCAATAATATTCTTAACAGCATACTCAATCCAGTCAGCCTCCTCATATACTGGCAGTATGCCAATTATTTTCATATTTTCATTCATATTTTTCCCAATATATTTTAATTTCTGTTTGTTTGAAGTCGGAATTAGTTAAGGCACGTAACCTGCCGCTATCAAGCACTTGCACTTTTCCATACTTTTGCAATTTTTTAAGACATAACTTCTTATCAGCCCCTAAGGCTTGCAATTCCATGGTGTGAAGTTCCATGTAAATTTTTCGTATCCTGCCTAATTTTAATAAATTTTCTGCTCCTTTTAATACTTTATATTCTGCACCTTGTACATCTACTTTTAAAAAATCAATTTGATCGATATTATATTCCTCTGTAAATTTATTTAGAGTAGTAAAGATCACATTTACTTTATAGGCACTGCTTGTTATAACTGGACTCATAGAAGAACGCCCGCGGTTAATATCACCAGACAAATAAAACGGCGCACTACCTCTAAAATCTGCTATTGCACAATGTAGAGCATGTATGTTTTTAAATCTATTAAGAAAAATATTATCTACTAGAAACTTAAAACTAGTCTCTGATGGCTCGAAGGCGTATACACGCCCTTTAGGTCCAATATTTTTGGCAGCAATTAAACTATAAATACCGCAACTAGCCCCTAGGTCAATAACTATATCTCCTGGCTGCCATATGCGCTCAAAAAAATCAAAGTCAGCAGAATCTGCAAATTCAAAAATACGAAACTGAGCAAAGTCTTCTGGATCAACTAAAAATTGTACTCCTCTACGCTCAATTATAGCACGCCTTGGAAAAAGTCTAAGTAATTTAATAGGATGTAATCTGTTTTCAGTCCATGGCCAATATTTTATTAGAACTTCTAAAGAAGAACGTAAGCATTTTTTCCAAATGGGAATATTTTTTGACATAATATTTTTAATTTATTCTTTAATGCTGGTTTAATTTTTGAAAATTTATTTAGCCAGCTTTCAATGAAAAACGACTCAAAACATTTCTTTTTACAAGCAACCATATAAAACGAATATTGATTAAATTCTTTGCGTAAAGAATATTCAATTTTACCTTGCCATCGCGGAACAACTTGTTCGACCAATATTCCTGTTTCAATTAAATAAGTTTGCTTAATTTGCCTAAGCATTAGAATAACATCTTCTGGTCGAAAATCATACCAATGACTAGCATTGCCCTTTTTATCTCGAACATTGTGATAAAAATATTTGTGAGGTAAAATTAAAATCAACAGACCTCCAGGTTTTAATATTCTAATCCATTCTTTTAAAACTTTTTTGGGGCACTTAACATGCTCTAGGCAATGACTTGAATAAACAAAATCATAAGTTTCATTTGGCATTGGAATCTTTTCTGCTCGTGCTAAAATCGTTGAATTAACTTCTGGAGCTATATCAAGAGTATCAAGATTAGGATAATCAAGCGGCCAAGGACCGCAGCCAATATCAATCCCTTTTCCTCTTAAAAAGGGTTGAATTTTTTTATACATTTTACTAGTCTCATTACCTGTTTTTCTTTGCATATATTTTTTGAATAACCTTTTTAGCTAAATTAATATTCACTGGATAAGTATTTGGAGAATAATGGGGAGTTTTTCTTAGAAGACGATATTTTAAAGGATGTTTTATGCAGTAGATAGTATTATTTTTTTTCCATTGGGGATGAATTCTTTGCAATATTGTAGGTATAATAAAAAATACCAAAGAATATATTTTCTGCGACATTGCAAAATAAGCTGGGAAACCTTCAAAAGTTATAAAAAAATCTAAACCCTTGATGCGTGCTAACCATTCTTTAAAATTAGTTCGATTCACAAAATTTATAATCTTATTTTCCTTACAAAATTTGTCTATTCTTTCATCTTCTGAAACTATGCCAAATAAGGCTATTTGGCTCTTTGGCAAAGCTTTTCGTAAATCCTTTATCCATTTTAAAGAAACTCCTCTACTATTTCCATCTTTTCCTGCCCGGCCACATTTATACTGAATACCAATAGTAAATTTACTATTTACTCTTTTCGGTTTTACAAAAACATCGGGAAAAGGATTGAATTTGATCTCACGAGGGTCACTGCTTTGACCGCTATAGCCTCTGCCATGCCAAGATGTATTAATTAACGGGGCTTTCAATTTATCATCTTTAGTAATGCCATGATCAGTATAATTACATGGCGCTAAATATTTTATAAAATCAATATTTTTTAAAAAATCTGCGATCGGATTATCAAAGTTTATATGACGACTATATCTATATAAACCAATTTTTCTACTGGTTTTTTTGTGATAATCATAAAGCTTGCAATAAACCAAAAAAGCATCCCCTAAAGTTCCAGCCATAGAAAAATTTTTTAATTTAATGTCAAAAGGCATAAACTAGTATCTTTTAATTTATTAATTTGCAAATCCGAACATTTGATTAATTTATGAATAACTTGAGAAACTTCGTTATAGCCATAATAATCATGCCAAATAATAAAACCCGGCCGCTTAATAAATCTTAAAACGTTCTGAGTGTCCTTGGCTACAGCTGTATAATGATGACTACCATCAATAAAAGCAGCATTAAAATTAATACACGAAAAATTAAACTTAGTAGAATTGCAATAAAATTGTTTAATATTTTTTTGTTTTAAATGTTTAGCTTGTTTCCTTAGTGGAGATCTAATAAAGCCCAAATCTCCCTCAGAAGCCTCGGAAATAGTAACTGATTCTTGTAATGGCAAATCAATAGTGTAGCAAATAGAATTTTCAGGAACATTCAAGGAAACATTAAAAATTGTATTGCCGTTAAAAGTACCAATTTCTAAAAAATTTTCTCCTTTTTTTAATTTGCATTTCACTAAAAGACAAATATATAATAATTCTAAATAACTTACATTCCCCTGGACTCTATTAAAATTTTTTAGTTTAATACTAATACCATTTAAATTAATAAGGTTATTTATTTCTACTACATTTAAACCTTTTTCTTGAGCTATCTGAGTATAATAAACTTTACGTAACCCTTCCCTGTCCTTGAATATTAAGTTTATAAATTTAAAAATTTTCATTGATTCTTTTTAAAATTACATCGACTGCTCTTTGACTGGCTTTACCATCAAGCCATGTATGTAAATCTTTAGCAGCTTTTTTTCTTTTTTGCGAAAATTGTCCAGGGTTATCTAGGCACTTTTTAATTGCCACAAAAAATTTATATTTATTTTTAACCTTATGTCCAATCATATAAGAAGGAGGTATCACAAAGCCATCAGGAAAAATTTGATAATCGATTTCTAAAAATATCATTGGCCGATCTAAAATCATAAAGTCGTTGGAAATACTAGAATAGTCAGTAATTAAAATATCACTAGAAAAAATATATGGAATGTGTTCTGGATGAGACGCTGAAGACATTTTCACTACATTTTTAAAGCTCTTAATTATATGAGCGAAGTTATTAGACCAGCATTTATCAGTTGCGCGATGAATGCGAATAATAAAATTCAAATTATTTTTTTTCATAAATTGACAGACATCTTCTAAAATTTG
>CEPX01182759.1_pt1 | contig 15483 bp, 13 predicted proteins | sample 361361 | NCBI WGS metagenome assembly CEPX01 (sample SAMEA2619974, study PRJEB7988) | marine metagenome | biome: marine biome (ENVO:00000447); feature: mesopelagic zone (ENVO:00000213) & marine oxygen minimum zone (ENVO:01000065); material: "saline water (ENVO:00002010), including plankton... | reverse complement strand
CGTCAAACAATTCCTGCTTTTCTACTTTAACGCCTTTTTCCTCTTTTATCTTATCAATAACCAGCTTTATAGTCTTCTCTATGTATTCCTTAGGCTTACCTGCAACCTCGATGATCACCCTTGATAAGATTTCTTGCTCTTCTGCCATATTATAATGTAGGATTGTAGTTGGTTTAAAAATTTTTGTTTTTCTTGGCTATCTTTTCAAGATTAAAATTACATTAAGCACCAAGCTTATAAAGATCATAAAATAAGGTATCAACTTACTTGATGCTGCTGATGTGCTCTCATAAACTATTCTGGGCACTTTCTTTGATTGCAGAGCAGCTTCATTATCCTCTGGAACATCAATCATAAGCAAACCAGTTTTCTCATCCAGCTTTCCTATGCTGAGTTTGCTTTCGTTATTCTCATCAGGGGAAACAATGCTTATATCCCCTGTGATTATATAAGGAGTTTTCTGGACATCCTTAATAATCATTATTCTCAGCTTATAATCACCTGGCTCAGCCTCTTTAACCTTATTCTTCAGAGTTTCAATAACCTCACCATTCCTTGGCAGAATCAACTCCTTCTTATTCTCTTCCCTTATTCCTGAATAACACTTAGGTCCTCTGTAAACATAGCTCCAGATTGTAATATTGTGCAGCCTGTTCTCATTGTTTACCAGCTTAACCTCAGCCTTAAACTCCTTTCCTGCGAGGATTTTATCAGGAGCTGAAACCAGTTCATAAACAAATCTCTTGGCTTTTTCCTCCTTAGGCTTTTCCTTTCCGACACAGACATCATTGCTTATTCCTCTTATGCTGAAATTATAAGAATCCTTGACCTTATAACCAGAGGTCCATCCTATCTTTAGCGTATAATTCCCATCCTCATAGTTTTCATCGCAATTAGGGTATATCTGGACAGGCAGGGCTAAGTCATGGCTTGTATATTTGGTGTAAATGCTTGCTTTGGAATGCTTGCTTATCCTATGCCCTTTTTCATCTTCCACCCATAAGCTAATGCTGTTCTTAGTATCATCCCCTTTCCAGATATTAACCTTGGCTCTTATAGTCTGGCCGAACTTGGCCCTGTTATAGCTTCCCAGGTCATATATTTTCTCGATGTTGAAGATAGAGTCTTTGCCTGAATTGTTCTCTGCATTTGCAACTCCTGGTGTTGGCATACTAAGGTTCCAGCTAGTGCCGGACAATGACCATGAATTGCCTTCTGTTGAGCTGCTGTAACTCACTGCATCAATTAATGAATCTCCATAATACAGGCTGATTTCCTCAAACCCGTCATTGTTAAGAAACCCATATACTCCTCCGGTATAAACAACCTTGTAGCCTTCAGCGCTGATAGTTGTATTGCTTTCAGTGTTTACATCAGCTATTATTATATTTCTACTGGAATCATCTTTTAACTCTAACCCTTTCAAATTCAAATCAAAGCTTCCTGAGTTATAAAGCTCCAGCCATTCACCTTCTGTGTCATCTCCTTCCGGATTGGGAAGGAACTCGCTTATTCTTAACACATCATAGCTTATGTTCTGCTCGTCTTCAGATTCAGGCAGCTGCAGGCCAACCGCTATCAGGCTGGAGAAATAGTTGTTGGACAAATCAGTATCATTGCAGCTTAAGTATGTTATATTATATTCCAATAAATAAACTGTATTCTCCTCAAGATTGGGACTGTATGACTTTGTTTTCTCTAATGTAATGCTTGTATTAGTCCATGGATTGTATTCCTTGACTATATCACCATTAACCTTTTTAACATATCCCTCTACGCTTAAATTTGTTTTATCACCTTCTAATCTATAGACCTCTATCTTCCATTCAACCAGGCTGCTGTTTATATAAAAGCTCTTGTCTAAGATAATCTTAATCTGCCAGTTGCACAGGTTTTCTTCGATAACAGCAGCATCAACAGTTCCATTATTTCCCGGGGTTGGCTCATCCTCTATCCAGTTATTCCCAACTCTTGTCCAGCTTAAACCTTCTGTTGTGGAGCTGTAATTAAAGCTGTCAACAAGGTTCATATTATTATCATATAAATAAACAGAATCACCAGCATTACCAAGGCCGCCATAACCAATAGAGGCATCATCAATATAAAGCTTTATGGTATCTTCGCTCACATTGAAATTGTTATAAACTCTTGTCATCTCGTCAGTGATTATTCCATAACCAAAACTTGAGATAATTGTGCCTGAACCGCCATATGAGCCTCCTTCAATTGTATCATTATCCCTGTTATCTCCTATAACCCATCCGCTTATGTTTACAGCTTCACTTGCGTTATTATAAATTTCAATATATTCATTCAGGCTTTCATCTTCTAAGGGGTTTGCCATGAGCTCTGTTATAACAATATCACCATAAACATAACTAGAAAACAGTACAAGAAGAATCAGCCCATTAAAAAGCCTCATAAAAATTACTTTCAAAGTCTGGAACTATAAATAACTTGTTTTTCCTGCGGCTATAATGAAGAAAAGATATATATATCATTAATGATAACACTAGACTAATAAGAATGCATAACAGGATTATAAAAATAAAAAGGTGATATTTATGGCAATTTCTAATGATAAGATATACAATAAGCTCCTGCAAATAGAGAAATATGTAAAAGCAGAGTTTCAAGAAGAGAAGATTATAGAAACAAAAGAAGAAGAAATAGAAGCTCTTGAAAAGAGGAAGAATATAAGGTTCCCTGATATTGGTGAATGGAGAAAGCTTATATGGGAAAATTGTCCTCATAAAAAAGAGCTGGATGAAGGAAGGGAAATTGATTGGTTATGTGGCATAACAAAGCAGGCATGCCATTTCGAAAACTGCCCTGAGAACGAGATCGATGAGAAAAAAAAGTAAAAGTCTGCAGTTCTAATACTTATTGACAATATTTCGTCTAGTTTAGTGTAGGTTACAGCCCTTCAACCCCGAGAATTCCAACCCCTGAAACTGCAAAATTCTTGGTATACAGCCCCTATAACCCCCTTTTAAGACCAAAACACTTATAAAGATTAAAGTATTCTTTTTTTGTAAGACTTAGAGCTAAATTCTTTCTAAAAATGGCAGAGGAAAACACAGAAAAAAAGCCAGAGACAAAGGAAAAGATTGTTCCAAGGGCTATTGACACAGAGATGAAGAAATCTTACCTTGACTATAGCATGAGCGTCATAGTCGGGAGAGCGTTGCCTGATGTCAGAGACGGTCTAAAGCCTGTCCATAGAAGAGTTCTTTTTACAATGCATGAAATTGGTCTGGCGCATAACAAGCCTTTCAGGAAATCTGCTAATGTTGTTGGTAACTGCATGGCAAGGTACCATCCTCATGGGGATATGGCTATCTATGATACTTTGGTAAGAATGGCGCAGGATTTTTCTCTTAGGTATCCCTTAGTGAACGGGCAGGGAAATTTTGGCAGTGTAGACGGGGACTCCGCAGCTGCGTCCAGATACACTGAAGCAAGGCTTGGCAGGGTAGCGGAAGAAATGCTCGAAGATATAGATAAAGAGACTGTTAAGTTTGTACCAAACTATGATAACAGCAAACAGGAGCCTTCAGTGCTTCCTTCAAAACTGCCTAACCTGTTAATCAACGGCTCTTCAGGAATAGCTGTTGGCATGGCAACAAACATACCTCCACATAATCTAAGCGAGGTAGCTGACGGGACTATAAGGGTAATAGATGAGCCGGAACTCAGCCTCAATGAACTGAACCAGATCATAAAGGGCCCGGATTTTCCTACAGGAGGAATCATCTGCGGCAAGCACGGCATTCTTAACTCATATCTCAGGGGCAAGGGAAAGCTGCTTGTCAGGGCTAAGACCAAGGTTGAAGAAATTAAAGGCAGAAAAAGAATCATTGTTAATGAAATTCCTTATATGGTTAACAAAGCAATGCTGATAGAGCAGATAGCTGATCTTGTTAAGGATAAAAAGATAGACGGAATCAGTGATTTAAGGGATGAGTCAGACAGGAAGGGCATGAGAATTGTTATTGAGCTTAGATCGGATGCAAACCCTGAGATAGTTCTTAACCAATTGTTTAAGCATAGCAGGATGCGGTCAACCTTTGGCATTAATATGCTTGCATTGGTTGATAATGAGCCGAGGATACTTAACCTGAAACAGCTGATAGAGAATTTTATAAAACACAGGCAGCAGGTGGTAAGAAAGAGAACAGAGTTTGAATTAAGAAAGGCAGAGGACAGGGCCCATATCTTAGAAGGGCTGCTTATTGCACTGCAGGATATTGATAATGTTATAGCTTCTATTAAAAAGAGCAAGTCTGTTGAGGATGCAAAGAACGGGTTAATTGAGAATTATGAGCTATCAGAGAAGCAGGCTTTGGCTATCCTTGACATGAGGCTGCAGAAGCTTACATCTTTAGAGCAGGAAAAGATTAAGACCGAGCATAAGGAACTGCTGGAGCTTATAAAAGAGCTGAAGGATATACTTGGCTCAGAGCAAAGGATACTTGATATTATTAAAAAAGAGCTTCTATATCTGAAGGATAAGTATGGCGATGAAAGAAGAACAGAGATAATTGATCTGGAAGATGAGCTTGAGATAGAAGACCTTATTGAGAGCGAAGAGATGGTTGTGACTATCACAAGGGACGGCTATATCAAAAGGCTTCCAATAGATACCTATAGGCAGCAGAGAAGAGGGGGAAAGGGCATAATGGCCACTGCGGTAAAGGAAGAAGATATTGTTGAAGATATGTTTATTGCAAACTCATTGTCCTATATACTCTTCTTCACAAACAGGGGCAAGGTTCACTGGCTTAAGGTTTATATGATACCTGAGGCAAGCAGGCAGGCAAGGGGCAAGGCTATTGTTAACATGCTGAACACAGAAAAGGATGAGAAAGTCACAGCTTATGTTCCTGTGAAAGAATTTGGTTCAGGATATATATTAATGGCCACAAAGAAGGGCATAGTCAAGAAGACAATGCTAACCAATTTCTCCAGGCCAAGAAAAGGAGGCATTATAGCAATAACCTTAGGTGAAGGAGATGAGCTTATCAATGTTGTGCTCACAGGAGGAGAGCAGCAGGTAATACTTGCCACAAGGAAAGGCATGGCGGTAAAGTTCAATGAAAATAATGTAAGGTCAACCGGGAGAAGCTCCATGGGAGTTATAGGCATAAGGCTAAAAGATAAGGATAATGTTGTTGGAATGGTCAAAGGAGAAAATGAAGACGCATTACTGACTATCACAGAAAACGGTTATGGAAAAAGGACTCTTATATCAGAATACAGGTTAATCAACAGGGGAGGCCATGGGGTAAGAAACATTATCTGCTCTGAAAGAAACGGAAGGGTTGTTTCTGTTAACTCTGTTACTGACGATGATGAGGCATTTATTATAAGCAAGAATGGAGTTATAATCAGGACCTCTGTTAAAGGTGTTTCAGTGATAGGAAGGAACACACAGGGAGTAAGGCTTATGAGACTGGGCAAGGCTGATAAGGTGGTGAGTGCTGCCAAGGTCTTTAAAGAAGAGGAAGAAGATTATGATGAAGAAGAGAGCATTAAGGATACAGAGACTAATGGTGAGACTTTAGAGGTTGTGGAAGAAGAAAAAGAATAAACCCTTTCAAATTATTTACTTCATTCTCTTATAATACCATACCATAGCCAGATTACTTTATCAGCTGCCTTGACGATATCCTCTCCTCTACCTTGGATGGTCAGGCAGTTGCCATCCACTATTATCTTGTTTTCATCATCTTCTTTGATGTAAATAACAGCAGCCTCACTGTCCTCTGTATTATCGCATGTTACGATAGGTCTTGTAGAACATGCTGGATATGTTCCATTCTCTGTACAGGCACCAATAGGTATCACACCAAAAGTGTTTGCGAGGTTTAAGGCTATCTCTGAACTTGCTAGTGCGACATAGGCTTTGTTATATCCTGGGTCAGAAGTAAGATATGTTGTTCTTGAAGGATTAAGCTCTACATATTCTTCAGTGGTGTATACTGGAACATCCTCCGATTCCCTTGGCCCATACCTTAGATGAATGCTGTAAACCTTATCTTCCAGCTGCCATTCTGTATGCCATAATCCTGCAATCTTTCTGAATGTAAATCCATTGTATGTGTATTCAGGGTATTTCTCATCTCCGAAAAAGAATCTTATCGAGAAAAGAATAGCTAGGGAAATTATTATCACAACAACCATGGTTAAGAATATCTTGCGCTGTTTCTTCTCAATATGCTTCTTTATTTCTTCATCTTCCTCTGGTAGCTCTTCTTTTCTTTCTTCATCTTTCTTCTGTTCTTTTTCCGGTTCTTCTTCCATTTTAGAATATTATTTTATTATGTCAAACATTCCATATAATAACCTGTCAGCTATCCTCAAGAAATCATTGCCAGCATCAGCCTCAGCGATTATACAGTCATCTTCCAGATAAATCCTTGTTATATCTGAGCTTCTGAAATAAAGCACAGGCACTTTTGGGGTTGCCATAGAGCAGTTGATTACAGGAAGGTTATAGCTGTTCTCTGTTGCAAACCCTTTTCTCAGATAAATATTAAAAGAATCTCTTAGAATAGGCTCAAGATTGTACTCTATCAGGGCAATCCTTGAGGAATATGTATTGTTTTCATCATAGGTTATATCAATCTCAGCTGTATTCTTCAATCTCTGTATGATTTCGTTATCAATATTGATATCCTCAACCTGCTCAGGGAAATTAAAAAATGAAACATCCTTTTTGTTGATCTCTGTTGTAAAGCCATCCCTTGTTCTTGTGAACACAAAATCATTGTACTTTATTTTATCTTCAGGGCTGGTAAACCCATAAAACATAACTCCAAACACAGAGCTTATCATAATAAAGCCGATGAAAGCTGCCCAGATAACCTTTTTATTATCATTTCTTCTTCTCATAATAATAGTGGGTTATGTCAGGGTATTTATATTTTTTTGTATTACGGGCCAGAAAATAAAAAACATTAAATATAAACAGCCAAAACCAAACAAAAGAGGTATTGATTATGGACATAAATCAACAGGCAGAAGAACTAAATAATATAATAAAACAAGACAATCCAGTGATTTACAATATTTTATCTGACAAAGGCAAAGCTATCTTCTTTCCAAAACAGGGAATCGTAGCCCAAGCGATAGAAGCAAAAGGAAAAAAAATAAATGCAACAGCCGGAGCAGCAATTGAAGATGACGGAACTCCTATGCGCTTAGATTCAATAGCAAAAAACATTCTTCTTGACCCAAAAGAAACCTTCCCCTATGCCCCAAGCTATGGGAAACCGGAATTAAGACAAGCCTGGCTGGAGCAAATAAAAAAGAAAAATCCTTCACTGGCCGCAAAAACATCCCTTCCTATTGTTACGAATGCACTGACCCATGGCCTAAGCATGGTTGCATATCTGTTCATATGCCCGGAAGATAAGATTATCTTGCCGGACAAATTCTGGGGGAACTATAAGCTAATCTTTGAAAATGCTTATAACGGAATCTTGGATACGTTTAACACTTTCAAAGGCAACCAGCTGGACCTGGAAAGCTTCAAAGAAAAATTAACAGAAAAAGGAAAAAAGATTATCCTTTTAAACTTCCCCAACAACCCAACAGGATACACCCCAACAGAAAGTGAAACAGAAGAAATAATTAATATAATAAAAGAATCAGCAGAACAAGGAAATCAAACATTAGTAATCTGTGATGATGCTTACTTTGGGCTAGTATATGAAGAGAACATCTATAAAGAATCCATATTCTCAAAACTGGCAAGCCTGCATGAAAATGTTCTGGCAATAAAAGTTGATGGCGCAACAAAAGAGGATTATGTATGGGGATTCAGGGTTGGCTTTATAACCTATGCATCAAAAGGAATAACAGAACGAACATGCGCCGCTTTAGAAGACAAAACAACAGGAGCAATAAGAGGCAATATATCAAACACTTCCCATCTTTCCCAAAGCTTGGTGCTAAAAGCGCTCGCATCAGAAACTTACGGAAAAGAAAAACAGGAGAAATACGCTCTGCTAAAATCGAGATATGAAAAAGTAAAACAAACATTAGAAGATGACAAATATTCTGAATTCTTCACGCCGCTGCCTTACAACTCGGGATATTTTATATGCATCCAGCTAAAAAACTTGGACGCTGAAAAAATAAGAAAAACATTACTAGAAAAATATGACACAGGAGTCATTGCAATGAAAAACCTATTAAGGATAGCGTTCTCAGCAACATCAGAAAGAGATATTCCTAGATTATTTGAAAATATTTACAATGCATGCAAAGAACAGGTGCCTTAAAATGCAAAAATCAAACTTTTCTTTTTATGATAAACAGGTAATAATTAAGAGCAATGGTAAAATTTGTAAAAACTCAGAGGACTTAACTAAAACTGAATTATTCAAAAATGTGGTTCACAGATTCTTAGATTATCTTAGAGAAAGAGATTCTCCCCTTTTGGAAGTGTTCTCACAGGGAATGTCTAAAGACGAACAAGAGAAAACTATAATTAATCTTTTGCAAAAACTTTCAGAACAGTATAAAGAAGAAATAATTAAAACAGCTCCTGAATTTACAGATTTTTTTAAAGACAGTTATTTGCTTCTCCAATTTGTTGAAAACTTATATAATTATTGGCGTAATTTTGAAAGGTTTTTTGTATGTTATCCAACAGATAATGAAGAAACACATCTATACAAGAAACCGTATAGAATGTTCAATAGAACAATAGGATCTCTTAATCACCTTGTTCGTAAAGTTTACAGAGATATTTGTGAAAGGATTACTAATGACCATCCCCGCATATATCGACAGATGCCTGCTGGGTGCCAGGTAGGTCTTATTGTAGCCAAAGAAAATTGGCCATGTCCCCATGTTCCTTACAACAAGCTAAAAGATATCCACTTTATAAAGCAAGTTCTTATTGAACCACCATTAATTATTGATCCTCCCATGAACAAAAGAAAAGGTCAATTTAAAAAAGTTGACTCAAACCCACTTGATGGTATACAATTTGACTGCGAAGATTGGCTGTGTTATCCTGCAAAGGTTGGCGATCTGGTTATTTATCTTTTTTTTCATAACAAATTTATTGGTTTAGGAACTGCTCTTGCGAACTTGTTTGATTTAGCAGACGATAATGACCTTAAAAGAAAACCTGATGCTGTATATGCATATGGGGTTCCGGAAGAATCACTTAAAAAATTTGGAAACCTACCAACAGTATTTTTTGATGATGAAAAAAATAGCATGCTTGTAGCCGCTGTTCCGGGATCAGATGATTTTGGTTATTTTGGTTATATCAAGAAAATGATGCTTACCTTGCATAACATTATAATGATGAAAAGAAGCAGGCTGCCGATTCATGGGGCTATGGTAAAAATCAGCCTTAAAAACGGAAAATCTGCTAATGTTGTTATTCTAGGGGACACGGGTGCAGGCAAATCAGAATCATTAGAAGCATTTCGTATTCTTAGCGAGAAATACATCCGTGATATGACTATAATATTTGATGATATGGGTTCATTAGAACTTTCAAAAGATGGCGTAATAAAGGCTTATGGAACTGAAACCGGGGCATTTGTCAGACTAGACGATCTTCAGCCGGGATTCGCTCTTGGAAATATTGACAGATCGATAATCATGAGCCCCCAAAAGACTAATGCAAGAGCTTTATTGCCTGTTACAACCCTTAAAGAAGTTCTTCAGGGTTATCCTGTTGATTTCTTGTTATATGCAAACAATTATGAAGAAGTGGATAATGACCATCCATTTTTTGATGAGTTTCATTCTGTGGATGATGCACTTGAAGTATTTCGGGAAGGAGCCAGGATGGCTAAAGGAACAACCAATGAAAAAGGCATAGTTCACTCTTATTTTGCAAATATATTCGGGCCTGTTCAATATAAAGACCTTCATGAAAAATTAGCAAAAACATATTTTAAAGCATTATTTGAATCCGGAGTTAAAGTAGCGCAGTTGCGGACGCGGCTTGGAATTCCGGGATTTGAAACAAAAGGTCCAGAAAGCGCAGCAGAAGCGCTCTTTGAGGTTATATCAAAAAACTAAATAAACCTTTTCTGGCTTATAAAACCTCAAAATACCTGTTATGCTCCCATCTGGTTACCTGTGCCTTGTACTTATTTTTCTTAAAAAACCTCAAAATATCTTTTATGCCCCTTAATTTAGTTACCTGTGCCTTGTACTCTTCCCATTCAGCTGTTTTTGCTTTAACATAGGTTTGAAATGTATGCGGTCCAAGGGCTTCCCGGATAACCTTATCCCTTTCCAGCTCTTCTATTGCCTCGCCTAATGAACCAGGCAGTCTATCGATCCCTTGCTCTCTACGTTTACTTTCGTCCATTAAATAAACATCTTCTTCCACTGGCTCTGGCAGCGTTAGTTTTCTTTTTATTCCATCTAAACCAGCTTTTAACATTACGGCAAATGCTAAATAAGGATTGCAGCTTGGGTCAGGGCACCTTAGCTCTGCTCTTGTTGATTGTTCTTTCCCTGGGGAATATCTTGGGATCCTTATCAAAGCTGATCTGTTGGTTCCTGCCCAGCTTATATGTACAGGCGCTTCATAGCCAGCAACTAATCTCTTATAAGAGTTTACTGTTGGAGCTGTTACTGCGCAAAATCCTTTTACATGCTTTAATTGTCCTGCAATAAAACTCTTTGCAATCTCGCTTAACCCATATTCATCCTTTTCATCAGGGAAAACATTTTTTCCAGTATCAATATCAGCCAGGTTCTGGTGCGCATGCATACCAGAGCCAGCCTCACCGAATATTGGCTTTGCCATAAAGGTTGCATATAAGTCATGCTCATTCGCTATTGATTTTACAACCTGTTTGAATGTTATTGCCCTGTCTGCTGTAACCAATGCCTCATCAAACCTATAATCAATCTCATGCTGCCCTGGGCCGCACTCATGATGACTCATTTCCACATCCAGACCCATATCCTGCAGCGCTAATACCATCTCTTTTCTTACTTCTGCTGCCAGGTCTCTTGGAGAAAAATCAAAATAACCAGCTACATCATGCGTTGCTGGTAGAAGTCCTCCTGAGTTTCTTTGTTCGAACAAATAGAACTCAAGATCAGGACCAACAAGAAACCTATAACCCATATCCCCAGCTTCTTTCAACACCTTCTTAAGTATATACCTTGGATCGCCCTCAAATGGCTCTCCTTCAGGAGTATAAACATCGCATATAATTCTTGCTGTGCTTATTCCATTGCCTGGCAGCTTTGCATAAGTGTTTGGATCTGGTTCAAGATACATATCACTTTCATGAATCCTTGCAAAACCTTCTATGGAACTGCCATCAAACCATTTACCTTCTCTAAGGCTTCTTCGAGTTTGCTTTCAGGCAATTCCGCCGATTTAATCATGCCATCGATATCTGTGAACTGCAGCTCAACGAATTTAATATCTTCTTTTTTTATCCTTTCTAAAACTTCATTTATTCCTTCATCAGGATTTCCCATAATTTATCATCCTCTCAACAGCATCCATAACCTCTTCCATAGTTATTCCCTTCATGCACTTATTATCCTCGCAGTTGATATGCCTTCCCTTGTATATCTTGATACATGGGCTGCACTCAATATCTTTAAAGATTGAAAATGTTTTCTCGCCGAAAGGCCCGAAGATAACAGGCGTCTCAGGACCGAAAAGGCCGATTGTCCTGATACCTTGTGCTGCAGCTATATGCATGGGTCCTGTATCATTTGATATGAAAAGGTTGCAATTATTAATTAACTCTATCAGCTGTGATAACTCTGCGCCGCAAAAGGTTATTGGCTTATTCTTCATCTTTCCTTTGATATCAAGCAGCAAACCCCTTTCATCCTCTGCGCCTGTAAAGATAATCTTTGCTTTGTGTTTCTCCATTAAACTATCAGCTAATTCAGCAAACCTTTCCTTTGGCCATCTTCTTGCTTTTACAGTTGGGCCGGAGCCAGGACAGATTCCTATAAGAAGGTCTTCTTTGCTCACCTTTTTCTTATCTAAAAAATCTTTAACATAATCCCTGTCATCATCTTTAACCATAACCTTCTCAGTTTCAGGCTTTGCTTCGATGTCTAAGGGCTTTAACAGACCCATATTGTTGTAAACAGAATGAACATCCTTGTTGAAGTCTATCTTATCATTATATAACAGAGCTCTTAGCTTATTAGCAAAACCAATTCTTCTCTTTCCTGCAACAAATGAGATTATAGCTGAGATATTCAGCCAGTGCTCATAATCAATCACAACATCATACTTGTTTCTTATCTCTAAAAGCAAACCCAGCAATTGCCTAAACCCCAAATCAACAAAGATTTTATGGTCAATATTTTTATTATTATAAAACAAATCCTTATTCTTCTCAGGGGCAAGAACTGTTATTTCAGCCTTTGGAAACCTCTCCTTTAACGCCTTGATACAAGGCAGAACATAGAGGTTAGAGCCAATGCCCCAAAACATTATTATTAGGATTTTCTTTATACTTTTTGATGGCTTTTTAAAGAATTTGAACAGCCATAGGACTAGGATTAAAGGTGTTCCAATAAACCTGTCAATAATTTTTACTAATGAATGCTCCATAAAAGACTAGAATTCCTAATCATTAATAAATCTTTATTTCTTTTTATTGATCTTTCTCTCAATCTTGCCCAGCCTTTCAATTATCTCCTTCATATAAGGGTCCCTTGCAGACTCCGCTCTTTTCTCTTCCCTGTGGAAGCCTGCCCTGTCTTCTATGTAACCAAAAAGAACCATCAGGAAAATCACGCCAATGAAGATAGGGATATACCATTTGGTTATATGGATCATTATGCCATACTCCTGTAGCTTTGAAAGCACCAGGAATAATATCATGCCGCTGTTTATTATTGCAATCCAGGACATTGTCCTCTGAGCCCATACTTTGCTGTAGACTAATAATTCCCTGAACTTGAAGAATATTGTTAGGAGGATGTTTGGCATAGATGTATTGTGATAAAGGAAGTATATAAAGATGTTGGACAGAGAAATTTGTTATGTTGTAAATTACAACCAAAAACCTTAAATATTAGTTTTATGTTATATAATACAACAAAAAAGAAGATGTTGAAAACCTTAAAAAAAGTGTTGGAATCTGAAAAAAAGAATAATCGCCTGTTTGACATAATCATATATGGATCTATTGTCAAAGGAAAAGATAGCCCTGGCGATATAGATATTCTTGTAATCTTTAATGAGGGTAATCTAAGGCAAAGGCTAAATGAGATACAAAGAATAAAATCCAGGATCTTATCCAAATTTAGTAAGAAAAAGATAGACATTAAACAATCTTTATTGAAAGATATATTTAATCCTGAATTTTTTGCTAAGACAGGAATATTCCTTGAAGGATATAGCATATTCAGAGGAAGGAAATTCTCTGAAACCCTGGGTTTTGAACCATATTCACTCTTCACTTATTCTCTCAAAGGATTATCGCATACACAAAAGGTAAAATTTAACTATCTATTAGCAGGAAGAACTACAGAAGGGCTTCTTAAGGAATTCAAAGGAGAAAGATTGGTCAATGGAGCTGTAAAGGTTCCTTTAGAAAATTCAGTCGAGTTTGAAGAGATATTGAAACAGAACAGGATTGAGTATAAAAAGAGGAATATTCTGGAAGAGAGATGAAACCTTTGAAATAATAATTACTTCTTTGGCTAGATGTTTAAACTGAGAAGCTGTTTTACATTTAAAAAACACATCGTGTTTTTTTGTGTCCCTCTGGGACTTCGTAAAACAGACTTACTGATGTTTTACAACAAAACCTATTTAAATAGGGCTAAATTATAACGTGATTATGCCTCCGTAGCATAGTAGCTATTGCGGCAGTGGAAAACGCCATAAATTGCTTCGCAATTTAACGCGAATGTCGAAACTTGTAGCTCTATGCAAGCCATCTGCAGGTCTAAAAGACCGGATTGAGGTCGAGGGTGCAATTCCCTCCGGAGGCTTTTTTTCTTAAAACCGAAAGTTATACAAGTAAGATATGACTTACTTTTCCTACGGGTGATAAATATGCAAGTTGAACTAACTAAAGTGTCTGAGAAAGGCCAAATTGTAATCCCTTCTTCATTGAGAGAAGAAATGAAAATTAAGAAATCAGACCAGTTTATAATATTTGGAGAAGATAATACATTGATTTTTAAGAAGATTGAGAAGCCTACTTTAAAAAAAACGTTTGATGAAATTGCCAAACCTTTACAAAAAGCAGCTAAGCAGGCAGAACTTTCAAGAGATGACTTAAAAAAAGCTATAAAGGAAGTAAGAAATGCTGCTTAAACTGGTTTTAGGTATAAATAATCAGAGATTTATTGTTTTTAATAACGTTATTTTATTTTTCAACAAATTTTAAATCACTTAGGATATATTTCAACTATTAAATTATGATTTTTCTTACAGATCACTGAACAGATGTCCGTGAAATGTTTAAATATAAAATCATTTATATAGTCTCAACCTGGGAGAATCTCGTGATTTAAAATGAATTTAATTAAAAATAATAAAAAGATCAAATCAAGCGCGATAATATCTTTTTGGAATATAAACAATAAGAATCATGTTATCTTAAATATTGAATTCAAAAATAAATTGTTAAATAGATTTATGGGCATTGTAAGAACAAAATATAATGCTAATAAAATAACAGGAATTAGCAGACCAACAATTTCTGGTTATATTAACAAAAATGATTCTAAAATACGAATTGATTTTTTATTTAAAATAATCAATTTGATAAATGAAAGAGAATTTAATTCTAATAATGTTGAAAAGAACATAAAATGGATTGGACATTTCAACAGTAGAGGAATCGTAAATCCAAGACTGCCTTTTAATCTTAATTCTAGAGAAGGAGCAAGATTCTTAGCAGCTATTTGTAATGAAGGTTGGATTAGTGACGCAATGTATTATTCGAATAGTAAAGATGGATTAAGAAAATCTGTTAAAAATGATGCTTTGAAAATATTTGGTGGAAATAATCAAACAATAAAAGAATGGATTAAAGAGAAGGACCAATATTTGGCTTTTCCGTCTTTAATGAGGGATGTTGTAGATATTTTAACAGACTTTAAAGGAATAAAATCTGAAAATAACCCTGGTATTCCTTCTTTTATATTAAAAGACAAGGAATTAATGTATGGATGGTTAGAACAAACAATAGCTGATGAAGGACATGTAAAGCATTATCCAAAAAAATATAGAAGAGAAATTGTCTGGAGAAGATCATTTAATAAAAACTTAAATGATTATAGATTAAACAAAGATGAAATTAAAATGCTTAATAAAATAGGAATAAAATACGATTTAAAAAATATAGGAATCTACAAAACAAAGAAAAGAATAGAAAAGGTTAGATTACAAATTAGGATATCTAAAAGAAGAAACTTATTGAAGTTGAGAAAATTTGTAACTATCTCAGATAAAAAGAAAGATAAAACTTTTACAGAAATCACACA
>CEPX01187537.1_pt1 | contig 15484 bp, 17 predicted proteins | sample 361361 | NCBI WGS metagenome assembly CEPX01 (sample SAMEA2619974, study PRJEB7988) | marine metagenome | biome: marine biome (ENVO:00000447); feature: mesopelagic zone (ENVO:00000213) & marine oxygen minimum zone (ENVO:01000065); material: "saline water (ENVO:00002010), including plankton... | reverse complement strand
TCCACCGGAGGACAAGTTTGGACCTAGCGCCGGTTTCTGGGGAGTGTAGTCTACATCCAGGTTAGCGAAGTCCGTGCGTTTTCTGTAGTCTTTTATCGCGTCCAAGATGCTGGGTTGCTGGTAAGAAGTGTACCTGTCCCTTCTAGGAGGGAGGAAGCTTCCCAGAGTTCTGTCTCCTCCTGGCGCCATTCCCCGACTCCCGCTCCCGTGTATAGAGCTACCCCCAAACATTCTTTGGCTAGACGGTCCTTGGGAATAGCCGTAGTGACCTGGACCCCAGCCGGGAGGGGCGGAAGTAGGAGTAGGTGTAGATGTGAACCAGTCGGTGAGAAACTTGAATGGCATGATGCTACTACCCTCCAGGGATCCTTCTAGGGATTAAGCCGCCCACGGTTCCGATAAGTCCTGAAACTTGCTCGAACGGGCTCGCGCCAGGGAAAGCTTGACCCTGCGTACCTGACGTAGCCTGCTGGAACTGGGTCTGACTACCCAAGCCCGCCAGCCCGCCTAGCAAGTTAGACAGGGTAACTGCCTGTGCTCTTTGAGCTTCCTGACCTTGCTGGATTAGCCTGGCCTCGTCTGCCAGCCTTGCTTGCTCGCGAGCTTCTACATCTCTGCCCAAAGCTTCTTGCAAGGTTGCTGGAGTGGTTGCTGCTTGTAAAGCTGTCTGACCTAGCGTAGGCACATCGCCTAGCGCTGCCAGTCTGCGAGCTTCAGCGTCTTTCAGAGCGGTTGCTAGCGCAGTTCGGGTAGATTCCTCGCGCTGTCTCTGCTGCAAGGTTTGTAGCTCTCTCAGAGCGGTGCTACCCAGACCGAATTGTCCTGCCTCTATAGCCTGTTGCTGAGCTAGCAGTTGATCTCGCTCGGTCAGGGTTCGTGCTTCGTCGGCTATGACACCTCTCTCAGCCTGGAAAATGGGGTCTTCAAAGGGGTCTGCCAGAGCAGAGCCCAGACGGTTTTGGTAAATATTGGTAAAATCCTGGGTAAAACCGGGAATTGTATCTTGAATCAAATTGGCGTACCTAGCTCTAGCATCTAGTGTTTGAGGAGCGTCGGTAGGAACTAGGCTACCTGTAAATAGTGCAGGGTCTTGTTTGAATATATCCACCAGGCCAGGTAGATTTTCCTTGATAAAAGGCTCGACCGGAGCATAGGGTTTAATCTCGCTAGCCCCTGCCGCCTGCGTCTGGCTTGGCACGTTTACCACTGTTGTTTTTGGCCTGAATAAACTACTCATTTTATAGCCTCTTATACATCGTAATGTTCATAAAGTTATAACCTAAAGGTTTCATAACTTTTTCCCAGCCTTTTCTACCTGTCATTTCAAAGAATTTATAGCCTAGTTCTTTGTAATGTTTTTCAACTATCGGTGTAACAACTTCAAAATCAAACTCTCCGCCTATGCTCTCTGCCAGTATACCTGTTTCTTCTGGGTAAGGCGCTGCTCCTATAACGAAGCAACCTCGTATACTACCACCCCTGTCTTCAGATACCCATAAATCAGATTCTTTATCCAATACCTTTTTAACCAAGTATTCGGTGTTGATAAATTCCTTGCTACCGCCCCGGTCAATACCTGCTTCGATATACTTCCAGCAGTCAGAGACAATCTTCCTAAAGTCCTGCCGCTTTGGATTTACCTTGTTATAGCTTAGTCCATGTTCCAGCGGCGTTGTAAAAGTATATCCCTTCTCCTCCCGACTCTGGGTTCCAGGTTGTTCCATCAGCATACCTTATATCTCCCTGGTAAGGCTTATCTGGTTCAGCGTAGACTACTTCTAAATGGCCAGCTCTGGCTATGTCTAGCGACGCTTTAATTTCCAGCAGAGAGTTGTCGATAAACGTAGGCAATTCTTCTACGGTGGTAGGAGAGGCTGCTGGGTTAAACTTTAGGTAGTCTCTACTCATCTGGTGGATACCACTTCAGATTCTAGGGTAAAACCGGATACAGAAAAAGTAGTGTCGGCGTCACTTTCAAAACGTACTGCTATATATCTACCCCGAACCTTGCAATCTACTTTGTTATCTGTTCCTATGGTGTACGTCACTGGGTCGGCGTAGGAAACTCCCTCGAACGGGCTAAGCTCTGTCCCTACGCTTATATCTACGGAGCCTGTACCTCTTATACGAGGGTATATTCGGCTAACTTTCTTTACAGCGTCTGTACGGCCAGCGTGTAACCCGGTGCGTTCCAGCGTGGTGGTGAAGCTCGTACCGTCAAAGGTAGTTCCTGAGTCAGCCAGGTATATCTTAGTACCGTTGGTTCCGCAAATCAGTAGTGAATCAATAGAGGGGTTGTATTCCTGCTGTGCCCATGCTAAAGTGTTTGTTTTCCACGTCGTTGTTGCAGCAGTCCAAGTATTGGTCAAGGCTGGGTTTACTAAGCCCCGTCCGATATAGTTGGCATTTGGGAGTTCCCGTGTAGTCCAGGTATCGTCCCGGTAGTTCCATATCAGTGCCTTGTCTGGAAAACCGTTGGTTGCGTTTGTTTTGGGGTAGCATAGCCAAACCTCGTTTTCGATCTTGTTATGCACTAGAAATGTTTTGCTAAAGTTGGTGGTATCAATCTCCGAAAACAAGAGTGTCTTCATCTTGTCGTCGATGATGCTTGTAAGAGAGTTACCGTTATGTACAATTACATCGTTGGTAGACATCAGGACGTGTCGCCCGTCTCCTAGATCGACAACTGCGTCTCTGGTAAACAGTCCTACGTCCTTAAACTTTTCTCGTACGTTAAAAATGAACGTACCGCCTACGTAGACCAGGGAGTAGATACTGTCTTCTTTATAGACAATAAGCTCGTTACCTAGCTGGAGAGCGTTGAGCAAGTGTCCCTTAGTACCACCTATGGTAGTTTCCGCTGCCTCTGAGGCTGTGCTGCTGGTTACCCAGGTGTTAGAACCGTTAGTAGCTGCTCCTGCTGGTATAGCGTCGCTCCATCTTATAGTATAAGGCTCTGCTGTACCATCATCGGTCAAGTTTAAAGCTACCAAGTGATTTTTAAAAGGTACAATAGTTTTGCAGCGCAGCGTAGAAGGCCAATTTGGAAGGTCGGTAAATACCGATCCAGCCTGTGTTAAGCTCTGGGGAATGTCTATCCCGTTATTTACAACCAGTACACCTCCTAGTACATCGCCCTGCCAGTTGTTTGTTGTGCTGGCTATTGTAGTGTATGCTCCGCTTGCACGAGTAACGTCTGCGTGAGTTACCCCGGTAATTTTATACAGAGCGGTTAATCCACCGTATATCCATAACGAGTTTGCGCCTTGTAAAAAATTTGTTATCCAGTAGGGAGCTACAGTGGGTGTTCCTAGTACTGAAGAGTGTCCCGTAATTGTGGAGGCAGTCTTATCTGTAAACCTAGCGTTCTGGACGTTATCAAAAAAGTTTGGGGCCATATCGTACGGAGACAAGTCTTTATTAAAACTGAAACCGGACTGTTGCCCATTTATGTCAAATAATTCTTTAGGCATATTTCTAGCCAGAGCCCGTTGTAGTAGTCTCAGTCCATACGGTGGAGTCAAATTCTTGTAGAGCTATGTAAAAGCTGTCCTCTGTCAGAAGGCTGCCACCACTTTCTTGCACTAAGTCGAAAAGGTCTTGAACCCAGTTAGTATCTGCCACGCTCAAGCACCTCTGCGAATTAAACTACCAGGGTCGCCCTGTACTCGCATAGTCATTACTGTACCGCTGTACCTGGCCGAGTCTTCGGCACCTTTAATACTAGTTAAGGCGTTGTTATACAGAGTGTCGAACCTCGCCAGTTGCTCCGTGTCGTTTAAATAGACAGCGCCCTCTTTGCACGAGCCGAATAAGTATAGTTCTGGAAATTCGGTGAGTATATTGTTTGTTTCGTTGGTGGAAGATAAGGCGGTTAGTTTTTGAAAATAGTTGATGCCTATCGTATACTCACCGTCTGGAGTTGGGTATATTTTAATATTTTTACCAAGATTGGTGTAAGCTCTAGGGCGACCAGTTGGATATGCTCCAAATTCGCGAGTACCTTCTTCTGGAGATAGATAGCTGAGAGCGTGGCTATCGCTGGTGGTGTTGTATGTAATGTTGCGCAGTTCTATTAAATCCGCTGGTAGGTCGTAAAAAGCAGTGCTAGCAGTGGTGGTAGTGGTGGCTCGTATCATATTAACTCTTGCTCGTATGTCTCGATTGAGCCTGTTTTCGGTCAGCGTTATAAAATCTGGAATGGTAGCTGTTAAATCTTCCCTTTCCAGGTAATTAGCAACACTGGTTTTCAAATCTGTATATGTACCTAAAGCCACTGCTAAATCCTGCTATTATGTGTGCGTAGAAACGCATACTCTGGGTCGTTTAAAAGCTGCTTTACCTTGGGCATGTGGTCTTTGTTCATCACATCGACGCCCAGTTCTGCTTTCCACTTTTCGATGATAATAAGAGGGATGCTGGCTACCTTACGCATACCTAGCTCACCGCCACCTACGCCATACATAGAATCGCCGGTTTGCTCCCTCTTGTTTAAATCCAAGAGAGGCTCTACATCTTGAACAGAGTGTATGACCGCCTTGTCTTCCGTGTGGTCGTAACTAAATGATCTATTGATAGGCTCTTTATCTTTCATAGGGCTACCTCTTATCTTTTCCGTTTATAGAGTTGTATTTGTCCCAAAGGGATGTGATATTTCTGTTAGCAACTTCCATCTCTGCCTTTAGTTTTACAACGTCTATAAACGTATTTCGCGAACGTAAATCAGAAACGTCTTTTTTAAGACTGTCAAGTTCAAATTTCATTCTTACTATAGCTAGTATAGCAAGTCCTGCAACTGCAAGTTGTTCCCAATACTCCTGTATAAAAAGCACCCACTTACTTCCCCCTCAGTGTGGGAGGAGCCTAATAGACCCCTCCCAGTTGAGCGTGATCTAGCTAGTAGCTAGGCTAGATCGTAGACTGCTCCAAGCGCTAGCTCGTTGTCCACCTGCAAGGTGTACTCAACGATGATAGCACGTTGTTCGCCGTCAGAAGTACTAGCGACTTCCCTTTGCGTGAACGGACGCAAGTAAGCGAGCTTGTAGTAGTCAGGATCGAGGAGCCATACGTCTCTAGCCCGTTGGAAACGGTTAGGAACTACAGCCATTTCACCGAAGTCGGATACGTAAATATCCATACCGCCGATTATACGTAGATCGGCAGCATCGGTCCAGTTGGAAACACCACTTGCTCCACCTACGCCTACAAAGCTAGAGAACGTAGACTTCTGGCTCGGCTTCATCATCAGGTACTTAGTATCTGCACCCGCCTGATAGCAAAGTAGAATCACGGCCTTCATTAGAGTTTCGGTAAAGGCTCGTGTAGAACCATCGGTACGACCAGCGCCTGCGCCAGCACCTGAACCAGTCTGGCTTACATTAGTAGAAACCCACGCAGGAAGCGAACCCATCTTACGAACGGTAGTGATACCCGACATAGCGGTTTTGCCGCTATTTTCGCCTACCAGGGTAGTTTCCATATCACGCTTCAGTTCCTTGGCGCGTTTAGACATCTGGTACGCTAGTTCTTCCTTACGTCCAGCCAGCGATACGGCATCCAAAGTTCCAGAAACGATTGTGGTTTTCAAGCTGATCTGACAAATATTGCCAAGCCGGGTCGTAGCGGCAGGTGTAGAGGCAGTAAGTGTCGCACCTTCTTCGTTGTAGTTAGTAGCAACAGCAGCAGCCAAAGCATCGGTCTGCCACTCGTGGTTTACAGCAATCGCATCAGTCCGACCACCCATTGTCATAAACGGGGTATCGGTTGGAGAAATATCGTATATGACATTCTCCAAATCTTCACGTTCACCCTTAGCTGTATAGGTGACGTAAATACCTGTTGGTTGCGCCATGATTGGCTCTCCCTATATTAGAGTTACACAAAGTCCAGAAAGACATTTGCGGCGTCGCGAGCATGACCAGTCTTTTTGAGCCTATCTCGTTTCGCTTGCGAAGCTTTACGAGTTTTTTGAGTTTTAGACTCAGGTGTTCCAGACTTAACAACTTTTGGAACATTTTTAGTAGCCTTCTTAGAGGTTCCCCTGGCAGCCTTGTCTTGCAGCATTGACTTGTAGAGTACCAATACTACGCGATGATCTGTTATACCGTCCACGTCCTCCTTAGAGAAGCCTAAATCTTTCATAGCATATTCTCTAAGTTGGGCTTGCATCGCAGGATCGGCGTACTCAGGCATTGCTTGTTTAAGTTTATCAGATTCATCAGCAACATGCTTTTTTATATGCTGGGCATATTCCGCTTGCTGCTGTTGCTGAACACGATGACGCTCGTGCTCTACCTGTTGCATCTTATCCTTAGCATCTTGGAACTCCATGCGTTTTTCCATGTATTCCATAGGATCAGAGTCTTTTAATTCTTTCCAATCAACTTGATTGTACTTCTCTAATTCCATGTTTTGAAACTGGGACGCATTTTCCAAGACCTGGGCGTACTGCGATCTTTCCTGCTGAACAGCAGACAGGTTTGACTCGTAGGCTTTCCTCTGTTCGGCTAGTGACTGGGACTTTCTCGTGTAGTCCGATTGTCTTTGATATCCGTTTCGGAGTTCGTCGAGACTGACCTCAAATTCGTCACCATCGACCTTGACGGTGTATGAACTTGGGGTTTCTTCGACAACTTCCTCTTCTTCTACCTCGTTATCAGAAACTTCTTCCGACTCTGCTTCCGCTGAAAGTTCTTCAACTTCGGTTTCGGCTTCGTCTTCAGACGCTTCCACTGATGTTTGTTCTGGATTAGTGTCTTCTTTAGGGTCACTTCCAATCAAGACATCAAGCATACTAAGCTGTGGTGTATCGACTTCCGTTACCGGATTGGTCTTACCATCACTCATCGTTTTACCCTCGTTGTTCGTTAAGGATTTTCTATCTTGTCGCTTTGGACTAGGGCATTCAAGTCTTCTGTAATAGAACGTAGTGCTCCTAGTTTAAGCCAACAAGATTCTCGTTCTGTGGGTGATTCGGCTAATTTCCATTCGCTGATAATACTATTCTCCAAGTTTGCAAGCATTTCTAAGAATACTTCGTTGGTTAGAATAATATTAGCTTGAACGGCACGCTCTTTCGTGTTCATTAGCCCTTGCTATTTCCCATGATATCGCCTTTGTAGAAGCGATTACCGTGAGGTTTAACGGTGGGAAACTTAAAGTCACCACCACCACCGTGAGGAAATTTTCTATCACCTACAGATTTTGCAGGATTCTTTCCGCTATATTTCATAGTTCGTCCTTTCTAGGTTTTGATTAAGAAGTTGATGGGTTGCGCCTTGAGTACAGCAGAACCGGATGCAGCACTGGCGCTTACTGCAGTTCCTAGAGAAAATCCTGAACCAACCCCTACAGGGAAATATGTTCTATAGTCTGGTACTAAGAAGTCACTTCCAGAAGTTCCAAATACTGTTCCTACGACTGCGTAAAGAGCAGAGTATGTTGAGGTGCTATAGGCTGAACCGTCGCACAATAGCCAGTCTTTTACACCGCTTATAGTTTCGGTGGTTGGGGCGGTATCAGAGCCAAACATGATAATTATGCCGGTTTCAAAGCCTAGCTTATTCATCTGAGTGCTACTCTGGGTAACCGCTGTGGTTGCTAGGCTGGGGAACTGCGCTTGCAGAACCGTCTTAACCAATCTTATGTGATCATCGCCCTCGGAAATGTTATCGCCAGCAGCTGGGTACGATGGGTTCAGTTGGCTTACATATGTTGCAGATTCTACGGTCATGTGGGGTCACCCTCGATGGCTGTTTCTATGATGTCTCCGTAGAAGTTCGGAGTTGTGCAATATTGTTGAGTGGGCGTGCGGTAGAATACGGTGAAGCCTTTCTCGTTCCTATAGAACCAGAGAGGTACGCCTGCTCTTGTTATACCGCTGAACAGGAAACTCAAGCCCTTTTGCCTGATCTGTACTTCTAGTTCCTCAGTTGTTCGTATGCAGTAAACTGACGCAGGACCGCCTGGTATAGGCATAGCCCCGTGCTGCTTAGCAGAGCCAGCGCTCAGGGCAGTGTTACATGCTATGCTGGCTACTGCTAGAGAGGCTAGGAAAATTATTACGTTACGCACAGGCTATTCCGGTTTTGCAGGCCAAGTTGGATTAGCTGGGTCTGAAGTATTAGCGGGAAGATCACGCAGTGCTTGGCGATAAGTAGCCCACGCTGTTTTACCAGCAGAAGGAGCGTCAGGCACTTGAGTCCAATCTGTTCCAGTTAAATGAGCATTACGTTCCTCTCGTAGTGTAGCCCATGCTCTATCTACCGCCCCTGCTACCCACGTTGCTTCCTCTGCATCACGAGCAATCTCTTCTTCAGCGGTAAATTCAACCCGAACTCCATCAACACTACGAAATCTTCCCATTTTTAATTATCCTTTATCAAGCGGTTGTTAACCCAAATAGGCTTATTCGACCGTGAGTAAAACTGGTAGTACTAGGATATAAACGAATAGCGTCTACATTTGTTGTAGGCTCATAACCACCAAAGAACCAACCGCCTTGCCACGATTGGTCAGTACGTCCGCCAACATATCGCCCAAATATAGTGCAAGTGTCATCAGTTTGTTGATGCCCAGCAATGTACAAAATCCCAGAAAATGAGTTATCAGTTCCAGTCTCAATAACACCCAGTTTCATTGATGGGGCCCCGCCCCCTCCGTCACCGTCTTCGCGGGAAGCAGTATCTTGCGAATAGTTATATCCACGAAAAGAACGATAGTTATCCCCATCATCGAAACTGGACCCTCCATCTGTGGATAACCGCATAAGGAAACTTCCAATCGTTCCACCAACAGCCGACAATACAATTATGTAAGTTTTGTAGGTTGAAGTAAGAGTAAGGTCTACTTCTGTCTCACCAGTACAAGTTGTTGCACTTATAAAATTCCAAGCACCGCCACCAGCGGCAGCAGTACTTGCCCACGTACTTCCGTTCGAGGTGAGCACGTTTCCAGAAGTTGAGGGAGCGACAAATTGAAGGGCACTGGTTCCGTTCCCCATTATAACATTATTTGCAGTCAGTGTGCTGGCACCAGTACCGCCGTCAGCAATAGCTACGTCAGTACCTCCAGCCCGGTAAAGCGCGTTACCTTCAACAGTTAAATCTCCAGCACCTGATCTTGCCAAAGTTGTATCAGTAGCTGCTCCTATATTTACTGCTGTAAATTGAGGGCTATCTCCTGTACCTACACCCAAGGCAGTGGCAGCAGCAGAAGCTGAAGAAGCGCCTGTACCCCCATCTGTAACAGGTACGTCGGTACCGCCAGCACGATAAATTAAGTTACCCTCTACATTAATATCGCCAGCGCTTGCCCGTGCCACCGTTGTGTCAGTAGCTGCTCCTATGTTGACAGCGGTGAACTGTGGGCTATCTCCGGTACCTACTCCTAGAGCAGTGGCAGCAGCAGAAGCGGTAGTAGCCCCGGTGCCTCCACTGGCTACGGGTATCGTCCCTGTACTTACCGTCACGTCTCCTGTGGCAGCATCTACTGCTAGAGGAGTGGTGGCTGTCAGGGTGGTAACACCAGATACAGCAGAAGTAAAAGTAGATTTCTTAATCTTGTGCGTGGTACCTGCGCTGATATCGACTATAGCCAGTACGTCGTCGTTTGCTATGTCAGCCCCAGTTAGCTCTGTAAGTTCGGTGATCTTTTTGTTAGTAGCCACAGCGTGTTATCCCTCTAGCCAAGTAATGTTTACCACTGCTGTACTGGTTGGGGTGATAGCTGCTATTGTATCGGCCGCCTCCACTGTAAATATCGCAGAATCGCTAACGCCTATTTGCGTAGAGCCTGCAACAGTGGCGGTGGGAGTTGCTCCCTGACCGCCCTTGACTTCTACATAGACTAGCGCACTGGTCGAAATGCGAACTAGTGTAACACCTGTTGGACAAGCTCCAGAACGTGTAGTGCCCGAACTTGTGGTAGCAGCTAAGTTTTCGCTTGAATTTACCCGGTAAAAATTATTTTGACGCGCCATATCTATTTCCCTCAGTCTTAGTTAGCTTTAACGTGTTCGCCGGAAGACATTTCAAAACCTAGTTCTATGCCTTTTAGTTTCAACTCTTCTCTCTTCAGAGCCATAGTGTGTTCAACTTCTGCTCGTTCTAGCTCTAGCTTTGCTGCTTTAATTTCTGCTTCTTTCACCTTAACCTGAGCTTCCACTTGCGATGCTTGCGCCTCCATCATCAGAGCTTGCGCCTGCGCTTGCAGTGCTTGTTCTTGCACACTGGGGCTCTGTTCTTGCGGAGGTGGTGTGATAAGTTTATCTACATTTTTAATGCCCATCTCGTCGGCAATTTCGCGCATAAGGCTATAGATATTCTCAGGGCTTACAATTCCTTCGGTTTGCTGAGCTACCTTTTCGATCAGAGACGCGTAGGTAGACAGATTATTCAAGCGAACATCTTGATCTCCATACCCTATACCTACCTCTATGTCAACATCTAAGTTTTCTCTCCAGCTAGAAGGGTCAACTTCAAAGTACTTGTTCTGTACTCGTATGATCTTTTTATTGCTCTCAAACTTTTGAATAAGGTTGTAGATCGATCTGAAGATGTTGCGAACACCTGTGTCTGCGAAAACTCGTGCTATAAGTTCTACACGCCCTTGTGCGTTGGTCAGTGCGCCGGTAATAGCTCCTGCTGTTACGTGAGACTTTAGAACGTCGGCAGGCAAGCCCTGAGTAGCCGGGTTTACTCCGGTTCGTCCTGATTTTATAGTATCCCAGTATTCCAGCATTTTAAAGCTGTAGTCTTGCAACGCTGGTGTTTGAATGGGACTTAGAGCGTTTGGAGAGCGTGTTCTTACAATTCCGCCGGGACGATTTGTAAGGAGGTCGTCTATGTTGACCTGGCCTTCGACAACTTGGAATCTACCGTTGTTGGCCAAGTACATATTGTCTAGCAGGTTACGAGTAAGCGTAGACCGTATAAGCTGGATATCCTCAATCGTTTCTGCTACAGAGAGGCCGTAGAACTTGTGCGGGATGGGTATGGGACAGACGGTGCTGAAGGGGATGTAGTCTATGGGTACCAGGTCCAAAATTTCGTTACCTGCGTGAGTAATCTTGTGTAGTACGCTTACGTCTTCCTCTTCCATGTCCAGTTGCAGGTAAGATTCAAAAACTTCTATTAACTGCTCCGGTTTGTTTGATGTTCCCTCGAACGGGTATATATTGGTAGAATCGTACGAGTGCCTGGCCATATACTCTTCGCTGGTGGTTATACCGCCTACCGAAGAACTGGCTGCTAGGCCCTCTACTATTTCAGGGTCAAAGCCTAGTGCTATTAAATCGTTACGGGATTTGTACGAGCGGTGACAGATAAACTTGGCGTCGTCTATAGTTTTGGCACCTACGCTTATCAGAAATTCTTCGGGAGGTACGTTCTCTATGGTTACTTTGCCTTCGGTGCTTCTGCGAAGGAATACAGCGTCGTGCGTTTTTTCCTCGATTTCTGCAATCTGTCCTGTCATAGGGTCTTGCGACGGGACCATTTTGGTCATTTCTGTGTGCTGATCTAGCTCCAGGTTCTCTTCCTGCTCTAGCAGCGCAAACTCGTTATCGCTCAGATTTTCGTAGTCTTCGGAGGTGACTTTCTCCAGTTCTTCCCAGTAGTGCTTGACAATTCCGACTTTGTTTATTAAGGCGTCGAGGAACAAGTTGTAGAGGATCATAAAACCGTTGTTCTGCTTGTGGAACACATGGTTTACATACCGGGTAGCCTGTTCTGCCACGGCCTCGTCTTCTGGACCTTCCGGTTGGAATTTTACAACTTTGTCTCCAGCGGTGAAAATGCGCATCAGAGGTGGCATCATCCACATGATCGTGTCTTGCACGTCGGTTACAACTACCTGAGAGCGACCTTCCTCCTCGTTACCGAAGGGTTCGCCGTAGAAGTACTCCATCGCCCTTTCACGCTGAGCGCTAATCTCAGAGTCCTGGTAGCCAGAACTTGAGTTTACCTCTCCCTCTACGAGGGCTAGGATTTCGTTGTCGTCAAGCTTAGTAGCCATTCTTTCTCCGCCTTGAGTTCTGGCTTGCTTTTATAGCTCTGCACTGCGTCGCTGCTTTTTTCTTAGAGCGGTACTTTTTACCTGTAGGGCCGCACTTGTAGCCGCCTTTGACTTTTCGTACAGGCATTATTATTGGTTAGTTTTTCAGCCACGGATCAATAGTGGGTCTCTTAGCAGTTGCAAAAGGAGTGCGTTTGCCTACCCGTCTATTTATTCTTGTAGCATGTCTACGCAGACGAGATATAGGAAGGTCTTCTTCAATAGCACCTATACCGGATAAAATATCTGTTCCTGCTGCTACAGCCCTGTTAGCCAGCCTCCCCGCAATACTTTGTTCGTTTTCGTACAGAGTATTAAACAGAGCGTTATTTTCTCGCAGCTTTTGCGTGGCGTTTTTATCTACTTCGCCCGTTGCTCTATCTATTACTTCTATCGTTGTTCCCTTTTTCTTACTTTTCTTGCTTGCCATCAGACAACTCCTGCGTATGAGTACTCAATTTCTTTGTTAAAGCCGTACTTTTTGTAGTGCGTCTTGGTCTTTAGCTTTTCTCCAAAGCGTTCTACAGAGAGGGCTGCGTAGCGCATGGCGCTCAGGAGGTCGTCGCGCAGCGGAACTACCTTCCCGTTCTTGCGGTGGTAGAGTCGCATCTCCTCTATCGTCTCGGTGCAACTGCTGAAAATTTGCAGCCGCCCTGTTTCAAAGCGCTGGAGCAGTTCGCTTATACCTGCTTCTACAGAGTTGTTGCCGTGCAGTGCTCCCTCTACAGGAGGGTTTGAAAAGTGTTCTGGCAGCATATAGACGCCTAAGTCCCTGTACTGCTGCGCTAGCTGTATACCGCTACCCTTGTCGTGCTGTAACCCGTCGTGCGGGAAGGCTACGGGTATGCCAGGAGTTCTAGCGTTCAGTACTGCTGCATGGGTTAGCGGTGTCTCTTTGCTCCTACGATACTCGTCGTAGACGTAGATTATATCGTCGTCAGCGTCCCAGGCTACCCAGCTTACGGCTGTAGGGTGGTCGAAGCCGAAATCTATGGCTGCCAGGCGTATAAAGTGGTCTGGCAGGTCTATGTCTTCGCACGTAACGTCGTCCTCTGACACCGGGTAGACTAGTCCAGAGCCGAACACCGGGATACCCTTTGAGCGCATTTCGCGCTCTGCTGGGCTATATACGGCTAATAGCTGCTCCTTGGTCTTCTCGTCTAGGTGCTTTACGTCGTCCCAGGTGGCTGTGCAGAGCGATTGTCCAGGCTTGAGATCGTTCATAAAGGCTGTGACCACGTTTGTCATACCCTTTTCTGGGGTAAAGGTCATGTAGACAATTCCGTTGGTGTCGGCTGTTCTGGTTATGCACTGCGAGAAAATCTCTTGCTTGGGCTCCTCGTCTAGCCAGATAACGTCTACTGCCTCGCCCATAAACTTTTCAAAGCCCTGCTCGTACGCTTTGAAGCTCACGTGGCTGTTGCCTCCAGACGAGTGCTTTATCAGCGCTGCGCTATAGGCGTTAGGAACGCCGGGCTTTCGGATTGTCTCTACGATTGTGTCGAGAGGTACTGCCCCTTTCCCTTTCTGCGACGGGTCTTGCGGCGATCCGAAGAGTTCGCGCTGTATGATATCTCTGGTCGTATCATTGCTCTCTCCCGCTGCCCATACTCGTACAGGTTTGGTAAACTTACGACCTTTCCAACCCTTTGGGTATCTACCTGTCAGGTGGAAGGACGTTTCGACAGCCCCACAGTAGGTTTTACCTACTCGGTTAGCGGCCATTAGGATGCGTTGACGACACTCCTCCCCGTCGCTGTGAAACTTATGCTGGTAAGGGTACGGCTTGTAGAAATTTATGCGGTTCGTTTCTACGCGATGCTGCTTCTCCTGCAAAAGCTTTAGTACTTCCTGCTTGCTCAATCTTTTATTTTTCTCTTAGCTTTGAGAGGGACAACATTAGCGGTAACGTTGTCTTGGTCTAGCAGGTCTTTGATCTGCTCGTTTAGCTCTTCGTCGCTCAGATCAGAGGCTTCTCTATAGACCGTCTCCTGCCTGTGGATAGCGTCGTAGCCAGCGCGACTCAGGATATCTCTGGCAGCGTTTAGCCTGACGTTCTCGCTCTCTGCCGAGCGCATCAGTTCTTCGAGAACGTTGAGAGCTACGGTGGATGTCTCGCCAACTCGCTGTTTGATGCGGTTTTCTATGTGCAGCCAGAGGTATCGCTGCAATCTTTTTGACCTGGATTTGTTGGTAGTCTCGGACTTGCCCGTATACCCGGCAGCGTAGAAAGCGTCGAGAGGTTCTTTCTTATTGTCTACAAGGTTGCTTACGAAAGCGTCCTCTTTCTCGGTAAGAGACTTCGTAAGAATCTTAGGTTGCGTATAGTCTACCCATCTCATACGGCTTACTCTCTCCAAGTGTTTACAAGGGTTTCCTTGATTATCCCTATTATACTATTTTTAAGCACGTTTGTCAACAATATTATAACTCTCCCAAAAATGGACGAGTAGGATAAGGTCTATGTCTTCACCCCCGGGGGGGCTCTGCGATCTCAGTTGCGAACGCTTCTCAGTTGCAACAGGATTGAGAATCATTCGCAGTTCAAACGTGTGACAAAATTGTCACAACAGTGTGGCCAAAATGCAACGTTCCGGTTTTGTTCTGCGTTGTACCAACCTTGGAACAAAGCGGGAACAAAAGGTGAACAACAACAGTGTTGCAACATTGTCACAGTGTTGTACATCGGCAACACAATGGTGTTGCAATTTTGTACCAGTGTGGGAAAAATATCACAGAGAGAGAGAAGGTGCGAGTGATAACTATTTGCAATGAGAATGCGTCTCAATAGCAATGAGAATGATTTGCTATCGCATTGAGAATCATTCTTAGTTACGAGTTGAGAATGAGTCGCATTGCGAACGATTCTTAGTTGCATTGCGAATGATTCTCATTGAGGATGCGTCGCAGTCTTAAATTCATCCGTAGGGCTCTAGGGCCGTGCTACAGCGCCGGTAACGATTCAGATAGAATGATACACGGGCCATGCCTAAAGGCGCCTTGTCGAGCCCCTGAGCGCGCAGAACAAAACGAGAACATGATTGAAATAACCTTACTTTTGATGCAATGTTGCCTTGTTCCTGTCACATTTATAGTTCAAGGTGGGCACAATTCAAAAGCGCACGTCGTCTCGTCAATAGGCGCGATGCGCGTTAGTCCTACTGGGTGCAATGCCTAGCTTGTAGTTTAGAAACGCAAGAAACAATGGAGTACTCTGTTATGTTTAAGTTTAAACAAATTAAAATTGGAAACTGGTTCGTATCTATAACCAGTGAGCCCTTCGACCAACGTTGCGTCGAGAATGGTCAAAAGATTGACGGTGATTTATCCGAAGAATATCTCGCAGATTTTGCGGAAGTGATAAAGTCGAGAGTGCAACGACATCAAGGCGCCGCACTCACTAAGACGCTACCGCTCGACGACGGCACGG